>Ga0302215_10000526_pt1 | contig 28256 bp, 24 predicted proteins | sample II_Fen_N3_1_FD_194580 | JGI IMG/M metagenome (GOLD analysis project Ga0302215, IMG submission 194580) | Peat permafrost microbial communities from Stordalen Mire near Abisko, Sweden - II_Fen_N3_1 | ecosystem: Environmental > Terrestrial > Soil > Wetlands > Permafrost | place: Sweden: Abisko... | reverse complement strand
CTGCCCGGCCACATTCATGTCCACACGGGAAACCCGCCAGGGGCTACGAAGACCAAGGATGTGCTGGTAGAGATCGGTGCTGTCCATACCCAAAACCTGCCTAGGAAAAAGCCAATGGTCTACGGGTTATGTACCTGCTACCCACAGAAAATCCGGGAGTGCCAACCACCGGTGTAGAACAAAACACAAGCATCAGTGATTTAGCAGGTCTACAAAGGCTGGCAGTAGCATATTATTAAGAGCATAGCAAAATGCCAAGAATCCAATCAGATTTAGCCAGGACACCCCTCCTTCTTGACGAATCAGCTCAATCCTCTCCTCTGGGTTCTGCGACAACGATTCAACCTTTTCAAAAATTCCACAAGCACGTTTGTATATCTCATGCACACCCCCGAAGCCTGGATACACAAGAAATAGGCTGATCGTTGCCATCCAGTATTTGTAGTTATACCCCCAAAGATACGAACTTGAAGATGGCCTTGTATCCTTTGTGAGCATCTCGATTGCTGCACAAACAAGCGCACATAGTCCATACAGCAAATACGCTTTGCCTAGTCTTCTAAACGCTAGCCAAGCCCAACCTAAGAGAAGTCCCCACCCTGGGAACCTTGCATAATCCCAGAATGAATTTGCATTATACTTCTCGCCAGGCAATGGCAGCCCTGCGATCTGATTTATATACCAGTCCGACTTTTCGCCGAAGTATGCAACCCAATAAGATCGCGGATATCCATTAACCACTTCATCGACATTAACGTCACCTTTGATCAGCTGATCTGTTGAAGTCCCAATGATTGGCTGTGGTGGTGGTGGGACTGTCATCTGATCAGATGATAGAGGCGCTGGTGGAGGTGGCGGTGGAATCATTGATTCTGACCCACGAAACATCGACATGCCAGGAAAAATGATATCACATAGTTGTGTCACTCGTGATATTTCCGCCCATTGATTTTCCTTGTTAACATAGACATGGTCAGACATCTTAATCTCAGATGACGCTGCCATTCTCTTAAGTTCAGAAAGATCAAATTCGCCTAGAAGGTTGCCATCTCGCGCTACAGATATCTTCATCAAACCCTCGGTGAAAAGACACTAGAGATCATCAAGCTCACCACTCATCTTTGAGCATCAGAAATAGCTTCGACATAGATCACTTTCTGATAGTCAGACAATACAGGAACGCCATCAATTACAACATTGCAACCGCCTCCACAGTTTCGATAAATTGTCGCTTGAGTTTCTTTCGGAAGTCGGCTTATGTTCCCCAATAGCATCGCCCCCATATTCTGCATGCTAGGCACAAGCATTACCTGTCCTCCAGCAGCCATCAGGGTCGCATTAAAACGAATGCGCGTACCTGCATATCGTTCAAATTCAACAGTGAGTGTAGCTAAATCCAGTATCGGAGTTGATTCACGCCGTTCAACTTGAGTCTTTGTTTGTGCTCCTGCATTCTCCTCAGGGCCAAAATTTGTAATAATAACAAATCCAGCTACCGCAGCAATAAGCACAGCTACAATAGGGAGCAATGGAGACTTCTTCGTGTATCCATTACCATACTTAGATTTTACAAATTTGATCTGCTTGTTAGCGGAAGAGAAATACCAAACTGCCCAGAATGCAACTGGAACAAACAACACCCAGTCAGGCGTCGACTTAAGTAACAGGAACCCCATAATCAACGACATTATCACACTGACACCAAGCCAGTGCTTCGACTCTTCTTCCATCCCCTTGTCGCCTATCTCAACCCAATTCCGATAGTGCAAATACTGTGATGCAGGGAGCAGGTTACAAAAGAGCCCAATATACGTAGAAAATGCTGGGCTCCATAATGATGGCGAACCCGTATCTTCCACTAGTCCAACTGAGGTATTCGTCTGCCCGACAACAGCATGAGAGGTGTCTAGTAGATGCTCAGGCGGCTCTACAATAGTAGTCGCAGGTGGCGGAGGAGGTATTTGATCATCCTTCTTAAACAAGACACTCTCAAGCTCAGGTAGATCTGAAATGCGCTTCCATTCACCAATCTGCTGGTAGTACACATGATCCGACAGCATCACATCACCTGCGATGGCCATCGCACACAATGATTCTATTGAGAATGATCCCAATTGTTTACCATCACGCGCAAGATGAATCATCAGAATCCTCCAGTCGAGACAAGCTCATGCACCCAGTTGCGGCTCGAATGAATCGTGTTAGCTATCACAAGTTCATCCCAAAGTCATTTGCCCACTTAACAATAGGTGACGCCATCATCTTAGGGCTTTCCGAATTCTCACCATAGAAATAGATCCGACCATTCATTATATGCGCCGCAGAGATCATCTTCGTCTTAAGATTTATCGAATAGATCGCTTCTTGAGTCCCGCATAAGTGTTGTTTGCAACCAACTGACACAATGTATCCGTCAACAATCTTCACCTCGTTTGGGAGTTGAGAATTATCAGCAAACGTTGCAAAGTTCTGCTTCAATAGTCGCCTGAGTGCTAGCCCAATACCTGGATCAGCACTTGTATCATTAACATCCAGAAACTTCCCTACCAGCGTATCAAGATGGTCATTATAGACATCAAGCATACCTCCATAATCAACCCTAACATTTGTCATCCCATCGCGACGAGCGAACAATGCTGCAGAAATTACAGACCCATTCTCTAATGGGAACTGTTGAATGCCAATGAAGACAATCGGGACATTCCACTGCACACTCCCTTCTATTCGAGGAGCATTGCTAACGCCATAATCAAGTAAAACTTGTGGGATACCCATTCGTTGATCACTTTTCAGTATCACATACTGACTGCCTGTCCAAGTTCTGACATTGTACCCACTCATCGATATCTGACAACCAACAAGATCCTGAACCTCACCATTTGTCATTACACGCATCAATATCTTTGAATAGCTAATATCGCCACAGGACATACGCACAACAAATCGATTGTCACGAATGGGAGGTAAGGTATCCTTACGGACATCTTCCGCATTACCAACCTTTGTAGAATCGGCAATGCGATGATTTGACTTGACATCATCATTGCAACCAGAGACAAAAAACATGCTACATGTAGCTACTGCCATCATCATCTTCTTCATGTATTGCACTCCCAATTCGCACTCACGTTAAATATCAGCGCAGCTACATAAGCTAAGTGCCACGACACGGATCACCTATTTATTACCATGTGCCCAGTAGGCGATAGTGGTTTACAATTACACCGCCCAAATGAAGTGCTTTTGATTCGATCACCGATCGCCTGGTTCAGCTTATCATCGTATGAACTAGATTCATCCAAGGAGAATGATGACACATCACCATCCGAGTTAATGGTAATACTATAGCCAATCGACACTCCATTCATATCTCTAGTTTGCAATACGCCATAACTCCTTAAGAAACCATCAAATGCCTTTTCAAGTTTCTTAGAAATAACAAACGAATTTCTTGTATCAACAACAGCTTCTAGTTTCCAAGTAATCACTATATCAAGATCTTCACACTCGCACTCGGGAAAGCTCAATCGCCGAGCCTTATCTTTAATTTGTTCATCCATAGATTTGTTGTGCGTACTTGATCTCACAATATCTGCAGACACAATATCACCATTTGGCGATATCTTAAATCTTATACTGATATCACCGTTCAAATCTGGATTCATCCTCAGGTACTCATTGTAAATGCCGATTACACCTGATTTTTGATAGAACATCGATCGAACATCATCTTCCGAACGATGGATACTCTTGATAGGTTCGGACATATCAGCAACGCGCCCATTGGTGCTGCTATTACTCTTCTCCGCATTGTAAAGATCCTCATATGTGATTTGAGATTGGCGCGCCTTAGAGCCTGCTTCCGCGATAATCAAACCATCATTATAAACGAACGATTCATCATTGCGCTTTCCGTCACTAGATCCTTTGAGCCGCAAAACGCCAGCCTTCTGAATAACATTCAACTTGCCGCAAGTCGCGATATTTGCAAACCGAAGAGCCCGCTGATCATCTAATACAAGTACAGATGAGCCGACACGGCCATCACAGGATTCAAATGCCGTACCAGTCATATATTGAGACAGAACAACAATCTGATTGTTCTTCCCAGAGATCACTACGGCAGAATCTATAGAAGACCCAACCCCGCCAGCCCAAATAAGCCGATTATCCAAGTACATCTCGGAACTGTCTGGAAACCACTTCCTCGACCGAACCTTCAATGATCCAGCAATAGTTGAGGCAACGGCTTCGTTCCATTCATTTGCATCATTAGAACTTTTGGCTGCTAACTGATCCCCAGCCTTCTTTGCTTGGCGTTTGCTAGCGTATCCAGTACCCCAACCAGCACGTCCACCGTCACTTGAGCCAGCCTCATCTTTGCGAGATACATCTCTGGCACTGCGACCGTTCTGACTAGTAGAGCCACCTCCACCTGCTAGTATCGCATCTATTACATTCTTCTGACTCGCATCAACCGCTTCACCTAAAAGACCACCCGAAGACGCATTTATCTTATCAAGTACACTATTTTGATCCTTGACACATCGAATGCTAAACTGAAATTCCTTTCCAAATCCCATTCTCTGATAATCAACAACCAGAGATCCTTTCCGCAGGATTACAGCATAAAGACTTTCAGGGGATGCCCAGAAATATGCCGACCGCTGAAGTGACATATACGTTTTATCATTATCTCGAATGCCGCTTCCAGAAACATGAAAACCTAACTTATCAGATCCTTCCATGCTAACTGTCATCAAGTTTAACGCATCGCTTTTGGCCGCATTCTCTACTGATTCCCATTCCTTCACAGAAGGGATTCGCATTCCGTCTGGGCAAGCATCCTGCAAAGTTGCCGCACTATATAATCGTCCGTACTTCTTACAGTTCTCTGCTGAGTTCTCATAACATGAGCTTCCCGGCATATCATGATTCAAGTTTCCTGACATCCACAAAAGTCCGTCAACATTCACGGTTGGGTAGATCTTACCATCGCGATTGTCTTTAACCTTATTGTTCGACTTTTTAGACGAGCCACCATGCGCCACAACTGAAATGATAAGAGTCAGCGATACCCACATGATTCGATTCGTGATGTTCAAATGTGGACCTTCTTAAGGATTACGGGGACAAACAGGATTGATTCGGATTGTTCGAGCCTGACACAGCCTTGACTTGGCATCAGTACCGGGATCAGCCCTGCACCTTGCAGCAAGCGATCTCATGGGGCTCCATCATGACATCGAATTACCTGTCATGATGAATTATAGCATCGATTTGGTGAGTACGCTAGACACGAAGTTCGACCCAACTTGAAGATGTGCCATCCAAGAACACCACTACGCCTAAGCAGCCGAGCACCGAGCCAGCAATCGGCGTACTTGTTGGCAGCATGATTCGTGAGCTTCGGATCTCTCGCGGCCTCACTCAAGCGCAACTGGCTGATGCAGCGGACATCGCGCAGTCGAGCCTCTATCAGATGGAGCATGGTCTCGTTGTCCCCAGCATCGTTCGTCTTCAGAAAATTGCGAAGGCACTGCAGGTTTCAGCTGGATCACTGCTTACTGAGACGCCTCCGACCCCAACTCCAGCTAACAAGCGCAAGATGCCAACAGCACTGGAGTCAGAGCTACTTAACGCCTTCGCTGGCATCCCTGACTTGGCAGGCAAGCGCCTAGTGATCCAGGTCGCTCGCAGGCTCCGAGCCCCCTAGACAAGCTCTAGAATTCGGTCCTCAATGTTGCCGGTGCAAAAGGCCAGCATTGGACGGGCCTCGATCTCAGGATGCTCCGGTGTCCGCAACCGGATCTGCCCTGCATAGGGCAACAAGATCGAGACAAACTCCACCCATGCGGGATCAGAGGCATGGCACTTGGTGTAACGCGGATAGATCCGCCTCGTTGTCCAACCCTCAGGCACATCGTGGGCAACTTCCGCTTTGCCCACGTCGAGTTCCGTTCCCGGCAACCTCGTGCGCAACTGAAGCCAGTTCAAGGATGGTGCACAGTCCAGCAGAAAGACCTCGCCTCGAGTAAGGCTAAGGTGCTGACAGTGAGGGTTGTCAACACACTCAAGTCCATCTGCGTGATCCAACCACGGTGGCGTCGCAACCGTATAGCTAAAGAACTTGATCACACCCGGCGGCTGCCGATGCGGAAGGGATTTCGCTGCACCCTTGTCTGGCGCATGCTCAACGTCAATGGCCACAGTGAGCCCGACATCCGACCAGCAGTCCAGAAGCCAGCGGCCTCGGTGAAGGCGGATACGGTGGACGATCCAAAGCTCATTATCCTGCTGGAACGCTGGCGACATGCCCTGCTCGAGCAGCTCCATGACCCAACGGAGTACCATCTTGCCGTGGTGTGTCAGGCCATGGTCATGAACAAACCAATCCGGTCCAATCGGTGAAGTTGCAGAGCTCTCATCCTCACTGTGAAGCGACCTTCCGATCGGGTCAGGCAAGACACAGCTGAAATGGTCCGGAACATCCTTCCATCCCTTGATGGCCCAGTGCGGCACCCGCAACTCACCGAAAATCGCATCCATGACAGTTAGGGCTACACGGGATGCTGTGATCTCAGATCCAGCCCGCCCACGAAGCCAACCATCCATCTTACGGATTTGCCACAATTCCTGCGCCCACGGCAGTGGCCACACATCCGGAAGCAAGCGAGAAAGGAACTTTTCCCATCCGACCTTCGGCGAAAACATTCGCTTGAACAACCGAGGGAGATGTACGTCATCCTCACCTCCAGCTCCAAACGACAGATGTCTTTGATCCACCTCTTCGAGCAAGTCCAATACACTATCGACACCATGATCATGCGCTACAAGTACGCCACCAGCTTGGCGCAACTCATACGTAAGTCGCGTCATAGCCAAAGAAACCTGAGCCTTGGATGCCCCAATTTCTGCCGCAAAGGCATTTTGTGACTTCGCAAGTCCTTCCGAGTGAAGGAGCTGAATCAGAGTATGCAACATAACCCGCTGCAGGTCAAAAGATAGCTCAGGGATATTCTTCGATTTCATCGATTCCTCCAGCAAGGTCAATTGTAATTACCGCGAGAACATATTGATCCACTCTTTGTAGTCTGTGACTTTCCCCGTATGGATACGGGTTGCGCGACTAAGATCCATATTCCCGAGGTATGCCTGTACAATCATCAGACAACTATTGGTGCAGGTTGCAATTACATCGCACCGCAGGTATAATCCATCCTTCCGTATAGAATCGTAACCTTCGACTTGATCAAGCGCACTCAATGTATGATCATCGACTTCCCAGACTTCTCCTAGAACTGCGCCGTTATCAATAAGCCGCAGAGCTGGATAATGTCCTAGATCACATAACTCACCAGAGATAGTCGCATCTGAAATATACCGAGATTTCTCAATGAACGAGTGGAGTCGAAGGCCAGATCGCAGGGTGCCGTATACAAAAATCAGATGGCCACATTGATTCATTATGACCAATCCTTTCAGCGGCGCCTGTATGTCACCGTTAGAGCCAATAAAGCAATAATAGCACAATTTATCCAAGCAGTCAACTCAGGCTAACAGATTCAGTATCACAATTGCAGAGCCATATTACCAGAATAAATACCGCGTTTTCTAGCTTGTCGCCAAGGCATAGATCAAGGGTTCATGAACAACCTCTAGATATGAAGCGAAAGGTCGTCTCCGTACTCTTATGCTAGCCCCTGCATCCGCTCTGTTCGCAGAGCAGATTGCTGGTGATCCGTGCCACAATTGCACATTTGATGTGCCTATGGACAAGTGCGCTCTGTTCCGACCTTCACCTATTCTTGATCATTGCAAAGGCATCCCCTTTGAGTTCGACTGCCTACATGGAAATTCTGATATGATTCCATTAGGCATCAATGATCAACAAACCGGACCAAATAGGTCTATCCAATACAGGAGGCTGACGGCCAGTTAGGCCGTCACCAAAGTCCGAAGAAAGCGTCAAACAGTGCCGCAGCACTCACTGTGTCTGCGCTATTATTCTGAGACGCATAATGCAGAAAGAAACTATGAAATAACCATCCAGTACATGTCGTTTTTGCCGCTCCCAAGATATCATACCACATTGACTCTTCTTGGTAGATGGCATTTTGCCATCATAACGACATAAAATATCTTCCGATATTTGCGAAGTAGCACATTCGCCTTGCTAGAGCTATACCCAAAGTACGACTTTTCCGCAAGCATGCGAGACTCAATATCAAGCAACCGTTCATGTGGTGAACATCAACGTTGTTCTGCAAGGACACGAGTCTCCATTCAAGGCATACATTAGTGCTTTGATTGGAGGAGCCGATATGGGGATCGACATCAATAGGATTGAGGATCTTGAGCTGTTGCTCGGAATCACATCCCTTCGTAACACCCTCGACAAAGTGATCGAGTCTATCTGGATTCCGTTTTGGAGACATTTACCAAAGCATATCAGAACTCCTCGGACTCTCCTTAACAACAAGGAAATCATCTTTTCCATGTTGGAATCGGTCGGGAGCCGCTTGGTAAGTGAGCATGTACTTCTCTTCCAGGAAAATAAGGAGCTGAAGACACAATCAAATAATAGCCGCGAAGAGTTGCTTGCCACGTATTCGGCACTTGTTCCTTATGCTCAGAGTTGCCAAGTGCATGACTTTACCAATCCCGCCTTCGATTCACAATACGATGACTTTAATGATCTCGAGAACATCTTTTCTGATGAAGATATCGTTGGCATCAATACAGATAGCGAACAGCGAAAAGAAGATTTGACCCCGTATTGGAGTCTGCGAATCACCTTCATCAAGAATGGCAAGACATTCATCCTTGAGAAGATCCTATCCCATCAGGAATACGTTATGCACTTCGCCGATAAATCAGAAGTGGTATACAAGCCATTCTCTACGGATTCATACCCAACTAAAGACCCCTTCGAGGATGATTAGTTAAACTCGAAATCACTATCCTCATTACCGTTGATCCAGTCACAGGCATCACAACTCCTCGGGAATGAGCCCCAGCACAAGCCAACCTCATCTTCCTCGAAGGCGCCGGAGGCGGGGTCATGCCACAAACTGATCCCCATGTGAAATCGATCGGATCGGCGAACAACCTGCATGATCCGTCGCTCAGGATAGGCTGCACCTGTTTTTGGGTCCAGACTCCAATGCATCAACATCACGACATCAGCCTGCGCGCTGTTGGGCAACTCCGACATTTCGCCCTCGATAGTTGTGAGGTGAGGAAGCAGCCACATCACGCCGGGCATTGCGTTCATCCCATCATCAATTACCTCTGCAGGCAAAGCTGAGACAGGTAGGCTGACGTGGACGAGCACGGCGACAGCAAGCTCCTCAGCCATCTGCCGCAGCCTTGCAAAGCACTCGTTACTCCATTGCGCAGCCTGATTACCGATATCGAGGACAACAAGGCCAACATTACCACCCATCAGCCGGGTGTCGTTCAAACGAAAAGGGATACTTTCCAGGATATGCTCTGGCGACAACTCCCCGAAGTTCTCAATGGAGACAGGATACCTGAGCCATCGCCCCATGGTTTCGCGGGTCGCATTAAGCTCCTTCCGCGTGATCAACCCACGATCAAGCCGGTCTCGGGCAAATGACCCATATGCGCAAAGCATCTGGCTTGAGATAAGTTGTTGGTCATCGCTCGTGAAATACAGCACTCCAGCATGCCTGGCCACCTGCAGTACCATGTTCATCATCAGGGATGATGCTCCGATCCCCTCAGGACCGTACAGCATGTGCAACTGAGCGCGCTGTAAGCCACCGAGGTAGAGGTCGAGCTTATCGAAACCACAGAGCAAGCCAGGAGTAAGTGATGGCCACTGGTACGAGAGGTCGAGAGCGTCCTGCAGCAGCATGACTATTTCTCCAGCTTACCCAGCATCTTGGTCTTGCCGTCGTCCCAGCGATCGACATAGCGGACAAAGGATGATCGACAAACCTCAAGCTGGAACTTGTACTTGGACAAGGACGACAGCGCGTGATGCAAGCTCGATCCGTCAAGAACCGAAAGAGCAAGTTTCCAGCGGCCTTCATAGACCTGGCAGCGAGCATACAAGGCGTCACGCACTTCGGTGGGAACCGAGTACAGCTCGAGTTGAGTGGTAAACGGACCGATCCCACAGCCCCGCATCAGATCCAGCAAGGGTTCGTCACGCAGGATGTGGACACCAATCATGACCAACAAATCCTCGGCCATATGCTCTAAGGTGGGAATCCAGACCAAGGGGCGCTTCAGCTTAAGTCGCTGTTCGTCCTGCCGGAATACGAACGCTGGATCTAGGACCCAGCCAGGCCGGTCTCCCTCGCTCAACTGAAACAGGTATTCAGGGCGCAACCCGCCATCGTTGGGATGTGCAAATCCAAGGTGAGCAAGTGCTGTGATCGATGCCATGGGATGAATCCTTATTACTGAGGGTGATCAGATATCGGTGTGCTTACGAGCAACCGTCCGCAACCCTGCAGGCTTCGGGGTACTGGGCATGAGCTGTACAACCACCTCGCAAATCGCTCCCCATGCATCATGCAGGCCAAGGCCAAGCTCCATAAGCACATGGCTCCGCTCGAGGTGGGCGACCGATAACCAGATCGAGTCCGAGCTGATCGGCATGGTTACGAAGGCATGCTGAACCTTACCGAAGTGTCCACGTCCGGTCTCGACCAGAGATATCACACTGCCGTTGTTGGTATCATGCTCGGTGCGGCTACAGCCTGTAAAAACCAGGCAGATGACCAGCGAAAGACATGTCAGAAATAAGGCGGGTACGCGCATGGATCTCCTCCGCACAGGTTGTGAAGGGAATGCAGTCTAAGACCGTCACCCCGATAGTTAAGATACAGGAAACGCCTCGGAGTTCCGAGGCGTTGGGATAACTAGGTGTTCATGGGGTGAACGATGTGAATTGAATCACGTACATTCGCTGGGAAAGTCATCTTCGGTGGGACAGACCACCATCATCGTCATCGCATGGAAATTGTCAACAGGGCCCAAAGGCCCCACTCAATAATTTCATTAGATTATACTAATTCATTATACAGCGAATTGATAATCGCTCTTTGTCCGTTCCACCCATATGCGTAGATGTCGGACTTCCATAATTTAAATTCACAGCCGAGTAGCTTACGGAATACAATTGAGTTGCTGACCAAAAAACAGTAGCCATTCCAATGTTTTGGAATCCAGAACCACTTAAAATACCAGATGGAAGCGCGCGGAAACCATAGGTATCTAAGCCATTTCCAGATAACGAATCATTGTCAACCCAATAGACGGATGATTTGAGAGAAGTTCCTGCTTTACTTGAACCTCCAACATAAGAAATCAGCACGTCCCACTCCGGAAGACTGGGAATATGCCATCCATCAGGACAGATCCCCCTAACTCCACTTGGCACGGATGTACTTGATGTATATTCACCCATCATAACTTCCCAACCATACAAACTGCCATATTTACTTCCACTATCTACGATATTATTATACCATAAAGAACTATCTACCTTGTAGTTGAGATTTTGAGCCATCCAAGTTTGTGTACCAATCTTTACAGTACGATATTGCTGGCCATCGCGAATATCTATCATAGTAGAATACTTACTTTCGGTATTCCAACCTGCAGTATCTACCGAAACAGGTCCGTGCCTCGGCACCCTTACAGCATATATCAATCCGGGTGTTCCATTGATTGAAGTTTCCACCTGAATGAACGTTCCCGTATCCGAAATGGTGAACTGCTGTCCCGCACAGGCGGCACCGTTACAGGTCACCTTCACACCGTTGACCTTTGGTGTTGCTGTAACCGTTACATAAGCCTGAGCCCACACTGAATCTGTGACATAGTTGAGCTTCGATGGGTCAAATGCAGGGCTTAGCGTTGCCGTGCCGATGGACAGGGTGGCCAAGGCCGCAGAATCGGAGCTGAGCCATTGCCATGCTTGCGGTGCGATCGCACTTGTTGGTTGGTGGGCTTTGGTGGCTCGCGCTTGGTAGGTCTTGCCGCTTTCGATCGCGATAGAATCTGTGTGATTCGTCCAAGTAGCACCACCGTCATTGGTCCACTGGATAGCTGCACCCTTTGTCGAGCATGATAGGGCAGCCTTAACGGACTGGCCGGGGAAGTAGCGATTACCATCAATGCTCCACTTAGGCGTAGCCACCGTCTTTCCCGTGAAGGAGAAGCGTGTCACAGGGCTGAAGGGAGCACCTGTCAGAGTGTCTGTGCTTTGAGCTTGGACAAAGACCGTCATGGATGAGTCAATCTTCACACCGTCCGCAGGAAAGACTGACCAGTGCAAGCTATCCAGGCTCATGACTCGGCGGACACCAGAAATAGCAGGGAACGAGAGCGTGTCGGGGAAGTCGATAGCCCCAGTGAGCAGGCTGGCCGAATCAACAGAGAGAACCTTCACCACAGCCAAGGGGATCGCTAGACTACCAGCAACAGCAACAACCTTGTCGTTGCCATCAGCTTTGCCAGTGCCACTACCACCCCAGACCTTACGGCCTGTCGAGTCGATGCCGGTCACCACAGCGGAGTAGCCGACGGACTTCGGGATAGCAGGTGACAGGTAGCGTCCTTGGCTTAACGGTAGGATCGTATCAACCTTCAATGGTTTGTCGGTCGTGTTCGTCGTAAACTGAACGCGCACCCACTTGGCCTTGAAGTACAAGCTATCTGGAAGCGAGTCAGTGGCTGCACCAAGACGCAGCGCCACACGAACAGAATCACTACCTCCTGGTGAGACGCTCTGGACAAACTCCTGCTGGCAGGAGGCGAAGAAGAAGACGCTGGCTGCAGCAAGGCCGAATGATTTGAGGAACTTCATTATTTGGTCTTCCACTGCACTTCGGCGTTGTAGTTCGTGCTCGGAGCAGCTGTTGCGGCAGGGGCAGTCGAATTACCTGTTAGCAGCACAGCTGCTGCAACGCCTCCACCAACAAGAGCAGTACCGCCTACGATCCAAGGCCAAATCGGCTTATCGGCAACAAGGACGGTCCGTTCTTTTTCAGGCATTTCCTGTCCTGTCGCAATGCGTGCCATACGGGTCACACCACCTCGCAAGACATCCACCTTGCTTCCCTTGATGTCGATCACATGGCTGAAAACAGTCTGCCCAGTACCTACGTCCGTTCGCTTAACAGCAAGCGACCAGGCACCGTCGATGAGCCCTACTTCACCTGTGAGCAAAGACTGCACACCAAGGAGTTGGCCAACTTCAACTTGGCACTCGGCGTTTTCGCATGCACCGGACTGCTGGAATCCTTGCTCGCGGAGGATCTTGCCGATGTTACGGCGCTCTACAACACGGAAGCTGTCCGATGCGATGATCTCGGACTCAAAGCGGGAGGTTATCGCTTGGAGGTCTGCAGCCGGAACCACATTGCCGGGAGACGTGAACTCAAGCACTGCAACCGTAGGGATCTTTGCCACACGCTTGAGGCCAGAGGCAGTCTTCGATGTCGCGGTGTTCGGGGTTCCTGCGGAGTCTTGTGCAGCACCGATGCTCGCGCAGGCCAGGATGGCAAGGAATGCTGATTGTAGCGGGGACATGGATCTCTTTCGGGGATGTTCTGCGGCAAAATATAGCGCAAGTCCACCTTGCAGACTTTGATTGATTCAGTTGTACTCACTGCCATCAGAGTCGCGCATTACTTGAACGAGGCTTCGTATTGCTGGCGACCTATCTAGGCCAAATTCTATATGTAAAATCCACCTATTCGAATTCGACACATGAGGGAGACTCTCTAGAGTCCAACATCCTTCGATGGGTATAAATACAGAAATGCCTCGTATCCCATTCATAAGGAAACGAGGCACCATCACCAATATCAGCCAGATCCTGCCGACTATTCAGGATCACTTAGCACATAAATATTCGGGTGCAATTTTTGTTTGCAGAGCTGAACAATGGCACTAATCATCTCTGCTGCTGCTGAAATGTCAGAAGGGGAAATGACTACCTCAACTCCATTATTACCGCATTCATCAACGCGGTCCATCGAATCACAAATACCCATACCAGACAACACATCACCAACCGCAGACAACTCGCCAAATAGCTTAGCTAAAATACTCAGCCCTGCATCACCAAAACCACCATTCTCTTCTGGACAAAATGCCAATACACTAATCCTCAGCTTACCATCATAGCAATCAGCGGCGTCCATCATCACAAATCGCAAATCATCAAGACCTCCCCAGCCACTCATATTTAGAGCAGTGATAGTATCCTCATCCTTCGCTAGATCGGCAAGAGCATCATTTGTAGCAGCCACGCACTGCACTGCATGTGTAAGTATGCGACAATCCACTTCAGTCAAGTTAATGGCAAAAGTGCCACGTTCATCTCCAGAAGCTCTAGACTGGCTTACCGCATGGCTCGCTGCATTAAGGGTAGCGTTGGCCGTTGTGTTATTGAAACCGTTTGACATTGTGTATCCTTGCGTAGCTGGTTATGATTCCGGCTGACATTCAGCCATCTACTACGTGATTTACACCGATGCCTTTGAGTACTTGGGAAAAAGTCCCACTTTCTTCACCATGCAAAGAAGCTGGTGACGAAACCAAATAACCATGGTAGTTCGACGACTTCCAGGAGCTACGGTATAAAAGAAAGGGAGACACAACGCTGTGCCTCCCTAAGTATTACCACCCGATACCAGTTGGACTAATTATACCAGCGGAACGTACTCCTCGGGATTTTTCTCCATAGCACACTGCTCGATCAGCGCATCTACGAACCCTGTAATTCGGTCCATGTCATTCACTCGATCCGTCGTTAACTCAAGTCCCCCCTCTTCATCATCTGGAATCGACTTGCGCGATGCGATAACACTACCCAGTTCGAGACTGTCCAAGGCAGGGATAAGTTTACCCGTTGCTTGCATGCGCAAACTGTAAGACCAACCAGGATGTACCTGCAGGTAGATCCGCAGTGCGCCATCGAACAAGGGCATCAACCTAATCTCAACGTTCGGGTACTTGGTGCTCCGCGCATCGGAATTGAGGTATAACGGCCACGGCAATACTGCCACCACGTCACCTCCACATTCGTCGGCGTGAGAGTTGATCGTCTGAACCCAACGCTCTAGCACGTAAAGAAGTGCATAGTCACCGGCTGTAGTATCGAGGGGGCTCATTCCGCAGACAACTTCGGTATTACCAAAGCCGACCTGCTTTCCCGTCACAACAAATGCCCGGTCAATCTCGGGCCAAAACAACGTACTCGCACGGAAGTATGGAGGGACATCATCTGGGAAGGCTTCCTCGAGAGCCAAGATGATGCCCTTCAAATCCTCACGCTCGGTATCACAAACAACTGCACTATTCGACATGATCATTCTCCTGTGTAATGGCACTGCCGCTGGATTAGCGACATCTGGTCATTTACACCAACGTCCATGGTCTTTTTCAGCAATCGGCAAGAAGCCACAGATACCAAAAACAAACCCATGCACTACCATATCGGAGCCGATCCAGACATGCAGGCAAGGGTTTAAGATGCTGGAAAGTGTACCAATGGCACACTTTCCTGGTCCTGAAAGACATCCCTAGTTAAAGAGGGATACCTTAACCGCTCCAGCATGTCGTCGCGAACCTGTGGATCGAGGATTCGCAACCCTCTTCTTTGTGTTAACGACCTCTGGATGCACGATAGTAGAAGACGGGTCCCTATGTTGTAACCAGGCATCGACGTCTTTAGACCGCCAGAAGACTGTGGTACTACTTCCACCAACTTGGTGAGGAGCAGGAAACGTCCCTGTCCGAATCCACCGATATAGTGTGGATCGACCAATCCGTAGCAGCTGCAGTATGTCGTTGACCTTGTAAACGGGTGCGGTAATCATAGCTCCACCCCCTCACTGCGAAGGTCGACACTATCGTTCGGACTCGTAGACGCCATACCGGCACTGTGATCCAAGTTCGTAACACAGCCGTGAGCCAACATACGGTTAAAAGAAGGCCCGGTCTCTAATAAGGAACTGTGGTTGCAGAAAGGAACAAAGATGTCGACACCGGTCTTGGCCATGATCGAGTTACGCAAGCGACGTGTACAGTGCCGACCTTCAGTCAGACAGTGGTTACGCCACTTGGTCCATAGTCCTAACTCTGTGTTGTTAAGTTCTGCGGGAATAGACTCAAGAGCTACCCGAGAAGAATAGCAGTGGATCCTACCTACCGACTCTAGGAACAAAGCCTGTAGATCCCGTGTAAGGAAGTCCTCGAACCAGGACTTGGTGCTATCACCGAAAGACCGCATCTGATCCCGGTACACAACTTCGATCCGCAGCATCCTGCCCATGTAGTGGGGATTCACTGCACCGTTAACAGACTTCAGAGGTTTGCGGTAGACTTTAACGGTCAACCGCTTCGAGTGCTTGCCGAAATAGATACCAGATCCTTCTGTTGTAACATCCTGGCATCCCAGCTTCGCAACGGCTTTTAGACCCTCCAGCAGCCTGTGCGAACTAATGCAGTCTCCTGCATCGTACATATGCGCAAGGTGGAACTGCGATAGGTGTGAGGGTGCAATGCAGTATCCTTCAGCGTTAAGGTTGCTCTCGATAATGCGAAGCGCCTGACATAGCACTGTCGCCGGAGAAGAACTGCAGAAAGCGGCACTACCATACACAAGCCGGGTGGGGTTACAGGTAGCCATGAGACGATTCTCGTTGACCCAAAGAAGGATCTTGGCTCCTGTTACAGGATCTACGATTACTCGTTTGCCTCCTTCCGCAACAACCTCACCTTCTGCTGTAACCTCCTGTGTGCTTCTCTGGTACAGGAGACGGAACAACTCAACAGGTGATACCCTCTCACCGTCTTTTGTAACCCGGCACACCACTGTCATCTTATCGAGGATTGGTTTAGGGGATTGGTGCAGTTCTCCTTCAGCATACAGCTGCCGAATGATGTCAGCTGAACGAGGAAGGGTCTCTGTGGTAAGTCTCAAGCTCTGCTCTACAACAGGTGCCCTTGTTCGAGGTGCTGCTATGTAGGTAGCTGGTACAGCAAATGGAACCGTGGAGTGATGATCCCCAGCAGGATCTTGTTCCTGTGAACCATGGACAGCTTCGGGTTCTGTTACAGAAGCTGCAGTACCTGCTGTAGGTTGAGAACCCGAAGGAGCCTGTACTATAACAGGTACCGATCCTTGGTCGGATCTTTGGCAGGTGCTGTTATGTGATTCTTGTTCAGCTCCTTGGTTGTCGAGCAGGGATGAACTTGAGAGAAGGTTAGTGAGTGAGGTTGGAAGAATGGGTGGATGGGAGTATGGAAGGGAGTCAATTGTAGCTGTTTGAGGGGTAATACTCATTGGAGCGTCCTTGGTGATCAGTTTCGCCAACCTGATGGCTGACTCCGGCTGATTTACCCCGTTGCCTTCTCGCTCCTTCCACTCCATGAAGAAATCCAACAAACCCGACCATGCTGCTGAAATCTCGAGTAACTACTACTCGAAAGAGCCCAATTTGAAGCCCCGACAACTCCCTTTTTTGCATTTTCTCTCAAGCACCGGCATTGAGTGTGTAAATGCAAAGGTTTTACCTATCACGAGTCTATCCACACGCGAATCTATCAACACTCTTGTGGATAGATCAAAGTGCCCGGGTATGATAACATAGCGGTACCCCACGGCCAGAATAGTGCTATGTAGGCTCGCGAAACACCGAGATAGAGCGAATTTGCCGCTATCATGAAGATTATAGCGACATAGGGATCTCTATTAGACATCCGTAGCCACTATGTGATAGGCCAAATGGCTATTTAATGACTATATAGCTGGTGTCTGGGCTATCTACCACGTTAACGGAAGGGTTGCCTTACTCTAACATAGCGGTTCATGACCAGGGAGCAAACCCGCGATCGGCAGTTGTGCGATGGCAGGTAATGGTTCGTGCAAGCTCTACAGGCAGTGCACCAACTACATTACCCAGTATACCGACTCACGCGATCGCTTGTAGTGTACATTCCCCTGCAACAATACGATCAATAAAGTCAGCCCACTGCTGCATTATGACTCGCCGTTTATTGATAAACTCTGCCCGATCATACGCAGTGCCATTCTTGTCAGACGTCGCATGACCAAGTTGGATATCAATGATGCTTTTATCAACATCGAGTTCTTCTCTCATTATCGTCATTGCGCTTGCGCGAAATCCATGAGGCGTGTGCAAATCTTTGTATCCAAGATCCTTGAGTAGCACACCGAAAGCAGCATTCGATATTGGATGACCATCAACAAACCGGCTGGGGAATACATATTCACTTTCTCCCGCCAGCTCTTTGAGTCTCTTGAGAATCTCAATTGCCTGTCGGCTCAAAGGTATATAGTGAGGTTCGGCCCTTTCAGCCATTCTCCGTTTACATCCTCTCTTATGACCAGGAACAATCCAGACGTTATGAAAGAAGTCAATTTCTTTCCACTCTGCCAATTGCATTGCACCTGGACGAAAGAAGGTCAATGCGAGCAACCGAAGCCCGAGCCTCAACGGTTCACGATTCGTATCAGAGCTAATCATCCGCAGGAGCTGCGCAAACGCCTCCGCCCGTACTCGCGCAGGATAATTTTTCACCGCTCGATTATTAACTATATGACCTTGCTCCCGCAAGATCGGGATTGTAAACGGCTTAAGTCCCTTGAAGCGTAGAATCCTCTCTATGTACTCCAGCACCCGGATAGCCAACACATCTGAACCACGCTCGCAAATCGTTCGAAAGATCGCAAGCGCGTCTTCGGCAGTTACGGCATCAATCTGCTTATTACCGATCGTTGGCAAGATATCCTTTCGGATTCTCTGGAGGACATTCTTCTGGTTTGATTCCGACCAGCCTTTTGCTTGGACAGTAAACCACTTCTCGGCAACCTCCCGAAACAACTCGCCGGAGGTTGGAGAAAACGAATCAGGTGTTGCCGCTTTCTTCCGTTCCTTCATCGGTACGGCCTGGCCTGCCTTGGGATCGATCCCGGCAGCGATCTTCCTGCACACATCCTCTGCAAGGTCACGCGCACCGTTGACCCACACCTGCTCCCCAGCGACTTCCGTCACGTATCCCCGCAGAGGGACATCTGGGTAACGCCCTAGGTTCAGCTTGTGCCGCTTGGCTTGGTAGCTGTAACGGACAAACCAGTACTTGGACCCATTGGGGTGCACGAGCATAGTGAGTCCGTTGGCGTCAGCGAGCGTGTATTCCTTGTCCGCAGGTTTGGCCTGCCTGTATTTCGCGTCTGTGTTGTGTGTCTTGTGCATCGAGTCTCGCGTCTCCACGGAGCCTCTACGTGAGGCGTCCATGGTGGGTGATTTACGGTAAGACCCGGCTCGTTCTTGAAAATTCTTGGTACCAATTTTGGTACCAAAATTCATGGGATACCCTGGCACAGGATGGCACAAGGTGGCACAACATGGGACTGTGCCCTTCGCCTTCAAACCCGCATCAATACTGGGCTTGAAGGCCAAAAAGGCCAAAAGAAAAGCGCCCGCCAGCTTCTGCTGATGGGCGCTTTAGTTGGGGTACAAGGATTCGAACCTCGATAGTCGGAACCAGAAACCGAAGTCCTGCCATTGGACGATACCCCAATTGTTCTGAGAAGAATATGGCGGAAGAAGTCGTTTGTCAAGACCTCTCCCGCCCCAAAAAATCAGTCGACCTTGCGGACGGCTCCGAGGCTTGCGCTGGTGGCAAAGTGCGCGTATGCCTTGAGCCAATTGCTCACCTCGCGGATGCGCGAGACCGGCTTCCAGGCATCCTTGCCGCGAGCCTCCTCCTGGGCGCGGCGCGTGGCCAGTTCCTCGTCGGAAAGCACAACCTGGATCAGGCGGTTCGGGATGTCGATCTCGATCAGGTCGCCGTCGCGCACCAACCCGATGGCACCGCCATTGGCGGCCTCGGGCGAGGCGTGCCCGATGGAAAGGCCCGAGGTGCCGCCCGAGAAGCGACCGTCGGTGAGAAGCGCGCAAGCCTTGCCCAGGCCCTTGGACTTGAGGTAGCTGGTGGGATAGAGCATCTCCTGCATGCCGGGGCCGCCCTTGGGGCCTTCGTAGCGGATCACTACCACGTCACCAGCCACCACCTTGTCCGCGAGGATCGCCTCGACCGCGTCGTCCTGGCTTTCGTAGACCTTGGCCGGTCCCTTGAACTTCCAGACCGAAGGATCCACGCCGGCCGTCTTGACCACGCAGCCGTCGAGTGCGATGTTGCCCTTGAGCACGGCAAGGCCGCCGTCCTTGGTGAAGGCGTGTTCCGCGTCGCGGATGCAGCCCAGGTCGCGGTCGTCGTCCAGGGTATCCCAACGCCGCTCCTGCGAGAAAGGCACGATCGTGGCCACGCCGCCCGGAGCTGCCTTGAAGAACTCGTGGCTGGCAGAGGTCCGCTTCACGTCCCACTGGTCGATCGCCTCGCCCAGCGTGGCCGCGTGAACGGTAGGCACGTTGCGCTCAAGCAGTCCGGCGCGATCGAGCTCACCCAGGATGCCGAAGATGCCGCCGGCGCGATGCACGTCCTCGATGTGCCAGACCGGGTGGTTGGGCGCAACCTTGCACAGGCAGGGAACCTTCTTCGAAAGCGCGTCGATGCGCTCCATGTTGAAGTCCACGCCGGCTTCCTGGGCAATCGCCAGGATGTGCAGGATGGTGTTGGTGGAGCCGCCCATGGCGATGTCCAGGGCCATGGCGTTGTCGAAGGCAGGCAGAGTGGCGATGCCGCGCGGCAGCACCGAAGCGTCGTTGCCTTCGTACCAACGCGTGCAGAGATCCACGATGCGGCGGCCGGCTTCCTCGAAAAGCTTCTTGCGGTCGGCGTGGGTGGCCACCACGGTGCCGTTGCCGGGAAGCGAAAGGCCCATCGCCTCGGTGAGGCAGTTCATGGAGTTTGCCGTGAACATGCCCGAACAGCTGCCACAGGTGGGACAGGCCGAGCGCTCGATCTTGTCCACGTCGGCGTCCGAGACGGCCGGATCAGCAGCCTTCACGATCGCGTCGATCAGATCCAGGTGGTGGGTCTTGCCGTCCCCCAGGATCACCTTGCCGGCTTCCATGGGTCCGCCCGAGACGAAGATCGAGGGGATGTTGAGGCGCATGGCGGCCATCAGCATTCCGGGGGTGATCTTGTCGCAGTTGGAGATGCAGACCATGGCGTCGGCGCAGTGGGCGTTGACCATGGTCTCCACGGAGTCGGCGATCAGCTCGCGGGAAGGCAGGCTGTAGAGCATGCCCGAGTGTCCCATGGCGATGCCGTCGTCCACAGCCACCGTGTGGAACTCGCGCGGAATGCCGCCAGCAGCACGGACCTGCGCGGCCACGAGGTCGCCCAGCTCCTTGAGATGCACGTGGCCCGGCACGAACTGGGTGTAGGAGTTGACGATGGCGACGATAGGCTTGCCGAAGTCGGATTCCTGGACTCCGGTGGCGCGCCAGAGCGAACGGGCTCCGGCCATGTTGCGGCCATGGGTGCTGGTGCGTGAGCGAAGTTCCGGCATCGTCGTATCTCCCGATGGCGCCTGCGCAGGCCGGCACGAGCCCGCGCGACACCAGATCGGCAAAGGTACCTAATTGCCGGAAGTCGATTCGAAACGAAAGTTGTGCTTGCGCGACACCCCCTTCCGGCACGAGATTATGGAGGTGGGATCCGGCACGCAACCGGATCTCGCAACACGACCACGCAACGCGGGAGGTCTGCCATGGAAATGATGAAACAAGCGGCGATGCTCGAAGAACATCTGACCCAAGTGGAATCGCGCCTAGCCTTGATGGAGTCGATGGAACGGGATCCCTCTCAGGATCTCCCGATGGATTTCCATGACCGGCTGGGACAGGTGAGGATGCTGATGGAAATCGCCCGGGAAAAGCTGGGCCTGGCCGAGATGGCGGGGGAAGATGCCTGGGAAGGCTTCCACAGCGGCGTGGAATTCGCCTGCAAGGAAGTCGACAAGGCGGCCTCGAGGATCAAGCCGAACTGATCCCAAGCGCTCCGATCCCGGGCTTGTGACGGGATCGGGGGGCAATTTCTGTCAAAACCCGAGAAAATGTGGCTTGCGACCTCGGAACAGCCTACATGAAGTGCATTTTGGTACTCCATGAGTTTTGCCTTGGAATACCTGTCTCCCGGCGGCAGGCCGCCTTCGTTCGAAGACATCGAGGAATGGCGTCTCGAAATCCCTCAGTTCGAGGCCTCGAACGAGCGGGACGGAGTGCGCACTTGGTGGTACCGAAACCCGGACACCAGCGTGTATTTCGTGCTGTCCCTCTACGAGGTGAGTCCCACCGACGAGGACCAGTTGGGCCCCTGCGGACTGGAATTCTCGCTGAACCATCTGCGCCCCAGCTTCTTCGCCGAGGAAGCCGCTCCGGTGATGGGAAGCATGGCCCAATGCCTAGGACTCGTGCCTTGCGACGGCGCCACCGGCAACCCGCTGACGAACGCCCCGGGAACCGAAGAGCTCTGCCGCGAGATCGTGACCCAGTGGGGCCACGGCAATGCAGTGGCCGTCGACGAGGCAAGCCAACAAGGCCGCCGCTTGCACTACATGGAACCTGACTCAACCCGCCGCTGGTGGGACTATTCGCGGCGCCGTCGTGCTCTGCGGGAAGCCTTGGCCGAGCGCCAGATCGAGGCCGAGATCCCGGCCGTGCACTTCCTGAAGACGCCCCACAGCGGCAAGGTCGTGACGGCCATGGCCTGGGAGAACGAGGGCGCGACCCTCTTCCCTCCCTGCGATATCATGGTGATCGACCGCACCATAGAGACCCGCAAGCTCTTCCGCAAGAGCGTGGAGCGCAGCGTCGCCTACGTCTCGACCGAGGTCTTCATGCGCCAGATCGTCGGCGCCCTCAAGACCATCGAGGTGGACGGCATGCCCATCCGCCTGCTCCTGCAGGAGGATGCCTGGAAGGCGGCCGACCGCATCCCCAGCCTCCCGCTCGAGGACGATCTCAACGACTTCAAGCCGCTGCGCCCCGACCAGATCATCGACGAGGTGCCGTGAAGGGGCTGACGGAATTCCTGTCGGCAAGCCCCACCCCGTGGCACGCCGCCCACGAGGCCGGACAGATCCTGTCAAATGCCGGCTTCGCACGACTGGATCCCAGTTCGGAACGTTGGACGACCGAAGGCGAAGGCGCCCATGTCGTAATGGGTGGCATGGTGGTGGCCTGGCGCTGGCCTAAGCACCTTTCCGGACTGCGGCTGGCGTGCGCCCACACCGACAGCCCCAGCTTGCGCCTCAAGCCCCGCCCGGAGCGCCGAGGCCCCGACTGCACGATGCTCTCCGTCGAGGTCTACGGCAGCCCCATCCTGCACACCTGGCTCGATCGCCCGTTGGAGATCGCCGGGCGCGCCTTCCTGAAGGACGGCTCGAGCCGACTGGTCCGGCTGGCCTCCCCGCTGCCTGTGCTGCCCAGCCTTGCCATCCACCTGGACCGCGAGATCAACGACAAGGGCCCCCAGCTCAACCGCGAACTGCACCTGCCGGCCCTGGCCGCCCTAGGCGAGTGGAACCTGCAGGCCGCCCTGGAACAGGCCGTCGAGGGCGAGATCGCCGGGACCGAACTCTGCCTGGTCGACAGCACCCCGGCCTGCCTGGTGGGCGCGGGCGAGCTCCTCCAGTCGGGCCGCCTGGACAACCTTTCGTCCTGCCACGCCCTGCTGGAAGCCTTCACAGGGCTGGAGACCTTCGCGCACTGGCCGGTGATCGCGCTGTTCGACGGCGAGGAGATCGGCTCGGAGCTCTCCGGAGGCGCTCGGGCGAACACGCTTCTCCACCTCTTGGAGCGGGCTGCCGCGGCCTTGGGTGCCGACCGCACCCGGTGGCTTGCCCTGCTCTCCTCGTCGCTGGGACTTTCGGCCGACATGGCCCATGCCGTGCACCCCAACCACGCCGGCAAGCACGACCTCGGCAATGCACCCTTCCTGGGGCACGGCCCGGTGCTCAAGACCAACAGCGCCTACCGCTACGCCACCGATGCCCAGAGCGCTGCCCTGCTGCGCACCCTGGCCCGCGATGCGGGGATCCCGCTGCAGGAATTCGCCATGCGCGCCGACCTGGGCTGCGGCTCCACCGTCGGGCCCGGACTCTCCGCTTCCTTCGGGATGCCGGTGGTCGATTGCGGCGCCCCGCTCCTGGGCATGCACTCGTCCCGCGAGCTGATGGCCGTCTCCGACCAGGCCAGCTCCACGCGCCTCTATCAGGCGTTCCTGGGGCACTGAGACGAGCCTTCGCGCGGAGTTGGGTCTTGGGAGACGGGGGCCGAGGAGCTCCCCGCAGAGGGAGCTTGGGGGAAACCTCCCCCGGAATGAGGGGGCTTGGGGGACACTCCCCCAGGCGAGGGGGTGAGGGACAGACCCCGCAGGCCCCGGCAGCGAGATTGGCCGAGGAGGCTGGACCGCAGGGGGAAACTTCCCCCACAAAAAATCAACGCTTTGTCCCCAAAATCGGCTTGCGGTTTTTCTGAGACTACTCTAAGTTGGAATAACTTAAACGGGACTAACGGGGAATTGGGATGAATCGATACGATCTCGTGCTTTTGGGCTTCATCGCCGAGAAGGAATCGAGCGGCTACGACATCATCACCACGATCAAGCGGCGCGAGCTGGATCGATGGGCGAAGATCAGCACAAGCACCGTGTACAACCGCTTGCTGCGGCTGGAAAAGAGCGAGTGCATCGTCGGGCGGGTGGAAAAGGACAGCAACCGCCCCGAGCGCACCATCTACAACATCACCGAAAAGGGCCGCACCCTCCTGCGCAAGGAGGTCGTGAAGCACCTCACCGGCTTCAACGACGACCCGCGCCAGCTGGGATTCGCCTTTTTGTTCGCCACCAAGCCCCTGGAAGTGGCCAAGCAGCTGCGCAAGCACGCCGAGGAGCTTTCGGCCCAGATCGCCGCCATCGAGACCATGATCCGTGACGAGCCCCGCCCCACCCTGTACCCCGAGGGGCCGTTCCTCAACTGCATGGCCCGCGACCACATGCAGGTGGAGCTCAAGTACACGCTCGCCGCCATCGAGATCCTCAAGGATCCCGAGAAGGCCAAAAAACTCAACGGCTGGTTCTTCCTGAACTTCGGCAGCCGCGAATTCACGGGCGGCGAAGAGATCCCTCTCGCCTCCGACCTATCGATCAACCAACCCACCAGCCACAATACGGAGAGACCATGAGCAACTACGGTTACTTCGACGACGCCGCCAAGGAATACGTCGTCACCAATCCCGCCACCCCGATCAAGTGGTGCAACTACGTCGGAACGCTTGCGTTCGGCGGCATTGTCGATACCACCGGCGGCACGCTGGTTTGCAAGGGTGACCCGGCGCTCAACCGCATCACCAAGTACCTGGCCTGGATGCCCAACCCCGACTTCAAGGGCTCCACCATCTACATCCGCACCAAGGATGCCGCCGGCAACGTCGAGGTCTTCTCGCCGTTCGTGACCCCCACGCTCATCCCGATGGACAAGTGGGAATGCCACGTGGGCCTCTCGTACTCCCGCTGGGTCGTCGAGTACAAGACGCTCAAGATCGAGATCAAGGCCTTCGTCCCGACCGGCTCCTCCGTGCTCTTGCAGGACATCGTCGTGACCAACACCGGCGCCCCCCTGCAGGTGGACATCGTGCCCGTGTACGAGTTCTCGCACTTCGACGCGCTCAAGCACCTGACCAACGCCGACTGGGTCCCCCAGACCATGACCACCAAGGCTCACACCGAGTCCACCGGCGAAATCGTGCTCGAGCAGTACGCGTTCATGAAGCGCGACTTCGAGGTGAACTACTTCACCGCTTCCCAGCCGGCCGCCTCCTTCGAGACCGACCGCCGCAAGTTCCTGGGCAACAACGAGATGGGCTCCTACGCCCGTCCGCTCTCGCTCTTTGCCGACAAGCTCTCCGACTCCACCTGCGTGCGCGGCGACAACATCGCCGCCCAGCAGTTCGCCGCAGGCACGCTTGCCACCGGCGCCTCCTACCGCGTGGTGACCCAGCTGGGCAAGGAAAAGTCGATCGAGGTGGCCCGCCCCTCCATCGCCAAGTACCGCGACCTCAAGAACGTCGACGCCGCCTTTGCCGAACTCGCCACCTTCTGGGCCGAGTACCTCACCGCCCTGCAGGTCAAGACCCCGGACGCCTCGTTCAACTCCATGGTGAACGTGCACAACCCCCGCCAGTGCCACACCACCAAGAACTGGTCCCGCTACCTGTCGCTGTACCAGTTGGGCTTTGGTTCCGACCGCGGCATCGGCTTCCGCGACTCGTCGCAAGACCTGCTCGGCGTCATGAGCCACATGCCCAAGGAGGCACTCGTGCTGGCCGAGAACCTGCTCTCGGTGCAGAAGCGCGACGGTTCGGCCATGCACCAGTACTTCCCCTCCACGATGGAAGCCAACGAAGGCGACTCCCGCGAAGAGGCCGATCGCCCCAACTACTACGGCGACGACCACCTGTGGATCATCCAGACCGTGGCTTCCTACCTCAAGGAAACCGGCGACCTGGCCTTCCTGGACAAGTCCATCCCGTTCTACGACAAGGACAAGGCCACCGGCAAAGCGCTCGAAGCCGGCTCCGTCTGGGAGCACCTGTGCCGCTCCATCCGCTTCACCTGGAACAACCGCGGAAGCCACGGCCTGCCGCTGTTGGGCTTTGCCGACTGGAACGACACCGTCAACCTGCCCACCGGCGCCGAGTCGATGTTCAACGCGAACCTCTTCGGCAAGGGCCTGATCGAGGCACTGGCCATCGCCAAGGCCACCGGCAAGGCCACCGAGGCCGCCGAGTTCCAGGGCTACTACGACCAGATGAAGAAGATCTTCAACGAGACCTCCTGGGACGGCAAGTGGTGGAAGCGCTGGTACGACCACAAGGGCAACCCGATCGGCTCCAACGAGAACCAGTACGGCAAGCTCTACACCAACGGCCAGAGCTGGCCCGTGATCTCGGGCTTTGCCGAAGGCGAGCGCGCGCTCACCGCCCTGCAGTCCACCTACGAGATCATGAACACCAAGAACGGCATCAAGCTGTCCTGGCCCGGCTACAACGGCTTCGACCACACTTTGGGCGGCGTGTCCACCTACCCGCCGGGTGCCAAGGAGAACGGCGGCATCTTCCTGCACGCCAACCCCTGGGTGATGATCGCCGAGACCATGGTCGGCAACGGCGACCGTGCGTTCCAGTACTACAACCAGATCAACCCGGCCGCCAAGAACGAGGTCATGGACGAGTTCGAGTCCGAGCCCTACTGCTACCCCCAGAACATCCTGGGCGACGAGCACAAGCAGTTCGGCCTGGGCCGCAACGCCTGGCTCTCGGGCACCTCCTCCTGGACCTACCAGGCCGCCACGCAGTACATCTGCGGCGTGCGCGCCTCATTCGAGGGCCTGGTGGTCGACCCGTGCATCCCCAAGGCTTGGGGCGAGTTCGAAGTCGTCCGCAAGTTCCGCGGCGCCGTGTACCAGATCTCGGTCAAGAATCCCTCCCACGTCTCCAAGGGCGTGAAGTCCATGGTGGTGGATGGCAAGGCCGTCGAAGGCAACGTGGCTCCGATCTTCACCTCGGGCACGCACACCGTCGAGGTCGTGCTGGGCTGATTCTGCTGCTGGCCGCCCTTCGATACACCCCGCTGGCTGAGTGGCCGTAGGCTGTATCGAAGCCCGCGGGGCACGCTTGGGTAGGCTCAGCGCAACGCTCAGGGAACGGCCAGACAGATTCTGTCAAATACGAACCCGCTCCGATTTTTCGGGGCGGGTTTTCTGTTTTCTGCAATTTGGGCGCCCGGGCGGGTACGCCTGTGCGCCAGGGATGCCGGCTTTGCCCAAGACCCCGGCGCAGCCGTGGCTTGGCAGGCAGCCCGATCCCCGCTCGGCGGGGAGGCGCCCGAATGGGGACAGGTCGCACCACGGCGGCGAACGGATGCCCTATCTTTGGGACATGCCCCCTTGCTCCTCAACGTCCTCACCCACTCCGTCGCGGCTCGTCCTGGCCGCGTTGGCCCTGCTGCTGGGCCTCTCGGCATGCAGCACGCAGAAGCTGATCCTCGACCCTCGCAAGGCCCCGGCCTGGAGGCTGCAGCCAGGCCTCGCCCCCTGCTGGGCCCGCACCGTCCCGATCCAGCTGAACCTGCCCGAATTCCCGCGCTCCTACGAGGTTCCCCGTGAGCTGGCCTGGAGGTTCAACCTGAGATACCGCGCCAGGAATCCCCTGCTCGCCCCTGGACTGCGGCTGGAAACCCGCCTGGTCTACGACGCCTGCCGGACC
>Ga0302215_10000522_pt1 | contig 28367 bp, 21 predicted proteins | sample II_Fen_N3_1_FD_194580 | JGI IMG/M metagenome (GOLD analysis project Ga0302215, IMG submission 194580) | Peat permafrost microbial communities from Stordalen Mire near Abisko, Sweden - II_Fen_N3_1 | ecosystem: Environmental > Terrestrial > Soil > Wetlands > Permafrost | place: Sweden: Abisko... | reverse complement strand
TTAACCCGGATGTATTTTTAATTTCAGAGTATTTATAGTTTTATTTAAAATTTAAATGAGATGAAAACATTTATTTTTAGGATATTGCTTATCGTTTGTTGCACTTCATGTGCCGTGCTACCCAAAGCAACAGTTGAAATGTCTGTGCTGATGGACAAACAAATAACTGCATTGGAACAAAGCCATTTGCATCTAATCAACCTGTATTTCGATCAACGTGAAAAAAACGCATTTGATTTTTTGAACAAGGAATGGTATCCGGTCTATCTGAATAACTTTTTACAACAGGAAACGGTTGCAACGATTTGGAATCAATCACTATCCGATTCTAAAACAGAAGACCGGGTTGAAAAAATGAAATTGATCACTCAGGTTACCCAGGAAGCTTATATGCAAATGAGAGATTCAATCCTTGGGCCTCTGTCATTGACCAGAAAAAGTATGCTTGAGATGATTGAGGATGAATACAGGAAAACGAGAGCTATGAATAGTGCCATCACCAACAATGTGGCTTCTGTAAATGAAATTCAGGAAAAACGGAATGAATTGCTTTCGAAAATTGTAAATACCGATGAAATAAACGGAAAAATTGATGGGGCACTTCTGAAAGCTGATTCAGTTTTAAATAAAGTGCAAAGAGGAATGGATATTCTCAAAGCAAAAGAAACAAAAATTAGTGGAGTTATCAACACAATAAAAAACTAATCGTATGTCAGACCCCTTGGAAGAACTTAGAAAAGCTTCACAGAATGCTGTCCAGCTAACAAACCAGCAATTAGGAGATAAAATAGCTCAGTTTAAAGACCCGGAAATCGCTGAGATGTTAACTGCTTTAAAAAAGAGTGCTGTCGACCCTGTCACGGTAGATGATTTACAACAAAAGATCAATCAGGCAACTAACAAAAATAAAATCATCCTGGACGTTATTGTAAAGGGTGGAACGTTAGGAAAAGCTTTGATGGATATTGTTACAAAAATTGTTTGAAAAATTGATTTCAAATGTTGCAATCACCGGATAGTTCAAGTTCTCTTCTTCTCTATGACTCTTGTACTATGTAATGTGTACAATTAATTTAATCCGGATGAAAAAAAAAGGTCGTCAATTTAAGGATGTCCAGTCCGAGCAACAGTTTGCAAGTTTGTGCGTTTAATAGACAGCGTATAAATTGTCCCGTCTGATATCCTCATCCAACGGTCTGTAAGGCGATTTGAAATTATTGGAATACAAACGCGGAAACAGGAGGAAGATATTTACTAATAATCGATGTAGAATGAGCGTGACAGCACAAAAATCAATTAATTTTCGGAGTTTACTTATTTGGAGTCTTGCAATCCTTTTTATAAGTTGCAGCACTTCACGGCGTATTGAAAAAAAACAGACTTATGAGGTCTATGATACGTTGGGACTGGTTAAAGAGAGGAAGGATAATCAGGCACTTTACAAAGAAGCTGCATCGTGGTACCACGTACCGCATGTAGATGGTGGTAAATCGCGTAAAGGAACAGACTGTTCATTTCTGGTACACAGCATTTATAAAACAGTTTACCACAAAACCCTTGAACGGAATTCGGCGGATATGTTGCATAAAAACTGCAAAAAGATCAGCAGGAAGAAGCTGAAAGAAGGTGATCTGGTGTTTTTTAGTACAGGCAGGTCGAAATCGAACATTAACCACGTAGGCATTTATCTGAAAGAAAATAAATTTGTGCATACCTCCACATCAAAGGGAGTTGTTGTGAGTGACCTGGATGATGATTATTACCGTAGAACCTGGGTGTGCGGGGGCAAGGTGAGATGATGATGATGATGATGATGATGATCTTTTTGACGAACAGGCTGGTGAGGATTGACAAAGGAAAAGAGTAAGATTTACTGAAAAAATTAAGACAGGAGTTTAACGAAAATAACCTTGGTAGGTATTTTCGAAAGGCTCTTTAACCATTAACTAAGTTTTAATTAATTCAATTGTTCAAAGAAATTAACATCTCAGGAAGTATTTATTACGGACAGTTTAAAATTAAAATTCATTCAAAATAAATAAATTAAAGTCGAAATATTACAATTAACTTATTATACAGTAATTTGTTATAACTAAACATTATTAGTCGTATACATTTTTAAAATCTAAAGTATGGATCAGTTTTTAGAATCATTGTCAGGGATTGGCATTTTGTTTTTAATAGGATGTTCTGTGTTGGCGATTTATATTATCCTTTATTTTTTCAGGATGTCGAATGATATCCGTAAGCTAAAAGAATCGGCGAATAATGAGCCTACCGGAAATTCAATTGCCATTCTGAAGTTTATGGACGGGGATAAAGCAGGAGCTATTTCTCTGATCAGGGAAACTTTTATCCACGATTGTACAGCTATGTTTGAAAGATACTATCTGGAGGGAAATACAGATGCTGAGGGTTATAAAATTATTGATAAATATGTCTGGCGGTACCGAAATATAATTCCGGAGATAAATAAAGAGTATTTAAAGGAAATTTATGAGTCGGTTGAAAAGGTTTATGTGTAATCAAATGCAAAAATATGATTTCTTCGGGTTCTTAAATTTAAGCCAATTCGGAAGAAACGGAATCTTTTATATAGCTACTTTCAATCAGAGTGTTCTATAACTTTAAATATCTTTTATCAACTCTAATTCGAATGCAAATACAATGGAAAAAAATAACATGAAAAAGAAAAAAATCACATTTCTGTTGATATTGACAAGCATTTTAATTACCAACTGTTTATTTGCCAGTGATGTTTATTTAAGCTTAAACACAGGATACGGGTTTAATATAAGCTCCCAGAAAATAGGAACTATCATGTATACCAACGACGGAAGTAACACATCGATTTTTAATCAAAAAGATTTTTCATTCGGAAAAGGGTTTAATTTTGGAGGTGCTGTCGGATATATGTACAATAAGAATATCGGAGCCGAAATGGGCTTTTCATACCTGAACAGTGTTAAAACCAGATTCAACAGTTTCTATGAAATCGGAACACAAATTATAGACTTTTCATCGGGTATGTTCAGGATAAACCCTTCAGTTATTATTGTTTCAGGGATGAGTGGAATCAATCCATATGCTAAATTCGGAGTAATTATCGGTTCCGGATTTATTGAGGAAAATGATCAATTTACAATAAATACTAATTCTTCGACATTAACACAAAAACTAAACGGAGGGTTTGCAATCGGTCTGACAGCCGGTTTAGGGGTGAAGTACAAACTTTCGGGAAAGATATCGGTATTTGGAGAGTTGAATATGGTAAATCTGTCGTATGCACCAACAAAGGGAGAAGTAATAACCTATTCTATTGATGGAACTGACAGACTGACAACACTGACAACCAGCGAAAGATTAACTGATTATTTAAAATCCTATATTGTGTCTTCCAGTCAACCTGCTGCTGATACAGAACCCGGAAAAAGCCCGTTGCAAAATTATCCTTTTGGAAGTTTTGGATTAAACATAGGATTGATCTATAACCTGTGAATATCCTAAAAAGGGATATGATTAAATGAGAATAAATTTTATTTTACTGTCCATTTTTTTTGAATGAGATTCATTTAAAAATGTGTCTTGCATCAAATGTTCTTCCTATCTTTAATCTCTCTTTAAATTGCTAATAAACATGTAGATACCTAGCCGGTTCAATTTTTTTGTTTATGATATAATTTAATAAAAATAATTATATAATAACTTTGTGTAATTTTATATGGTTTAACTAAAAATTAATTCATACATTTGTACTCTATAAAAATATTTTAAGAAATGATTTTTTTGAGAGTTACTTACTTCAACTTTAAGTATTAATTAAGTGAATGAGTAACAGGGCTTTTTAGAAATATGCCAGACAAACAATCATGAATTAACATATATACAAACTTATAATATTATAAAATGAATTTAGTAACCGGTTTATGTTTAATTGTACTGTTTTTTTTAATCTTCAAATTACTTTACAAACCTTATTCTAAGAATTTAAAAGCTAAAAAGTTACAAAAGCAACAAAAAGAAGAACATTTCAAACAGCAGTTATTGAATTATCATCCCGGATTTAATAATCTGTACAGTGAATTTAAACTGGACCAGGAAGAAAAAAGGGAAAAAGGATATAATTCAGATTTAATGATCAGTGAAGGTGGATATGTATCAAAAATTTACGGCCAAAGTATTTTTGTATACGACGAGTATTTTGAAAACTGTTTCCATAAAAAATTCGAAACAAAATACAATGAATTAATAAATAACCCCGATGAATTGGAAAAAGTAATGAAACTAATTCCTCAACGTGTTCAACGAACGAAGTGTTAATTTAAACTGTCTGACTTAAAATAGTTTAAGCCGTTCCTGGAGCAATATCCTTGAGCGGCTTTGTTTTTTAACAGCATGTAATAATTAACAAAGTGTTTGATAATGTTATTCCTTTTGATATAAAAATTTGGTATAATTAAAGTAAATTTGTACGTTTGTACGTTGAATAAAAGTTTAAAAAGCATCCTTAAATAGCACATATACTTCGATTTACTTTCAATAGTCAATTACTCTGATGTTATAAATAATTCTATTGATAATGAGATTTTCAGCTTAGACAATTCAATATATTTAAAAACCATAATTTCAAAATAATAAAAATTAATAAGGAACTAAGCAATTCATAATTAAGAAAGAACAATTAATAATTGCCAGAACATTGAAATATAAGTTATTGCAGATTAACAAATAGATCATTAAATATATGCAATTACTTATAACAGAAAATTTTAAAAAAACATACATGATCAACGATAAAAAAAGAAATAACGGATTGGATCTTTTAAGAGTATTGGCTTGTTATCTGGTCATTCAGGTTCATACAGGAGAATTCTATTATATAGGAACCGGAGGTACTGTGTTAACGGGTGATTCACCTTTTTGGGTAGGAATACTCAATTCTATATGCCGGATCTCAGTTCCTTTATTCGTTATGATTTCGGGGTATTTATTGTTACCTGTTAAAGAAGACATGAGCACATTCTTTAAAAAGCGATTTACACGTGTAGCTATCCCGTTTATTGTATGGTGCGTATTGTATGCCATTTATTGGGCTTTAAAAGGTCAAACCGGTTGGTCACAGGCAGGAATAAATATATTACATATTCCTGTGAATTTTGGAGTTGAAGTAGGTCATCTCTGGTACATTTATATGCTTATCGGCCTGTATCTGTTTGCTCCGATTATTTCTCCATGGATAGCAGTGGCAACCCGTAATAACATGAAATTTTACCTGGCAATATGGGCAATCACTCTTTGTGTCCCTTATATTCACCTTGTGTTCCCTCAGATTCTGGGAGAATGTTACTGGAATCAGACGCCGCTGCTTTATTACTTCTCGGGGTTTCTGGGTTATCTGATACTGGGAGCATACCTTAAGAAGTTTATGTCTGAAAAAAAATCCTGGTACTTTCCGGTAGGATGGTTGATGATTTTGTCCGGATACGCCGTTACAGCAGGAGGTTTTATATCTTTACTGGATTTGACTGACGTTTCAAAATTAGAATTGACCTGGGGGTTTGAAACATTGAATGTAGCCCTGATGAGTTTAGGGGTTTTTCTGCTACTGAAGGATATCCGCTTTACAAATCAAACATCAGTGTTTGTTACCGGAATAACGGATATTTCAAAAATCAGTTATGGAATATACCTGGCACATATCATGGTGTTAAATTTCTTCTATTCATTTTTAAATGTACTGATCATACCAATACAGGTAAAGATACCGTTAATAGCCATTTGTACATTTATTGTTACGTATTTAATTGTCAAATTATTATCTTTTATCCCTAAAAGTAAATATATAATCGGATAATCAAATATAAAAATAATTAGGAATAACTTTCTACTAGCATTTTAGAACTATTCAAATTGTCAGGTTCTCTTTATACAAGCACCTGCAAAGAAAATTTAATAATTAGCATCTGCCAAATGATTCATATTAATAAATGCGACCATCCTACAGCATCGTTGTTAATAGTGTTATTTCTATTTACATCGATTATTTCCTTTGCTCAAAACACCGGAGTAGTTTTAGATGGAAAATCAAAGAAACCGTTGATGGGTGTGAATATCTATTCCAATATCGTTGGCACACTTGCAGTCACGAATTCAGGAGGTGAATATACTATTCGAAATTTGTCACAAATGAGTAGTAATGACACTTTGTTTTTTTCGTATATCGGGTATGTCACAAAAAAAATCCCTGTCAATGAGCTTAAAATAATGAATTTTGCAGTTTCATTGTATGAAGATATCCAACTTCTCAAAGAAGTTGTAATCGTATCCGAAAAACCACAGTTACAACGTGAAATTAAGTTTAAAAAACTGGCTTCTTTAAAGGAAGGACTTTATTCATTCGGTTCGGTACTCATTGGAGGAAAAATATGCATCATTGGAGGAGATACTTCCTTTGGAGAAGATCCTGTATTGAAATCATTGAACGAATATGGGGATGATTTTATGATGCATATTAAACCTGCTATCTCGTGGCAGGAATTTAGTGGTCACCTGTATGTGTATGATCTGAAATTAAATAAATGGGTGAACAGCAATCTTAAATTTGAAAAAAGGGCCTACAACAGCCTTCATTATTTTCATGGAAAGATATATGTTCTGGGAGGAAAAAGCTTATCAAAAAGCGGATTAACTGAATACCTGGATGATAAATTAGAAATCTATGATATAAAGAAAAACAGTATTCTGGTTGATCATAATAACCCGCACCAGGCAATAAATTTTGCATCGTTTGTATACAATGACAACCTTATTGTGATGGGTGGTTCGATAAAAATGAAAGCAAACGGTGAAAAGGAATACTCTGACAAAGTGCATTTCTGTAATCTGAAAACAGGATATTGGTACGAATCGGAGGATATGCCTCAAGGAATGGAAACAAAAGGAATTCTTACAGGGAATACGATTTACCTGTTTGGGGGGTTCAGAAATAAACCATTAAAAATGATTCAAACTTACAATGTCATAACCGGAAAATGGAATGAAGAAGGTGTACTGCCTTTTGAAGTGGAACGACCCGGTATAGCAATGAATAAAAATTTGATTTATATTTTTGAAAACGGTAAAATACAAACTTACAACATAGAAACCAAAGAGGTGAAAGTGTATTTAATTGATTTAGCACTTAAATCAGCCGAATTGTTTTATTCTGATGATTTGCTTTATTTGCTTGGAGGAAAGGTAACAGATGAATATTCTGTTTCACCATCTTCTGATTTATATAGCATTGATATACATGAATTTAGAAAAACAGATACGTATTCTGTTGAAGACGTAAAGTAACAATTTGAAATTCCGGATATTCATATTCTGAATTGTCATTCGGAAAAATAATTGTTTGAATAAAAAAACCAATTTCATGTGTATTAAATCAGTAATTTTTAAAAATGTATACATGAAAAAAAGTATTAACACTCTCATCAGTTATAAACAATTGTTTACCCGGATTAATCCTGTTGGAGCATATTAGTTTTGAAAATAAATTATCATAAAAGAATCATACACACTCTATTATTTTTGTTCAGATTCATCAATAAGTACGGAATGATTGATACCGGAAAAAATAAGTAATGAAATTCAACATTTAAAGAGATGTTACTATGGAAAATGGAATCGACTTTAAACTGCCCGTATGGGTATTCCTGAACGGTAATTCGCATCTTGGCAACTCATTGAAAGAACGTAATGTGTTGCAAAATAATGATAGTTTTACCATTATGGAATTTTTTTTATTAATAGATGAATATCCAATTAAACTGGATTCATTGGTTAAATCAAAGAAATTCAATTATACTAATATTCTTGGTGAAATTGAAACACACCTGGTAGCAGTTCATTTCAGCATGGTAGCTGACTATGAATTAAACGGGATACTTGATCAGGCAATAGATTTTTACAAACATTTTATGGATTGGGAAGATACGAGTCTTGACATTGAAGAGATTTCACAAGATAATTAATTGTCTAAGCCGGGAAGATGCAGATTAAGATATTTCTGCACTAAATCGTTAGAACAATATAATGTTTTGTTTTGTTATTTTTGATTTTAGCACTTTTTGACTGCTCTCATCCTTATAGATAAAATTAGAATTCAGGGTAAATGAAGTTTTATTTAAAAGTGTACTGTTATTTTCTGCTACTTTAAGAGTAGAAAATTTCAGAATCACAATTTATATGAAAATACAAATTTACAAATACTTGTTGATTTTTAAAAAATGAATTTTGTTCATCAAATCTAAGCGATTGTAATTCCGAAACAGAATAATCAACATTAATAAACTTTAGTTATTTTCAAATAAAACAACTAATACTTCTATACAACATGAACAATCAGACTATTGTTGAAATTCATAACCTAGAAAAAAAATACGGACAAAAACAAGTATTACAAGGTATTAATCTTGAAATTACTTCCGGTCAGATTATTGGTTATATTGGTCCAAATGGGGCCGGAAAATCTACTACAGTAAAGATACTATGTGGTTTAATCAATGAATTTGAGGGCGAAGTCAGCATATTTGGAAAGAATCTTCGGACACAAACATTCGAAATAAAAAAGCAAGTCGGTTATATACCCGAAAATGCAGTTTTATATGAATCACTGACTCCTATGGAATTTATGGAATTTATCGGAGAAATGCGTGGTCTGGAGAATGAATTAACAAGGACTAAGGCTGAAGCTCTTATGAATATATTTGAAATGAAACCAAATCTGAATCAACGGATTGCAACTTTTTCGAAAGGAATGCGTCAGAAAGTTTTGATTTGTTCTGCATTATTGCATAATCCGGATCTGATCTTTATGGACGAACCCTTGTCGGGATTGGATGCCAATTCGGTCATCATGGTCAAGGAAATGCTGATCCATCTGGCAAGGGAAGGGAAAACTGTGTTTTACAGTTCGCATCTTATGGATGTTGTTGAAAAAATATCCGATCGCATTATCCTGATTGATCAGGGAAAAGTGATTGCCGACGGATCGTTTGATGACCTGAATAAACTTTCGAATGATGAAAACCTCGAAAAAATGTTCACCCGGTTGACCGGAAATACCAATCACAGTGAAAAAGCAGAAGCATTTATCAACGCATTTGAAAAATAATCCTATGATACGATTCCTTCTTTCTCTTTTTACTCCCTTCCGTTGGTTTATAGAAAAGATGGGTGCCGATTATAACCAGTTTATAAGGATCCTGGAGCTAAAGCTCACTATGGATAACCGTCGGATGAAAGGTCTTGGAAACAATACGAATAAGGAAACTGAAAATGCACTGTTCAAACAATCATTAGCACAGATATTTTTCGGTTTATTTTTCGGTATATTTTTAATGATGGTGAAGTTACCTTTCACTTTCTATTATCTGGCTCATACTTTTATGATGGTCATGATGGCAATGATGATCATTTCCGAATTCACTACCATCCTTTTTGATACCACCGAAAATGTGATCATTCAGCCGCTACCCATTAAAGGTAACACCATCAGTCTTGCCCGTAACGCTCATGTTTTTATATATCTTTCATTGATGGCAATGAATCTTTCGGTTGTATCCATTATCGTTTCCATCTTTAAATTCGGAGTGCTGCCGGCACTTATATTTAGCTTTTCGATCTTCCTGAATGTATTGTTTACTTTGTTTTTAGCCAATATTCTGTATCTGGTCATTATGCACCTGGCAAGTGGTGAGAAATTGAAAAATATCCTGATGTATTTTCAGATTGTCATAGCTATTCTGTTTATGCTGTTTTATCAGATTGGTATTAACATGGTGGATAAGACTCAGATTAGTAATATGGTGTTGCCTGTATACTGGTATACATTTCTGGTACCACCCGCCTTCTTCTCCGGATTAGTAGAATCGCTGTCAGAAGGAATATTTGACCTTAATCATATGATTTTCCTCGCAGAAGCACTCATCATTCCAACCCTTGCAATCTATTTTACCGGCAAATATTTAACTCCTGTTTTTAACCGTAAGCTTCTCGATCTAGAACAGGGAGACCGTGTCTCGAAAGTGAAAGTTGAAAATACCCACACAAGCCTTTGGTATAAGCTCATGTTAATGCTCTTTATTCACCGTCATGAAGAAAGAGCACCATTCAAACTGATATGGATTATGACCGGACGCGAACGATTGTTTATTCAAAGTTTCCTGCCTTCGCTGGCCTATATAGTCATCATTATTGCCGTTCAATTTTTTAGAAAATCATTTAATTACAATGAATTGTTACAAAGCGACCGCTATCTGACTTTTCTATATGTTTTTATACTCGTAAGTGCGACATTGCCTGCATCCTTGTTAAACGGAAATAATCTTCATGCTGCATGGGTATTTAAAACAATACCACTCGACTCAGCGGCGGGTTATTTTAAAGGATTTATAAAAGCTGCTTTTGCCCGTTTCTTTATTCCCTTTTATTTAGTTTTATCTTGCGGTATCTGTTTTATTTGGGGCATTAAAGCACTCCCTGATGTGATTATTGCTTTCATGTCTATTTATCTCTTTACTATTTTGTATTATTATTTTCAGACACCCAATTTCCCTTTTGGATTGGAGAAGTCGGCTAACCAGGGAGGAGCTGCTTTTCTTAAAGTAATGGGATTAATGGCAATTGCCGGAATTCTTGGATATCTGCATTATTTTTTACTTCACTGGTTTAATTATGCCTCACTAATGCTCATCCCGATATATCTAAGTGCCATTTATTATGTTAACCGTATTTTTATTCATAAACTAATTACCTGGGAAAAAGTGGATGAGGTGAATAATTATTCATGAGATTATCCATTTACAATAGAAATGATGCAGGAACCAGGATAAAACATTAAAATATAAATTATCAGGTTAGGTGAAAGCCGTATAAATATAAGATTAAAGAAGATCATTTTTTTTTGTATTCATTAAACAATACTTTTTTTTATTTTCCCTATTTCCGTTAAAGATTAAAATATATTTATTAAATTGTTCATGATAATGTTTGATATAAAGAAAATCATTCCTTGTATTCTGATGATTGGATTGGTTCAAGGCTGTGTATCGGTAGATAAGTACAATAAACAAATCAATAATTTGAGATCTGTAAATGAATTAACTTCTGATGTAGAATATGCACAACATAAACTTGAAAGTCTACATCCGGATCTGTATCATTACATAACAAAAAAAGATTTGGAGTATAAATTTGACAGTCTGAAATCGTCATTTATAAATCCAATGACGAGTTATGATTTCTATTTCAGGTTAAGTCCTGTTATCGCATCCATTAAACAAGGGCATACCCAAACATTACCCCTGACCAAAAAATTAAAGCACAAAGAAAAGATTCTTGTAAAAAAATACGGTACATCGCCTCTGTCACAATATGACTATGAATTGTTTAATGACAGGCTTTATATTATAAAAAATAATTCCTCTGATTCAACTATCAAAACCGGTACTGAGGTGTTGAGTGTAAATGGAATTAATCCTATTGAGCTCATTACAAAATATAAAAACACTTTTACTTCAGATGGCACTAATACTACATTCTTTTCAAGGAAACTGGCAAAAGGATTTCCCCGTTATTTTTATTATGAAACCGGAATTCAGGACAGTGTGATTTGTCAGTTAAAATACAAGGAAATTTATAGAACCATTACTTTAAAACGGCCTGTCATTTCTACTAAAACAGGCACTGGAAAATCAAAAGAAGTTACAGGAACAGATTTGAAGTTACAAAAAAAAGAGAGTCAAAAAAGAAGACTGCATGGCTATGACCCTTTAAAGAAAGTTTATAGTAAAATGTTGACATTTCCTGTTCAGGACAGCAGTGTCGCTGTAATGAAAATTAATGATTTTATGAAAGGCAATTACAGGAAGTTCTATAAACAGAGTTTTCGACTGATGGATTCACTGCATACAAAAACACTGATACTTGATTTACGGGACAATGGGGGAGGCCTTATCCGTGATATTAATATCTTATATTCCTATCTTGCAGATAGTAGTTACCATTTAATTGAGAAACCGGTTGTGACTTCTAAAACTAGTTTGTGGCATTTTGGGTATTATAACAATAATCCTTTTTGGGTTCAGGTCATACAAACCATTTTTCTTCCGGTTGTGCTTGAAATAGATGCTATTACTTATCTGAAAACCAGGAAAGATTCCGATAATAAATACCGTTTTGCAATTCGTGAAAGTCGACTCACCCATCCTTCCAATCATCGTTTTAAGGGTAAAGTATACGTGCTTATTAATGGCGGAAGTTATTCAGCAACTTGTTTGCTTTCATCCAATATGAAAGGTTCAAAAAGAGCCACTTTTGTGGGTCAGGAAACAGGTGGAGCTGATAATGGTTGTGTTGCCGGTATTATGCCAGTACGATCGTTGCCTGCGTCAAAAGTACAGGTTCGTATCGGTTTATTGGAATGTAAAACGCCGTACCCTTCCCTGATGGATGGAAGAGGTATTTTCCCGGATGTAGAGATTACTCCAACATTAAATGACAGATTAAGCGGAAATGATCCTGAACTTCAATGGGTTTTAAAAGATATCGACCAAAAAAATCAAAATAAAAACCTTTAATTTAAATAAGAATATGTGTTTCACAGTAGCCATTGTACGCAAAGGAGAATTGATAACGGCTCAGGAGTATTATTCTAATTTACCCGTTGTCAGGAAAAAGGGAGTGATCCTTCCAGAATTGCCATCCTACTTTCTGGTCAGTGGATTCTCACATCCCAGGCTGGCTGTAGTCAGGCAGGATGGAGTCTTTCTGCATGAATGGGGATTAATTCCTTCCTGGGTAAAAGATCAGGATACTGCAAATGATCTGTGGACAAAAACACTGAATGCAGTAGGAGAGACTGTTTTTGAGAAACCATCATTCAGAAAAAGTGTTGTCTCACAACGTTGCTTGCTACCGGTAAGCGGATTCTATGAATGGAGGGAAGTAAACGGGGTGAAATATCCATATTATATTCAGGTTACTGAACAGGATTATTTCTCATTGGGCGCGTTGTACGACACCTGGATTAATAAAGATACCGGTGAAATACGAAATACATTCAGCATCATCACTACTCCTGCTAATCCCTTAATGGAAAAAATACACAACCTTAAAAAACGCATGCCACTTATTCTTTCACCCAACGATCAAATGAATTGGCTGGAACCGGATTTAAATATCAGGGATATAAAAGAAATGATAAAACCATTCCCTGAAACAAAGATGAAAGCTTATACTATATCCCGAATAGCAAATAGCCCGAGAAATAACAGAGATATACCCGAAATATTGAATAGAGTGGAATATGAAGAGCTGGAAACAATCTGATAATTTACAGAATCCGGATTGAGTTGTTGTGGTTTTAGATTCATATATTTCCTGATTAAAAAGTTGATTTGTTTTGATTATACTTCTTTAAGTGCGTATGGATGAATTGGATTATACTGATTAAACAAAAAGTAAAGCATTTATTAGTAATTTCTTAAATATTGTTGAAAAGTTTTGGTTTATAAAATTCTGAATTTTAATAATTACTATTATATTTGCATTTCCTAAATATAATTTAATTTAATAAAGCTGCACATACTACCTCTGAATTAAATAATAATATTTTCTTCATTAAATTGCTTAAAAATAAAACACACATCTTAAATAAATTCAGCATTTAATCAATACATACTATCATGTTAAAGAATAAATTCAAGTTGTTTCTGCTTTTAGTTTTCTTGTTTACAAGTGGGTTTGAAGTTGCATATTGTCAGTCATATCAGAAAGGATGGGAGGCATTTACCAACAACAAAAACCAGGAAGCGCGAACCTGTTTCAATCAGTCCATTTCTAATTCTGAATCTAAGGAAGATGCTTTGCTAAGCTTATGTCTGATAGATTGGACTGACTCAAAACTGGATAAAGCATTTGATGATTTTTGCAAATTCTATGAAATAAGTTCGAATCCATACCCTTACTTGTACACCATGAGTGGGTTGCCTTTTTTATTTGATTCCGACAAAATATTGTCACAAAAGAAACTGGAGTTCTTTGAAAAGATAGTAACTGATCCCAAAATGAACGGTACTCTTAAAGCTATGCTTTACAATCAGCTAGGTATGTATTATGAGAAGCTTAATAATTTGAAAAAAGCAAAAGAATGGTACGCTAAAATGGGAGTTATTACTCATTGGCAGGTGCTTGGGTCCTTTGACAATACTTCCGGGAGTGGCTTCTCGAAAGACTGGGGAGCAGTAACCAAATCAACGACAAATGACGTATTTATCAATAAAGTAGATGCTGAAGTAAAATGGTATACACCAAGTTTTAATAAAGCCAACAACTGGTTTTATTTTGATTATTACTTTTATCTGAATAATGCCATCATGTACGCACAGTCATTTGTAAACAGCCCGGTTGAACAGGAAGTGTACTTAAGAACCGGAACGTCGGGATCTCTCAAAGTCTGGGTGAATGATGTGTTGGTATCAAGTGTTTCTGAAGAAAGAAATTGTGATCTGGACATCTATGCCTGTAAAATAAAGCTGAATAAAGGAGCCAACAGGTTGTTGGTTCAAATTGGTCAAAGTGAAATTGACCAGGCAAATTTCTTATTACGATTAACTGATGAAAAAGCAAATCCAATTCAGGGTCTGATTGATGTTGCTGCTTATGCAAGCTATACTAAATCGAACGATCATACCTATCAGGATTTACTTCCATTTTTTGCTGAAGCTTTTCATGCCGAAAAAGTCAAAGAGTCTCCATCAAATCCTTTGTATTCATTCATGTTGGCAGAAACCTATTTACGTAACGATAAATCATACGAAGCAACCAAAATATTAAAAGACCTTCAGAAAATAACTCCAACTTCTACGTTAATATCCTATCGACTTGCTGAAGCTTACTCAAGGGCCAAGAATCAAACCGATTATGATAAAGAGATGGAAAATATAAAGCAATATGATCCAAATTCGTTTTTTGGGCTTCAGGAATCATACAAAGAAGCAATTAAATCGGAGAAATACTCCATTGCAGCTGATGTTTGTAAAAAAGTCAAAGAATTATACGGAGAGAGTTTCTTAACAGAAATCTGGGATTTGAATATTGCAACGTTACAAAAAAGGATTCCGGATGTTATTGCAATGTCGAAAGTATTGTATAAAAAGTACCCTTATAGTGATGATTTTATGAACTTGAGTTACGAAGTAGAAAAGAATGTTTCTAAGAATTCCAAATCAGCAACCGCAATTATTGAAAATTACTGTCGGAATTATTTTAGTACTGATGCATTGGCAAATTTATCCAAGTTATATTTTAATCAGGGATATTCAGAAAAGGGAGTGGCGGCACTTAAGCAAAGAATTGAAGTAATGCCTTATGCAACCGGATATCTTGATAATTTATCAACCGTATTATTCAGAAAACAACAGTTTAAGGAAGCCCTGAGTGTCACAGATAAAATATTGGATCTCTCGCCTTATTTACCGGGAGTATACAATTTACGTGGATATATTTTTAAAAGCATGAAAGAGGATGTAAAGGCAAAAGAAAGTTTTAAAAAATCAATATATTATGGACCAACTTCGTATGATTCCAGATCTCAATTGAGATTGCTGGAAAACAAAAAGGAAGTGAATGATCTTTTCCCAAAAATAGATCTCGACGATTTGATTTCAAAAGCTCCAACTTCAAAAGAATACCCTCAGGATAATTCGATTTTACTCTTAAATAACAACCAACTGGTAGTTTATCAGGAAGGTGCCAAAGAATACCGGTATGAAATTGCCATTAAGATATTGAATAAATCAGCTATTGAAGACTGGAAAGAATATTCTATATCCTATAACAGTTATAATCAAAAACTTATTATCGATAAATCTGAATTGATTAAAGCTAACGGTAATAGAGTGAAAGCTGAAACAAATGATGATAACGTAGTAGTATTTAGCAATCTTGAAGTGAACGACGTGCTACATTTAGATTATAGGGTACAGGATCTTTCAACAGGTAAGCTTGCCAATCATTTTTTTAATCAATTCTTGTTTCAATACAGAATCCCTTCGTTAATTAACCGGTACAGCATTCTTGTTCCCAGCAATAAAACATTTAAATATCAAGTTGAAAACGGAACTATTGAACCCACTATCAGTGATGTTGAAGATATGAAACTGTATCAATGGGACTCAAGTAATTTACCAGCCATTAAAAGCGAGCCTTATATGAGCGAACTGACTGATGTTGCACCCATTTTATATTATAGCAGTATGCCTAACTGGAAATATGTCAGCGATTGGTATCATGATTTAACTTTGAATAAATTTAATACTGATTATGTACTTAAAGAGACCGTTGCTAATTTGTTGAAAGGAAAGGAAAATTCGAGCCCTATAGAAAAGGTTAAAATATTTTATACTTATATTCTCGAAAACATAAGTTATTCCAGTGTTTCATTTCTACATAGTAATTTTATTCCTCAAAAAGCATCAAGAACGATTACTACCCGTTTAGGTGACTGTAAAGATGTCTCCACACTTTTTGTAGCATTGTGTCATGAAGTAGGTATTAAAGCAAATCTGGTTTTAATATCAACCCGTGACAATGGAAATAATACCCTACCGTTACCCTCAGTGAGTTTTAATCATTGTATTGCTCAATTAAATATGAATGACAAAACCTACTTTTTAGAACTGACAGACAATAAACTTCCATTTGGAGCTGCATTGACAATGGATTTAAAATCAGATATTTTACCAATTCCTTTTGAAGATGATCTCGTTGGAGGCAAATTAATGAGTATGGATATGCCATTCCGCCCTAAGAACGTTGTAAATCGTGTACATAATATTACAATTTCAAATAAAGATCTATCGGTAACAAGGAAGTCGGTTTATTTTGAATCGTTTGCATCAGCACTTCGGGATACTTACAGGAATATTGGAAGCGATGATCAGTTGAAGAAAATCAATCAGGCCATAGCTTCTGATTTTACAGTACCTATTAAGATTACCGATTTGAAATTCACGAACCTGGATAATCTGGCAGATAGCATGAGCATTGAATATAAACTAGAGATTAAAAATATACTACAGGATGTAGCCGGAATGAAGATTTTGAATTTACCATGGTCTGAAAAATTTAGCTCGTTGGATGTGGTAACTGAAGAAACACGTAAATATCCGCTAGAATTATGGTCATATCTTCCGGATGATATGAATTCGGAAGTAATCAACTTTATTCTTCCAGCAGGGAAAATATTTATGGAAATTCCAAAGGATATTCATTTTGAATGTGAGAACGCCGACTATCATTTGACCTATGATATTAAAACTCCCGGGAAAGTAATTATCCGACGTACGTTTGAGCGAAAAACTGAGCAGGTTACTCCAAAACAATACGCTGCATTCAGGGATTTCATTAATCAGGTAAGCGAATCAGACAACAAACAATATGCAATAAAGTAAGCAGAATTATAAACTTAATATATTAGCACAAAACAATATACTCTTTATGTGGTCTTTTAAGATATGGTATCAATGGGAAAGTTGTTTTGTTTTCAATAATTATTTCTGATTGTTGATGTTTTTATATCTTAACTTTTTGTTTAACTCTTAATTCTAATGTTTATGAAAAAAAATCTTATTCTCTTTGCACTTTTGGGTTTAAGTTTAGGGACTTTTTGTCAAACTAATACACTGAATAACGGTACTTATGAAGGTCGATCCTGTTCAATCTATGGTAATGAGCCGTACAAAGGCGTGACAATTATTACTATTAAAAACGGCAAAATTCAACAGGTGACATTTAATATACTTGATACACTTAAAAATGAATTGTTCGATAAGAATTATTCTTCACACTTTCCAGCTGAACCGCTCTATCAAAAACAATGTATTGAAGACTGGAAAGGTGTTCTGCTGTATCCGGCACAATTATTGAAAAAACAGGATATCAGAAGTGTTGATGCTGTAACAGGTGCAACCTGGTCGCATAACTTATTTGTAAGTTCTGCCACCATTGCATTGAATAAAGCAGGTTTATCTAACAGTAAATGAGTGTTATATTAATACAATCATAGTAATATCTACTTTATAAAAATGATAAGACGTTCGTAATTAAGTACGAACGTCTTATTTTTTTTACAATTAAAATTAAGTAGTTATTTGTTTGAAAGGCTTAGGTCAATTACCGGTCTGTTTGGATAAAGGACCTGGTGAACTTTTTCAACAGTAACCGTTTCAGGAAGATTGAAAGCAGCAGTAAGCCGGATATTCTTTGATGAAGAACCAATCCTGACTTCATACGCTCCTTTTTCGGCAACCCATGAAGATACATTTGTCCAGAATGAAGCCAGGGCACGGGCATCAAGTGTAAAAGTAATCTCCTGGCTTTCTCCCGGTTTTAATAATTTGGTTTTAGTAAATCCTTTCAGTTCCTGAACAGGTTTTTCGATTTCTACATTAGGAGCATGAAGGTATAATTCAACAGTTTCTTTTCCGGTCACCTTACCTGTATTTTTTACGTTCAACTTCACCGTCATTTCATTCTGAAAGTCTTTACCGCTCAGTTGAATGTTCGAATATTCGAAACTGGTATATGAAAGTCCGTAACCGAATTCATAAGCAGTAGGTACTTTAAAGGTATCGTAATAACGGTAACCAACATAAATGCCTTCCTGATAAACTGCATTCAGTGGATTATCAACCGGTTCGCCGGGGAATGTTTTTGAAGAAGGTACATCGCTGTATACCATTGGAAAACTCATGGGCAACTTGCCGGAAGGATTTACCTTTCCACTCAAAATATCAACCAATGCACCGGCACCATCCTGTCCGGCCTGCCATGAAAGTAAAATGGCATCAGGATTATCCCTCCAGTCGGAAGTGGCAATGACGCCACCTATATTAAGCACTACAACTACTTTCTTGTTTGCAGCATGATAAGCTTCAGTGACGTCACGAATGAGCTGCTTTTCGGTATTTGTAAGCGAAAAATCAGATACTTTACGATCGGTACCTTCTCCTGCATTCCTGCCAATGGTAATCACAGCAATATCCGTATTTTTCACCTGTGAAATAATCTGATCCTTAGAAAGTGGTAATTCAGCATGAAAATCGACAACAAATTTAAGATTCTCTTTCGTTGCAGTCTTACTAACGGTATCAATAAACAGTTTGTATATTTCCTCCAGTGGTTTTGCTACTTTATATCCGTTTTTCTCAAAGCTTTCGTTGATCGTGGTGGCGTATTGATAATTCACTTCACCACTTCCTGTCCCCCCTGCAATGTACCGGTAGGACGTTTTACCAAACAAAGCAATCTTTTTAATGTTTTTGAATGGCAACGTGTTTTTGTCATTTTTCAATAAAACCATACCTTCGGTTGCTGCATTTTTAGATACCTGAAGGTGAGCATTCAAATCGGGTTTATTAGAATAGGCATAACTTTTAAAACGGGGTGTTTTCATAATAAAAGTCAGAATACGGGTAAGATTACGATCCAGTATTTTTTCGTCAATGATTTTATTTTTTAATGCTTTCAGCAATTCTTCACGTTGGTGGCATCCAGGCATAAGCAAATCATTCCCGGCATTCATTTGTGCCACGGCATCTGCACCGCCCCACCAATCGGACATTACCATTCCTTCAAATTTCCATTCATCACGTAAAATGGTCGAAAGCAAATCATAATTTTCGGAAGTGTAAAATCCATTCAACCTGTTGTATGAAGACATCACTGTCCAGGGTTGCGATTCCTTTACCACCAATTCAAAACCTCTTAAATAGATTTCACGCAATGCTCGTTGGCTGATCACTGCGTTGATTGAATTACGGTTTGTTTCGATATTATTTGCTGCGAAATGTTTCAATGAAGTTCCTACACCATTGGATTGTACACCACGTACCATGGCGGCACCCATTTTACCTGCTATAAGCGGATCTTCGGAATAATATTCAAAGTTTCGTCCGCACAACGGATTGCGATGAATATTAATGGCAGGTGCTAAGAGTACATCCGAACCATATTCCAGCACTTCGTTTCCCATTGCTTTCCCCACATTTTCGACCAAAACTGTATTCCAGGTAGATGCAAGGGCTGTAGCAGTAGGAAAAGCCGTGCAATACCTTGTAAAATCAAATCCTTCGGGATGAGATTCAATACGAAGTCCGGCAGGACCATCTGTTAATACTGTAGAAGTAATTCCCAAACGGGGAATTGCCCATGTCAGACCGGCTTCACCTGCAATGATTACGGTTTTTGGACCTGTTGGCGGATTTAACCAGTTGTTTTCACCTAACCCCATAAGAAGATACACTTTTTCTTCCTGAGTCATAGCAGCTACTACATCTTCCACTTTATCCCTGCCCAATTGTGGAATGTGATTTGAATTTTGAGCAGACGTTATTCCGAAAATCATAAGTAATGAACTAAATAAAATGTTTTTTTTCATTGTGTATTTGATTTTTGATAAATAGATTTTTTCAAGAATATCTGTCAGTCGTATGAATGAGATGTAGGATTGTCAATGTTGTCAATCTGACACTGTATAAAAACTACACAAAGATAAAAATAATATTTAAATTTACAATATCTGTTTTGAGTACTTGAATCAAAATAATGTGATGTTTAATAGGATTTAAAATGGGCAGTTTAATTGGTAAAGTAAACAGGCAGGTTACTTTAAATTTAAAATGGACTTACAGGATGATACTGACAGTCTATTTAGTAAAAAAAATATTATTTAGCCTGTAAATCAATTTCTATACGTTGATCTTAATACAATCTGTTTCAGGTATTATTTACCTGAAATGATTAAATCATTACCGGGTGGTTTAAATACAGAACCTAATGTTATTTTATTAAAACAGCTAAAAGGATAGGGGATATCCCGTAGAATATCCCCTGATTGATTTTGAATTGACAAAACTGATGCTAAAATGAAATGTAACAAAAAATATAACTATTAAAATTTAATAAATCAATGACTTATGATTAATCCAGCACGTATAATCAGTTTAATACAGCATCCGTTGAATCTTCAGTCAGATTATCATCCTGATCTTCAACCTGATTCTCAGATTTGGTTTTAATTTTGTTTATTTGCCAGTAATAAGCCCAACAGGTCGTTGCAAAATAAACGGCTGTTTGTACCCATAAACTTATGTATTCAAATGAAATGTGACGTAAGTCGGCACCCAGTGAATTTATTTTTATATAGCCCTGTATCCCGTTCGTTGAAGGTATTACCCATGCAAATACTTTCCAGAAACCATTAATGTTCGATTGAGGCCATGAAAAGCCACTTAAAAATAAAAGAATCAACGACATGAACATAAAGACCACCATACTGGTTTCGCGGTGAGGCATAAATACCGATATCGTCATTGAAAAGAAAATGGATGCCAGCAGAAAAGGTATCAATAGCATCAAAATATCAAAAGGAATGCCGATGTGCGGTAAATTAAATGCTCTTGGTATAAGCATTAGAATAAAAAACGACCAGGAAGCATATAATGTAAAATAACAAATGCTTTTGCCTAATATAACCCTGAAAGTTTGGCCCCTTTGAACCGATGAACTTACCAATACATGGAAACGGTTTTCACCCCTGGACGTTCCTGCAATAATTCCAATCCCCAGAAATAAAGTCTGAAACAGAATCAATATCAGTACTGCAGGCATTAAAAAACTTGCAAAACCTGCTCCTTCATTATAAAGCACCACCCCTTCAAATGGAATCGGGCTGGAAAGAATTGTTGCTGATTCACCAGTTATTCCATTGGCATTTAATCTTTCAACCTGAATTTGATTACTCATTGCCATAACGCAATTATTACAGGCTTGATTGATAATCCGGTAATACATAAAACTGCTTATGTCGGCATACACGGATACTGTTGTCTGTTCACCGGAATTGATTCTTTTACTGAAATCAGCAGGTATAAAAATGACACCATGTACTTTCTTCTGATTATATGCTTGTTTCGCTTCCGCCAATGTCCCAAATCTGCTTACAATCTGAATGTTTTGGGTTGCATCAAAATGTCGTAATAATTCCCTTGATTCCTGACTCCGCGAACAATCCACTGCTGTAACCGGTACATCAATCAAGGTCTCATTTTTATAGAGACTGCAATACAGCACAGGATAGGCCAAAGGTGCCAACACCAGCATGATAACCACACCGCGGTCTTTAAACATGGTTTGGAATTCGTTTCTTACTACAACCAATATGTCTTTAACCATTGAAAAAACTTTTCTGGCAGAAGTCGATTTACGTATAATTTTCATGACTAAACTTATTTAATTGGAAAATTTTGATTAATTGCTGCTTTCTTTAATCGAATGAATACAAAAAGTGGGAATATTGAAAATGAAAGAAGAGCAATCACTGAGAGAAGGGAATAATGCATTCCTATACCATTCAGTGCCTGATTTACATAGATATTAAAGTAATGGTGTATCGGGAAAAAATTACTGAAAATCCGCGTTCCGGCAGGCATTTGTTCAATCGGGAATGTTGAACCTGCAAAAGTAACTCCCAACATCCCGAAAAGGCCTGCAAATGTTACCCCGTCACGCAGTACAGGAGTTATTCCGATAAATAATATTCCAACAGCCTGAGAAGAAAGTACCAACAGGAAAGTTGCCAGAAACATCCAACCGATACTTGAATTTAACGGATAATGCATATACCTGAAAAGAAGCATATTCCCAATAACACCTAATATGGTATAGATAACAGTATAGGGTAATAATTTTCCTGTAAGCGCTGCAAACATTGAATTGTCTGAATTCTTAAGCCATTCGCGTGAAGTCCGTTCTTTGTATTCGACACCAATCGGAAAGACGGTCATCATGAGCACCATTAATTGCAAAATACCGGGTAAAATCACATTCAACAGGTAAGTACCATAGTTTGCCCAAGGATTTCCAATCAGATGCGAATCTAAAACAATAGGTTGAATAATGCCTTTAATCCTGTTTTCGTCCACTCCTTTTGCTCTTAGTATTTTTTGTTGCATTCCTATCGAAGTGACAGCACTTATATAAGTGATGTCTTTTGAAATTAGTGATCCGGCAATCAGGTAGCCATCATTGATATAAAATGTAATGGAAGGACGCAGGTTCGAAACTGCTTCTTTTGCAAAGTTTTTCTTTATTTCAACAAAGGCATAGATATTTCCCCGCTGCATTTCTTCCCTGGCTTCCTTATGGCTGTTCAACCGCATTTCAATGTGGCAGTGTTGCATGATCTCCAGATTCCTGGCAAATTGACGGGATACCGATGAATTGTCCAGATCAACTACTGCTATCGGCATTTTATTCGGTTGTCCTTCGTTGAAGAAGGTCAGAAAGAACACATAACTAAACGACATAATGAGTACTGTTGAAATGAAATAAATCGGACGACTGATCATTCGTTTTAATTCCCGGTTAAGCGTATTTATTATGGCTGTAAATGTATTGTTTGACATGTTGTTATAATTACCCCCAACCCCTTAAGGGAGTCAAAGACTCTGTGTATAATTACCCCCAACCCCTAAAGGGGGGTTAAAGACTCTGTGTATAATTACCCCCAACCCCTAAAGGGGGGTTAAAGACTCTGTATATAATAAAATAAATTAAGTTTAAAGGCAGATATTCATTTGAATATTGATAGTCTATTCAATAAACAGATTCATCTCATTTAATAAATTGCAAAAAGCTTATTTATTCCGTATTATATCTTCTTTCTCTGTTCTTCTTTCTTTGTTCTTTAATCTTTGTTCTTTAATCTTTGCTCTTTGTTCTTTAATCTTTGCTCTTTTTTTTCTTGCTTTATTTAACTATCTCTTCAAAAAGAGCAGTCATACCCGGACGCAGATTCGTTATTTTGCTTACCGGACGGGCACGGACTTCAAAAGTCTTTACATCAAACTGTCCTGTTGTTTTGGTAGCTTTCCAGGTTGCATACGAAGCCAGTGCTTTGATATAATTTATTTTGACTTCAATAATCTGATTTTTTAAAGCCGGAACTTTCACCCGGAAGGTTTTTCCCATTTTCAGATCACCAAGCAGGTCTTCCCGAACATTAAAGGTAAACCACATATCGTTCAGGTCAACAATACTCATAATAGGGGCACCTGTTCCAACCAATTCACCGCATTTAGGATAAATTTCTGTTATTTCACCGTTGATAGGCGAAGTTAATGTCGTCTCTTTGATATACGATTTTACTTCATTGACAGCTCCTTTTGCCCTGTTAACTAATGCCAGTGCTGCTTCTTTATCTTCTTTCTCCGCGCCGTTCAAAGCCATGTCGTATTGCGATTTTGCCGCATTGGATGTTGCAACCGCAGCTTTATACTGAGCTTCTGCTTCATCGTGCTTTTGAGCTGTAATGACTCCTTTGTCGAATAAGTGTTGTGCACGGTCGTATGATTTTTTAGAAATATCTACGCCTACCAGAGCCTTTTGATACATTTCATAGGCACCCAATATCATTTCTTTTCGTGCACCTTTGTTTGCTTTTCTGTCCTGTGCAGAAGCAGCATTTTCGGCTGCACTGGCTTGTTCGAGTTTGGCCTCCAGCTCAGGACTGTCGATGATAACCAGAGTATCACCAACTTTTACCTGCGATCCTTCTTCCCCTTTGAATTCTTTGATACGTCCCGGTATCTTTCCGGATATCCGGATTTCAGAAGCATCCGCTTCACCCTGTATAACGATTGGTTCAGGGCGGTTAATGAAAATACCGACGATGAATATTAAAACTACGACGACTATCAAAGCGAATAAGCCGGTTCTTAAATCCTGATTTCTTTTTTTCATTGCTGTAGAAAAATTTTATACGTTTATAGTTTGATTATTTTTTTGTTTTGGTTGTTTGAGTTGTATTTTCGGGTGCTTTCAGTGTCCCCTGTGATTTTGCCAGGTAAAGGTTGCATAACTTAGTATCGATATTGGCATCTATATTGTCTGATTTAGCGGAAAGCCAGGCTGTCTGTGCTCCCAATAAATCGGAAGATGTGATTACGCCTTCCTGAAAGCCCTCGGTGGCATATCGTAAATTCTCTTCAGCCTGCTCGATATTATGTTGTGTTGAAACTTTCTTTTTCATACTTTCAGCAACTTTATAGGAACTTTGTTTGATTTGAAGTTGCATTTTCTCTTTGGCTTCCTCTGTTTGAAAAGTAGCCAATCTGTGTTGCGATTTTGCGGCATTCAGCGTGTGAATCCTTTCACCAAAATGAAACAACGGAACGTTAGCAACAACCCCTACTGTAAACATCCCTCCAAATTCATTCTTATAGCCGTTAAACGAATTCGGATTTGAAATCAGGTAATTGCCTGCCAGTGCAATATTCGGGAGAAAACGGGAAATCATGATCTTTTCATTCGAACGTGCCATGTTTTCGGCCTGGGTCAATGCTTTTATTTCGGCACGGTTTGATAATGCCTGTTCGATAGGGATCAGTTGTGTCATCGTTTCGTCACTCAAATCCTGGTCTCCCAGGGTATAAGTGTCATCCAGGGGCATGCCGCAGAGTTGATTTAATGCCATTTTCGATAGGGTTAGTCCATCTTCCGCTTTTGTTAAAGTGATATCGGCTTCATTTAATTTTACTTTTATTTTCAATGCCTCCGATTTTGTGGCCACTCCTTCTTCAATCATGATGTTGACATCCGAATCCAGTTGTGCAATCAGATGACGATATTCAATCGCCAGTTTTACTTTATTATCGATGGAGACAACCCGCCAGTATGCTTCATCTACCTCCAGAATTAAATCACTCACTTTATTTTCCTGTTGTGCTAATGCCAGGTTCTCACCATATCCGGCCAGATTATAGAGTTCTTTGATTTTTCCACCCATGAATATCGGTTGAATAAATCCGATAGATCCTGCAAAAACATTTTTAATGTCAAATTCCATAGCACTCTTGGGTAACAACGCGTAACCTTTCCATTGAATTTTTTCAGGACTTGTTTTTGGATTGAATGGCGTATTCGTTGCATCAAGAGGTACCGGTTGACCATTGATTAAGGTCCATTTGTTCGAAACCTGGTCGGCAGTAAATCCAAATGATCCATCTGCCATTTTTGATCCTACCGGCAACAAGGCATCTTCCGAGAGAAGTGAAAGATTCTTTTGATTCCAGGCGTATGTTCCGTTTGCAGAAAAATTAGGTAAAAACTGAGTAAATGCTGCTTTTTTTAATTCCCGTGCCGCATTTACGCTCTCCTGAGCCATCTTCAGGCTTTTGTTATGTGTGAGAGCCATTTGTCTGCAATCTTCCAGTTGTAATACTTTTTGCGAATACAATTGTAGTGAAACAATCAACACAAATACAACCAATACTTTTCTTTTCATACTTTTATAATTAAAATTATTCATATTGTTCAAACAATAGTTGTGTATGCAACTATATATCTAAAATTTTTATTGTAAGTTATTCATAATCTTTTTTAATACAGTTCTTATGGTATTTAATTCTTCATCAGAAATGTGGTTCAACGTTTTTTCGGCAATTTCCTGAACAATTTCAGTTGCTTTTAGTTGAAGTTCATTTCCTGCATCGGTGAGATGAATCAGATTGGTACGCCGGTCATTGTGGTCGGAAACCCTGGTGACCAGATTCCTCATTTCAAGTTTGTCGATAAGCCTTGTCATACTTGGTTTATCCTTTGATGTCAGGTCGCAAAGGTCTTGTTGCGTCACTTTATCTTTTTTCCATAAACAAGCTAAAACCGACCATTGTTCTGTCGTAATTTCAATTCCTTTAGCTGCAAAAGCCCTTAGAAAAGTACGGTTGATGGCGGTTGATATTTTACCGGTCAAAATGTTGAACACTTCATCATTGTGTATTTCTTTCATTCGAGTTTATATTTTATAGTTGCATAGACAACGGTACAAAAGTACAACTATAATTATTAATTCAAACTGTTTTTGAATATATTTAACATTAAAATAATAATAATTATACTGAGAAATCAGGTATAAGAATTATACTATATATAAAACCACAGATATACAGTTGAATAAGTTTGTTTTTTTTATTTTTTTTATTTATGTTCACTTTATGTTCACTTTATGTTTACTGAATTATTACAAAGTATATATGGTTTTATCTGATGTGTATTTTAGTTATGTTAACATATCAATGATGAGAGATATCTAAGATATATCTATAAGTAAAACAAGAGTAAACTGAGATTATACTTAAAACAGGAACCATACGTATAGTGAAGATAAGCACAGGTAGACTTGCAAAAAGGGTGGGGGAATGTTGACTATAACTAAAGTAAAAATATTCTCTTTGTTATGAATTTAAAATGGGATATTTATTGGCTCCATAACGTTTAAGATGGGAAATTGATTTATCCGGGGGATTAAATAGAGGAATGGAAGAACTCCGTAGGAGTTTCCCTGCTTTTAATTTATTAGCGAACTCATTTATTATAGCTATATATTTTAATTTGTATTGGTCAACTCCTACAGAGTTGAGTTTACCTGCATTTCTATTCCCCCGGATAAATCCGGGGGTTATTCACGGAAAACTCTTACAGAGTTACAATCAGATTATTAAATTTCATCATTCCAAATGTAAACCAGTTTAATAACTTAAAAAAAAATACTCAACCAATTCGTTATAGAACCTATTTATTGGTTCAAATACCCCAGGAAGTTTGCCTGGAATCAAATACTATAGTTTTAATGTCAAAATTTATACAACCATTTAAAACAGGAATAAATATCTTTGCCATTGAATAAAAGACAATATGAAGAAAAAATCATTTTTAGCTTTCGACATTGGTGCTACCAGCGGTCGTTCGATTATTGGAACACTGGATAATGGTCGTTTACAGATGAAGGAATTAACACGGTTTCCAAATCAAATGTTACAAATTGGTAAACATTTACACTGGAATATCTATTCCCTGTTCGAACATTTAAAAGAAGCTTTGAAGGCTTTGAAAAATGAAGGAGTCGAAATTACTTCTATTGGAATTGATACATGGGGTGTTGATTTTGTTATGTTAGCCAAAGATGGTTCTATATTAGGAGCTCCTTATGCCTATCGTGATCCGCATACGGATGGTGCACCGGATAAGTTTTTTAAACTGGTTCCCCGTGAAAAAGTCTATGATTTGACCGGAATTCAGGTGATGAATTTCAATAGCCTGTATCAACTCTTTTCATTAAAACAAGCCGGTAGTTCGTTACTGAATGCCACTTCGGAAATACTATTTATGCCGGATGCCTTGTCCTATCTGCTTACAGGCAATAAAGCGGTGGAATATACCATTGCTTCCACATCCCAGTTGTTAAATCCCCGAACTAAAAA
>Ga0302215_10000521_pt1 | contig 28368 bp, 13 predicted proteins | sample II_Fen_N3_1_FD_194580 | JGI IMG/M metagenome (GOLD analysis project Ga0302215, IMG submission 194580) | Peat permafrost microbial communities from Stordalen Mire near Abisko, Sweden - II_Fen_N3_1 | ecosystem: Environmental > Terrestrial > Soil > Wetlands > Permafrost | place: Sweden: Abisko... | reverse complement strand
TTTTGTTTTTTCTCTTTTTTTATTTAGTATTTTCGAAATAAGAACAAATCAACGTAATGAGATTCTATAAAATTCTTTTCTTTCTGACTCTATCCCTTTTCGGACAACTACTCTTTGCTCAAAAGAACCCTATTGTTCGCGACATTTATACTGCCGACCCTTCGGCTCACGTATGGGCCGATGGCCGCTTATACGTATATCCTTCACACGATATTGACCCACCGAGCGGTTGTGACAGGATGGATAAATATCACGTATATTCCACCGACGATATGATAAATTGGACTGACCACGGTCAAATTCTCGAAGCAAGTCAGGTGCCATGGGATGTGCCCATTACAAATGCAAGTACCAATGCAACCTTTATGTGGGCACCCGATTGTGCCTATAAAAACGGGAAATATTACTTTTATTTTCCACATCCGATTGGACCTACATGGAACGACACCTGGCGTATTGGTATTGCAGTCAGCGATTACCCTGCCTCCGGTTTTACCGTTTTACCTCAACCATTGCAAGGTACATCTGTTTCGTGGATTGAGAACGGTCAGACTGTTACTTCACCCGGATTAATTGATCCTTGTATTTTTACAGACGATGATGGTCAGGTTTATTATTATATGGGTGGCGGAAACCGATGTTATGGCGGGAAATTGAAGGAAAATATGATTGAAGTGGATGGAGCATTACAACCGATGACTGGACTGGTTGATTTTCACGAAGGAACCTGGGTTTTTAAACGGAATGAGACGTATTACCTTACTTATCCCGACAATAAAGCAGGTGCCAATCAATTGTGTTATGCTATGAGTTCCAATCCTTTGGGACCGTGGACGTACAAAGGTGTTTATCTGAATTCCACGACCAGTGATACCAGTCACGGTTCGGTTGTAGAGTACAACGGACAATGGTGGGCATTTTATCATACCGCTGACCTTTCCGGTACAGGTTTGTTACGAAGCATTTGCGCTGATTCACTTTTTTTCAATACAGATGGAACAATCAGATTGGTAAAACAAACCAAGGACCAGGGCTCACCTTACAAAGATATAATCAGAACTGCCCCGGGAACTATCGAAGCGGAAGATTATAATCAGGGCGGAAAAGGGATTGCCTATTGGGATAACACACAGGGAAACATGTATCTCGAGTATCGTAATGAAGGTGTAGATGTTGCAAAATATACGCGCAAAAATATGGTTTATGTATCCGATATGTCGAAGGGTGAATATATTAATTATACCTTCGAAGTATTGAACGACGACGTTTATTCGATTAATTTCTCTATTGCAACACCGGCTGTAGGTCAAACACAGAAATTTTATCTGGAGTTCGATTATGCAAAAACACCCAATCCTAGAAATTACGATGTTACCTACTCTTCGCTTTTAAATCTGGGAACTATAACTGTGCCTAATATTAAGTTGACCAAGGGAATGCATACCATGCGTTTTATACCACTTGGAAATATGAATTTTGATAAATTCAGTTTTACAGGTACTATTTCGGCTCTGGAAAAAGTAGAAATATCATCAGCACTCATTTTTCCAAATCCTTCAAGAGATGGACTCTTTAGTGTGAAAAATATACAATCAAATGCGATAGCTACTATTTCGGATATTAGTGGTAAAATCATTCTGAAAAAAACACTTAATCAGCAGGATAACATATTGGATTTGTCGCAGTATTCCCAGGGAATATATTTTCTAAAACTGCAAACGAATGAAAAAATATTTACAAATAAACTAATAAATAAGTGATTATAAATTAGTTAATTTTTATGAGTTGACTTTATTCACCAATGCGTAAATATGAATTACATATATTGTTACAAGTTAACTTAAAGAACAATTCTCCAATCTAACAATTTCCTTTTTGAAAATTGAAATGCAAAATCGAAACGTTCTTATGCCAATTATGCGATAATACATCCTGCACCTCACGGGTTTCTTATCAAGTAAGAAGATGATGGAAATGGTTTACTCAAAACAAATACTGTAACGAAACTAAAAAGTTATCAGGTTGCTTATATGAATATAAACACCTGCATTATTTTACAGAACATTAACATGTAATAGTTATCATATAGTGGAGTTGTTTTTTACCAGAATTCAAATTATGGTGTTTCTACCATTAAGTCAATTCTAACGTAAAATTTCACAATTTCACAACTTGCAACCCTGATTCGTCCAAACAGATGTGATTATTCAGTAATAATCCCCACAGGACCAAAGTTTATCTTTTATTTTGAGAATAACTTTACGGAAAATCTTTAATATAGCCAAGAGAATTCACAAATTTAAAAGTTAACAACTTTTACAGAGCAGTTTCAATTAAAAAAATTTAAAATGAGAAACAAATTATTAAACTGAAATATCACAATTTAAAATTACTTATAGTCAAAATCACTACGGGTTATTATTTTGGATGGTAGAAATCTTACTATTTGGTTAACGTATTAGTATTATTAAAATTTAAACATTGTATGAGTAAAATGAAATTCTTTTATCCAGTAATTTTTGTGTTGTTTTATCTCTTTATGACAGTTACAATTTCTGCTCAAGAAATAATCTGGAAATGTACAACGCCGGAAAAATCATGGTTTAATTGTAAAAAACCTGACTTTTCTCAAACAGACAAAGACACAATAAGTGAATATATTACCATCGATTCAAAGATCAGGTACCAGAAAATTGACGGTTGGGGAGGATGCTTTAATGAACGTGGCTGGGATGCAATGTCAGTATTGTCTGAAAAACAGCGGACTAATGTAATAAAAGCTTTCTTTGATCCTGTTGAAGGCTGTAAACTTAATTACGGGCGTACTCCAATTGGCTGCAGTGACTATTCCACCGACTGGTATTCATACAACGAAACGCCCGGTGACTTTGAAATGAAGAATTTCAGCATTGACCGTGATAAAAAGAAACAAATCCCTTTTATTAAAGAGGCATTATCATTTCGTCCTGATCTTAAATTATGGGGAGTACCCTGGTCATCTCCTACGTGGATGAAGGACAAGAAAGACATCTTTTTGACTGATCCCAACATACAGGAAGCTTATGCACTGTATTTTTCAAAATATATCACTTATTATAAACGTGAAGGTGTGAATATTTTTATGGTTATGCCCGAAAATGAAGAACCAAATATTCAGGCGGCCGGAAATCCGGTGAATCCGTTCTGGACACATTTTAATAATGATATGGCATTTGATTTTCTAAGAAATTATTTAATTCCAAGGCTTAAAAAGGATCAACCTGCTTGTGAAATATGGTTGGGAACCCTTCATATGAACCAATTTGATTTTGTAGAAAAATGCTTTAATGATCCAATAGTAAAATCATATGTCAAAGGAATTGGCGGGCAGTGGGGTGGAGATGTTGTTTTTCGTCAAATGAAAAACAATTATCCAACTTTGCAACTTATGCAAACAGAAACCAAATGTAATATTGACATTGAGCCATTACGTTCTGTAAATACGAATGACTGGACTTATGCCATTGACCAGTGGGGTCTTATTAAAAAGTATTTGGAATCCGGGGCAAATTCGTTCATGTTGTGGAATATGATATTGGATGAAACCGGAAGAAGCATTACAAACTGGGCTCAGTGTTCACCTGTAACTATTGATAGCAGGTCAAGCAAAATAACCTATAACCCACAATTTTATGCATTTAAACATTTTTCATATTTTGTGGAACCGGGTTCAATAAGGTTAAAATCAACCGGTAATTTTACTGATCAGATAGCATTTGTGAAAACAAACGGTGACTTAGTTCTGGTCGTTCAGAACAGTCATTCAATTGATCATTCCGTAAAAATAAAGTTTGATGGTAAAATGATTCAACCTGTTTTACCACCCCGTTCATGGAATACATTTATTTTAAAAACATCCGGATCCAATTAATATACAATTCGAAAGTATAAGTGCATTAAAAAATAAAGAGAATAATTCAGAAATAATTATCAATATGATGAAAAGTAAAAGAGATCTGTCTCTGTGTTTAATAATAATTGCGGTGTTAATTTGCGGAATGATTTGTCTGACTTCCTCCATCGAGAAAGAAACAAAAACACCAATTGATTATGTCAATCCTCTAATTGGAAACATTAGCCATTTGTTGGTACCCACTTTCCCAACAGTACATCTGCCAAACAGCATGTTACGGGTTTGTCCTGAAAGGGCTGATTACACAACTGATTTGATTAAAGGGTTACCGGTAGCCATTACAAGTCACCGAGGCAGTTCTGCCTTTAATATAAGTGCTGAACAGGGATCAGAATCTTCGTTAGTTCCTGTAAGCTCTTACTCATATGATTTGGAAAAGATACTCCCTTACAGGTATTCTGTTTATCTGGATGAAGCTCAAATAGGAGTTGACTATGCGCCATCAAATCATTCAGGATTGTATGAGTTTACTTTTGAAAAACAAGATAAAAATTTTATTGTCATCCATGTTGCCAATGGAAGTTTAAAATATGAAGAAGATGGAATCAGTGGATTTCAATACATCGACGGAGGAACTACTAAAATTTTCCTTTATCTGGAAACCGAACAAAAACCTGTATCAGTTGGCGAGTTGAATAATGAAAAAGTGTCCTATGAAATTAAAAAAGTTGAAGGCACAAACAAAACGATTGTTTTAAATTATGGAAAGGAGAATGCTACAATTCATCTCCGTTACGGTATTTCCTTTATAAGTAGTGAGCAAGCTCATAAAAATCTGAAAAAAGAAATCCAAAGTTATGATGTGAATCAACTTGCTCAAACCGGACGGACAGTGTGGAATAATACACTTGTAAAAATTCAGGTAGAAGGCGGCACTGAAAATGATAAAATTGTATTTTACACTTCGTTATACAGGACGTATGAACGGATGATAAATATAAGTGAAGATGGAAAATATTACAGCGCATTTGATGGGAAAGTGCACGATGATGGTGGAAAGCCTTTTTATACTGACGATTGGGTTTGGGATACCTATAGAGCAACACATCCGTTACGTGTTTTAATTGAACCCAAAATGGAAGAAAATATGGTACAATCCTATATTCGTATGTCAGAACAGTCACCAAAAGGTTGGATGCCCACTTTCCCCGAAGTAACAGGTGATAGTCATAGAATGAATGGGAATCATGCGGTGGCAGTAATATGGGATGCATATAGTAAAGGGTTGAAAGGAGTTGATCTGGAAACTGCCTATAATGCATGTAAAGGTGCGCTAACAGAGAAATCGCTGTTGCCATGGACTAAAGTGCCGGTTAATGAACTGGATAAATTCTATAATGAAAAAGGATATTTCCCTGCACTTAAACCCGGTGAAAAGGAAACCTGCGCTGATGTAAATTCATGGGAAAAACGACAACCTGTTGCTGTTACATTGGGAAATTGTTACGATGACTGGTGTTTGTCACAGATGGCAAAAGCGCTTCATAAAACAGATGATTACAATTATTTTCTGAAACGCTCCTATAATTACAGAAATTTATTTAATGCTGAAACGTCTTTTTTTCACCCAAAAGACGCAGATGGAAATTTCATTCAACCCTTTGATTACAGGTTTTCAGGTGGCCCGGGTGCCCGTGAATATTATGATGAGAATAACGGTTGGACCTATCGTTGGGATGTTCAGCACAATGTGGCGGATTTAATTAAACTGATGGGCGGTGCCCAAAAGTTTACAGAAAATTTGGATGCTACATTCAGGGAACCACTTGGTAAAAGTAAATTCGAATTCTATACCTTATTACCGGATAATACTGGAAATGTCGGTCAGTTTACAATGGCCAATGAACCCTCTTTGCACATACCTTATTTGTATAATTACGCTGGTCAACCGTGGAAAACACAAAAAAGAGTACGACAATTACTTAAATACTGGTTTCGAAATGATTTAATGGGAATCCCCGGTGATGAAGATGGTGGTGGTATGACAGCCTTTGTTGTATTTTCTTCCATGGGATTTTATCCAGTAACCCCAGGATCACAATCTTACAATATTGGAAGTCCGTTATTTAAGAACGTAAAAATACAGCTAGGCAATGGTAAGGTTTTTGAAATTATTGCAAAAAATTGTTCCGATAGAAATCAATATATTCAATCGGCTATGTTGAATGGAAAAACATGGAACAAACCATGGTTCAACCATTCGGATATCGCAAACGGAGGATTGCTCATACTTGAAATGGGTGAAAAAGCAAATAAGAATTGGGGAAGTAATTTAAATGATGCACCTCCTTCAGCTGCAGTAAGTAATTGAAAGCTTAATTAATATTAGAATGACACTATAAAATAATAAAAGAATATTAATATATTTTTAATCTGATGATTCTTAAATATACCAGACAATTGATTTTCTTATTTGTATTTTTTGCTTAAAAATAAATAGTAAAAAAACAGGTTTAAAATTATTTAATTAATTACATTTTGTTTGTAAGTAGTAAGAAATAAATAGTGTACTATTATTTAATAAATAAAAACATATTCAACCCATGGCTCTATCACTCTCTCCACGGAAGAGGGAAGGAGGAGTGGTCTGTTTTTTAAAAAGATTATGCAAGACATTATATTGTTCCAATTACTTGATTAATTTACAAATAAATAAAAATGGATTAAGACATTTGGTTTGAATTTTTTATTTCAGTTGTATACGAAAAGATGTTGACCGTTGAATAATTGAATTAAAGCTTTCAACTTATTCTATTTTAATCATCTTTAAAGCAAGCTTGTAACATTATTGATATGAATTTGTCGAAAGGAGGTGAAAGGAAATAGAAATTCGCAGATTTTCATTCAAATGGTGCTGAAATGCGCCTGGTAACAGATAAGTATGTTAAGTTCACAATTATTAATTATTTAAAGATCATTTAAATGAAAAAAATTAATGCATTTTTATTAGTGGTAATTTTATTCTTAGCTGCAGGTTGTTCAAACAACGATCTTGCAGATAAAACGACGGCCCCTTTAGGTGTAACTTCGATATTATCATCGCCTGTAGGAGACGTAGTAGGGAAAATAACAGTTGGTTATCAAGGTTGGTTTGCTTGTGCAGGAGATGGACAACCTGTTCAAAATTGGTGGTGGCATTGGGCAAGTGATTGGGGACAATTGCCTTCGAATAGCAATAAGGGTATTAAAGCATGGCCGGTTGTAACGGATTATACTACAACCTATCAGACCGGTTATTCAACTCTTGGTAATGGAAATTCGGCAAAGTTATATTCGTGTTATCAGCAACAAACAGTAACTACCCAGTTTCAATGGATGCAGCAGAACGGGATTGATTGTGCAGCTTTACAACGTTTCAACCCAAATACAGACGAGGGTCCAATGCGTGATGCAGTAGCTGCCAGAGTAAAGATTGCCGCTGAAGCTACAGGCAGAAAGTTCCTCATCATGTATGATGTTACCGGATGGACTAATATGCAAACGGAAATGAAAACCGACTGGACGAATAAAATGAAGACTTATACAACTTCTTCTGCTTATGCAAATCAAAATGGCAAACCGGTAGTATGTATTTGGGGTTTTGGTTTTAATGATACACAACATCCCTGGAGTGCTGCAGTTTGCCTCGACGTTATCAATTGGTTCAAGAGTCAGGGTTGCTATGTAATAGGTGGTGTCCCACGTGAATGGAGAACCGGTGTAAATGGTTCCAGATCCGGTTATATTAACGTTTACCATGCATTTAATATGCTCTCTCCATGGTTGATTGGAGCGATAGGAAATATTGCTGATGCAGATAATCATTATACTAATTTTCTTTTAAGCGACCAGACCGATTGTAATGCAAACGGAGTTGATTATCAACCTTGTGTTTTGCCCGGAGACCTGTCTTTACGACAGAGACTTCATGGTGACCTCATGTGGAGGCAATTTTACAATGCTATAAAAGCTGGTTGTCAGGGTATCTATATATCCATGTACGATGAATATAATGAAGGAAACCAAATTGCTAAAACAGCACCGGATGCCTCCTGGATACCCGCAGGTTCAGGTTTTCTGGGACTCGATGAAGACGGAACCTGGTGTTCTTCTGACTACTATTTAAGACTTACAGGTGATGGCGGTAAGATGTTGAAAGGACAAATCGCACTTACAACTACAAGGCCAACTAATCCAGGCGGAACTACCGGAGGAACAAATACAATTCCAGGTACAATTCAGGCTGAAAATTATACTGCTATGAGTGGAATTCAAACAGAAACTACTTCAGACACAGGGGGAGGATTAGATGTTGGGTGGGTAGATACAGGTGACTGGATAGAATTTTCAGTAAATGTACCTGCAAGTGGAAACTATACAATCAATTATAGGGTAGCCAGCCCGAATAATGGCGGAAAAATAGAATTTAAAGAGAACGGCGTATATCGTGCAGAGGCATCTATACCAAATACCGGAGGATGGCAGACCTGGGTAGTAGTAAAAGCTACAGTATATCTAAACTCTGGAACACGAACAATCAGACTTACTGCAAATTCCGGAGGCTGGAATATCAATTGGTGGAGCGTATAAATTCTCTTGATGGTACTTCTTTCATTACATTCATTCTGGTTGCAAAACTGGTTAAATTAAACAATACATCACGTACTTTTACTTTAATAAGAAAGGAATGAATAGTCTTAGAAAGGTTTAATAATATTAAATATATCCTGCAGTATTCATTAAAAGTGAAATGTTTTTGAATGGATAATGCGGGATATATATATTCAATAATGATAGATAACAGCAATTACATTTTATAAAGTTGCAGATTGAAGTATCTGATTGATTAATTAAAATGTTTTAGTCACAGAAATTGAATTATGATATTTTTCAATAAATATTAGATTAAATTAAATTGCAAAAATTTAATGAAGTTATATAAACATGAACATTCAAAATTGATTTTATCACCTAAATATTATGAATATTAAATTTCAATTATTTCTCATATTACTCTTTGTCTCAATTTTAAACTTAGATATAAATGCGACCAATCATGAAAAAAAATCGACCTTCCAGATAACCCTGGGAAGATTAAATCTGGAAATTCAAACATATGGACAAAAAATTGTAAGAATAGTAAAATATCCTGTTGGAAAAAAAGTAAAAAAAGAAAGTCTGGTAGTTGTTTTATCACAAGGATCAAGTAACTTAAATCGAAAGGAAAATTCCAAAGAAGTTATTTTAACAATGCAGCAGTTTAAAATAAAAGTAGATAAATTATCGGGAATAATTAGTTTTTTAGATTTGTCAGATCAATTGATTTTAAAAGAATCCTTAATCGATTCAGCTTTTATTCCAACTGCAGATGTGAATGGAAAATCATATAAAATCGAACAGAAATTCAAACTTTCAGGTGATGAAGCTTTGTATGGATTAGGTCAGGATCAACGTGGAATTATGAATTACAGAAACCACTCGGTTCTTTTAAAGCAACGGAATATGTTTGTTGCCAATCCTTTTCTGCTTTCTTCAAAAGGTTATGGTTTATTTTGGGATAATTATTCAGAGACAACTTTTTCGGATGATCGTAAAGGTGCATCGTTTAAGTCTGTCATCGGCGATTGCATTGATTATTATTTTGTTTATGGTGGAACGTCTGATGGAACTATTGCGGCCTATCGGGAACTGACTGGTGCTGCCCCCATGTTCGGGAAATGGGTTTATGGTTTATGGCAATGCCGGGAACGCTACCAGAGTCAGGAAGAAATCGTTGAAGTAGTAGAGAAATACCGGAAACTGAATGTGCCTTTGGATAATATCGTTCAGGACTGGCGTTATTGGGGAATGGAAGAAGATACATGGAATGCAACGGAATTTGGGAATCCTAATTTTTCTGACCCAAAAGGAATGATCGATAAGATTCATAATCAACATGCACATGTCATGATTTCAGTTTGGCCTTCTTTTGGAGAAAAAACAGCTATATATGATGAATTGAACCAAAATAAAATGTTGTATGATTTTAAAACATGGCCAAGCACTGATAAGGTAAAAGTATATGATGCGTTTAATGAAAAGGCACGTGATATTTATTGGAAGTACATGAATAAAAATCTCTTTTCAATTGGTATGGATGCATGGTGGCTTGATGCAACAGAACCCGAACAAGGCGATCGCCAGGGAAAAATAGATTCAACGCAAACTTCCCTGGGAAGTTTCAAACGCTTTGCTAATGCATTTCCGCTTCAAACAAATAAAGGTGTTTATGAGAACCAACGCAAAACCAGTTCGGATAAACGTGTATTTATATTGACCCGATCAGCCTTTACCGGTCAACAACGATATGGTGCATCTACCTGGTCGGGCGATATTGATGGGAACTGGGAGGTTTTTCATAATCAGATTGCTGCAGGTGTCAACTTCTCACTTTCGGGTATTCCATACTGGACAACCGATATAGGTGGTTTCTGGGTTCGTCCGGAATTATATCCCAAAGGGGTGGCTGATCCGGCATATCAGGAATTATATGTGCGGTGGTTTCAGTTTGGTGCTTTTTCACCATTGTTCCGTTCGCATGGTACGAATACACCGAGAGAAATTTACCAGTTTGGGAAAAAAGGATATTGGGCATACGATGTACAGGAAAAATACATCAATCTACGATACAGACTATTACCTTATATATACTCGCAATCATGGTGTGTTACATCTAAAGGTGCCTCAGTAATACGTGGATTGGTTATGGATTTTCCAACTGATACTACCGCTTTGAATGTAGCTAACCAGTATATGTTTGGACCCTCTTTGCTTGTAACTCCTGTTAGCGAAGCTTTATACTCATGGCAAAATGGAAAACTTTGGGAAAGCGATTTCAGCACAACCAAATCGACTTCAGTTTACTTGCCTGAATCACAGGGTTGGTTCGATTTCTGGACAGGTGAAAAATATACCGGGGGGAAACATGTTTTAAAACAAACACCTATGGATATTTTACCACTATATGTAAAGGCGGGCTCAATTATTCCAATGGGACCAACTATGCAATATGCTACTGAGAAAAAAGCAGATCCTATAGAACTACGTGTATATACAGGTGCGGATGCTGAGTTTACACTTTATGAAGATGAAAATGATAATTACAACTATGAAAAAGGAGTCTATGCATTGATTCCAATTAATTGGAATGAGATAACAAAAACGTTAACTATCGGAAAACGAAAAGGAAAATTCCCAGGCATGCCTGATAAACGAGTATTTAAGGTTGTATTTGTTCATGATAATTTTGGTATAGGTGGAGCTGAAGTTGATAAACCATCCTGTGAAGTTGTTTACTCAGGTGAAAGTTTGAAGGTTAGACTTTGAGTTGATCAGAACCAACCAACACTCTCATGAAACTAATTTCCACTTTCCAAGAAGTCACTAAGACACAAAGATGCATATGGTACATTCCGATTTTTCGGTAAAGGTGATAAATTTAACATTTAAATCTTAGTGAACCTTAGTCCGTCAGCTGACGGATTGTGGCAGAATATCTTTTTTCTATTTTGCAATTTGTTTCATATCATTTTGATTCCGCAGGGCGGAAAATGTGGCTCATATGTAATTGTGATAAAAATACATATTCGGAATCTGTAATAATTTAATTGCTTAAAAAATCATCCGGAATCAGCGGTAAAAAGTTAATCTTATAGTTGAATAAAATGAAAAAAAATATTATTTCTTTTTTGATTTTTCTGATTTCGTTACCACTTTTTGCAGATGAAACTAACTTATTTTCTCCACTTGGTATAGCTGAGATTCATATTGATTTGTTGAACGGGAAGAATATAGATGATATTAAACGAGATGAAACAAACCTTATCGCTGATAAGCTTGATGCCACTATGGTTATTAAAAATTCACGCTTGTCTATCTATAATGCTCCGGACTTATACAATGGTAGAATCCAAATAAAAGGACGGGGAAATACGACCTGGGGTGTTCCAAAGAGACCATATGCCATTGATCTGGTAACCGAAAGTGGAGATGATAATCCTTCGGCTTTATTAGGAATGCCTGCTGATGAAGAGTGGGTGCTCCTTGCTTTCTGGCATGACAGAAGTATGATGCGAAATCCTTTAGCCTATTATCTGGGAAGGCAAATGACCGGACTGGAATACTCACCCAGGTTTAAATATGTGGAAGTATATATAAATGGTGAATATAGGGGACTCTACATGTTATGCGAAAAAATAAAAAGAGCTGATCAACGTGTTAATATATCCAAATTGACTACGGATGTTGCTGATCAGGTGGCACCTCAGCTATCAGGTGGATATCTCCTTGAAGTGACTCCTTCAGACAGAGTGAAAATGGACGAAGTAAGCGCCCGGTTTAAAACAACAAAACGTGATATAAACTTTGTAATTAAGTATCCAAAACCGAAAAATGTGACAACCATACAGGTCCAATGGATGAAAAGTTATATGGATGAATTTGAGACAGTACTTTATGGAGATAATTTCAAAGATCCGGTGACCGGCTATTTGAAGTACATTAATGAAAATAGTTTTATCGACTGGTACATCATTCACGATTTATCCAAAGGAGTTGACAATCTGTTTCATGCGAGCCTCTATCTTCATAAAGACAGGAACGGAAAATTAAACATGAGTTCACCCTGGGATTTTGATATTTCGTTTGGAAATGTAGGTAGTGACTGTTTTTTTGAAAATGAGTTGTGGATACAAAAAACACATTATTTTAATAGATTAATGCAGGATGAACGGTTCGCAAAAAAACTAGTGGCACGCTATGATGAATTGCAACCACTTTTTAATAAAATACCGGAAGTTTTGGAAACTAACTTTAAACAACTTGAAAGTGAGGGATGCCTTGATCGTGACTATGACCGATGGCCGCAAATTCTTGGGGATTATAAAGACAAGGAAGGAAGAACTACTCCAACTACTGTAAAAGGACATATCCGATGGTTTAAAGAATGGCTGGAATCACGTCAGACCTGGTTATATATTAATTATGGATTAACCGAAGTAGATAGGTGTGACCGTTTAAAAAAGTCAAAACCAATAATCCGAATCATGGATCCCTCAGGCTTTGAAATGGGCGGTAACTCCTCTGCGAAAGTTATGAAAGGGTATACATATATCTGGAATGGCACTAGTGTAACCAGTAATGAAAATTATCAATTTGATAAAGATGGTAAAAATTGGGTACAAATTAAGGATGTTCACGGCTGTACAAGCTTACCTTCAAAATCAATTGCCAGAGGAGACACGGAAGATCAAGAAACATCTTTACAACAAATAAATCCGGATGCTATTTCAATATATTCAGGCTCTTCAAAAGATGTCCTGTATATAAGTTATGCATCGTATAAAGAGTCTTTAATGAATATTTCTTTATATGGATTGCAGGGAACATTTATAAAACAAGTAAAATACCAAGTAGCAGCTGGATTAAACCGGTACCAGTTAAATATATCGGGTTTGCAGAATGGCATTTATCTGATAAAATGCTCGGTAGAATCAGAGGTATTTATGAAAAAGGTTATTGTTACAAACTAGACAACAGTTCTCATTCCGGGTGATTAGATAATTGCAAATAATTACAGTGCAATTCTGTTGGCTGAAATAATTACATGCAAAAAAAAGCAACATGAAAAAGATATTTATTTTTATATTCATTATGGCATTTGGTATTGGATCATTCCAGCATACAAGTGCCCAAATGTATTGCAATCCATTGAATATAAGCTATAGATTCTGTCTGGATCAGCCATCCAGACGAGAAGCTGCTGATCCGACTGTTCTTTTGTATAAGGATAATTATTACCTATTTGCATCAAAATCGGGAGGCTATTGGTATTCTGCCGATTTGACTACATGGAATTTCGTTACTACAACTGATTTACCGCTTGAAAATTATGCGCCTACTGCCATCACACTTGGGGATTGGGTTTATTTTTTCTGTTCAGGCAGCAATACAATTTACCGGTCAAATAACCCAAAAAGTGGCAAGTGGGAAGTTTTCAATAATTCATTCCCAATTTCGACCACTGATCCTGCCCTTTTTGTCGACTCTGATGGGAAAGTTTATTTTTACTATGGCTGTTCAAATAATAGTCCGATTCAGGCCATTGAATTGGATGTGAATAATAAATTAAATCCAAAGGGAACTCCTGTTGATTGTTTTAGTGGAAATCCTGCAGAGCATGGTTGGGAACGACCAGGCGACTATAATACAAATACAGGTAATCCCTGGATTGAAGGTTCGTGGATGAATAAATATAATGGACATTATTATCTGCAATATGCCGGACCGGGAACAGAGTATAAAAGCTATGGAGATGGTGTGTATGTTTCTGAAAATCCGCTTGGCCCGTTTACTTATGCATCGAATAATCCTTTTTCCTCTAAGCCCGAAGGCTTTATTGCCGGAGCCGGCCATGGATCTACTTTTGAAGATAAATATGGCAATTGGTGGCATATTGCTACCATGAGTATTTCAGTTAAACATATGTTTGAACGCCGGATTGGGTTATTTCCTGCTGGCTTTGATAAAGAAGACAATTTATATACCCTTACTGATTTTGGGGATTATCCAATAACTATTCCAGATCATAAATACACAGATGTAAGTGAATTAATTCCGGACTGGAAGTTGTTGTCCTATCATAAAACTGCAGAGGCATCTTCAAGCATTAATACCAATCCGGTTTCTTCTGCTTTTGATGAAAATGTACGTACTTACTGGAGTGCACTGAGTGGGAACAAAGGGGAATGGTTATCCGTCGATTTAGGTGGCAAATGTACAGTCAATGCAATACAAGTCAATTTTGCTGAAAATAACTCTACGATTTTAGGAAAGAATATCAGAAGTGAGCAATATCTGGTAGAATATTCCGACGATAAACAAACATGGAATGTTTTGATAGATAAAACAGCAAATCAGGAAGACCTGACACATCAATTTACAGTTTTGCCTGCATCTGTGAAAGCACGGTATATAAGAGTTACCAACTACCGTGTTCCGGGAGGTACGTTTGCAATATCTGATCTTCGGATTTTTGGGAAAGGTGCAATCCTTAACACTTCCGGAGTCGGCTCGATTAAATTACAAAGGACAACAAATGACCCAAGGACTATTAAACTCACCTGGGGAAAGCAGATGTATGCAACCGGTTATAATATAAGGTTTGGATCGGAGCCAGATAAGCTATACCGTAGTTACGAAGTTTACGGTGACACTTCCGTGACAATTCGTAGTCTGAATAAAAATCAATCCTATTTTTTTGAAGTAGATGCCTTTGACGAAAATGGTATAGTCAAAGGTAATATCCATTCGTCCGTTATAAGTATTCAACCAACTGTTCGTACTGCCAATCCGGGTACTATCGTACGTTTCAGAACAGATGCATTTAGCCCGTCAGCCACCTTTCAATGGCAGGTAGATTCAGGGAATGGATTTGCGGATCTAAGTGAAATGTTACCCTATGCTGAAACAAAAACCAGGGAGCTAATCATACATGGTGCATCTACTATTTTGAAAAATAATAAATACCGTTGTGTTCTATCAGATGGAAATATTTCGGATACAACCAACGTCGTATTTTTCAATCTTCCCACCACAGAAAACAAACAAGTGGAAACTGATAAATATTTTGATGTATTTCCAAATCCTGCCAAAAGTATAATTACTATAGTGACAAGTATGAATCAAGTTGGATTAGAATATTATATCATCAATACATCCGGTGTATATGTCTTAACCGGGAAGATTGCCACTTTGTCTACGGTTTTGGATATAAATCGGTTGCCCAAAGGTGTTTATGTGGTTCAGGTAGGAGAGCTTAAAAAGAAGACATTTAAAGTTTAAAGAAAAGTTGAATTATAATGAAAAAATGCATATTACTTGTATTGGCTATTCTACTGATTTTTCAGATGCAGTCAATATCGAAGATACTATCCTATAATTAGGGAAACAATACAAGTAAGATGTTTCAGGTCAATATCAGATAAAAGCCAGGCTGTCGGACCCATCAATTATCTGTTAATACAAGTGACTGGCCTAAAGGGATGTATATTCTTAAGGTAGTATCAAATGGTGGCAGCAATTCAAAAATTTTATAAGTTAAATAAAGTGATAAACAGTAAAAAATGAATGACAAATTAATCAAACTAAACACATTAAATTATTGGAGAGTAGTGGCTTGTTCTTTCTTCGTTATGATGTTTTTACCGTTATATGCCGTTTCAAAATCTTTACCCGCCGAAGTACTTACTCAACTGAATGGGTACAATGTAAGTTGGAATACCACCAGTACCACAGGTTCGAAAGCATCCATGCCAATAGGGAACGGGGATATTACTGCCAATGTTTGGGTTGAAAATAATGGTGACTTATTGATGTATATTGGTAAATCTGATACCTGGAGTGAAGGTACAAGGCTGTTGAAAGTAGGAAGGGTCCGCATTCATTTAACTCCCAATCCTTTTGAACAAGGCATTCCCTTTAATCAGACTTTGAACCTGTATGGTGGTGAGATTAATATCTCAACGGGGTTAGAAGGATCAAAAATAAATATGAAAGTCTGGATTGATGCCAATAACCCGGTAATTCGTGTGGAAGCAACCGGGGATAAAGATTTTACCATGAAATGCTCTACGGAATTATTACGTCCGGTTGCATATACACTTCCTTCTGAAAAAGATGTACTGGCTCCGAGTTTTCGGGGAGTTATTAATGGTTCGACCAAGCCATCGGAAAGTGCTGATGTATTGATGTCAAAACAAGATAGAATAGAGTGGTATCATAGAGATACGACATCACTTTATAAAACTATTCTTAATAACCAGAATGTCTCAGATCTTGCTGATACCTATCCTGATCCTTTTCTAAATAGAACATTTGGAGCAGCAATCTTAGGTGTAGGGATGAGCAAAGTAGATGATAGTTCCTTGCAGTCAACGGTAAGTGGGAAAAAGTTTTCTGTTTCAATCTATGCCTATACAGCTCAAACAGAAACTGCAGCCGATTGGGATAATCAACTTACTACCATTGTTACCAAAACAAATGCGATAAATATTAAAACACTTCGCTCAAATCATTACGGTTGGTGGGATGCATTCTGGAACCGGAGTTGGGTATTTCTGAGTGGAGATGAAGATGCTATCAGCGTTACTCGTGGTTATTTATTGCAACGATATATGGTAGCCTGCCAGGGAAGAGGAAAATACCCTATTAAATTTAACGGAGGAACATTAACTTTCGACTATAACGGACAAAACGGCGATTACAGGAATTGGGGACCAGCTTACTGGAATCAGAATAACCGCCATTTATACTGGCCGCTTTTGGCAACCGGAGATTTTGATTTATTGAAACCCTGGTTTGATTGTTATATGAATATGCTCCCGATTCAGACTGATATTACCAGGAAGTATTATAATCACGGTGGTGCATTTATTCCGGAAACATTTAATTTTTTTGGACTATACATTCAGGATGATTGGGGATGGGCAAACAAGAGCAAAATATCGGATACACGATGGATACGTTATCATTATTCGGGAGGGTTGGAAGTCTTGGCTCAAATGATGGAGTATTATGATTATACTCACGACCGGGCTTTTGCAACTAATTATATTGTCCCTTTTGCTACACAGGTGATTCGTTTTTTTGACAAACATTGGGTACGTACAAATGGGATTATCAGGTTTTTTCCTGCTAATAGTATAGAGGAATACTGGGATTGCACTAATCCGACTGATTATATTGCCGGTTTACGATGTAATATTCCACGCCTGACAACTTTACCAAAAGACTTGATAACTCAGGCCTTGTGTGATGAATGGAATGGTTGCCTGAATGCTTTACCGGCTATTCCTATGGATTCCACAGGAACAAAAGTGTTACCTGCTCAAATTTACGATATTCAACGTAACAGCGAAAATCCCGAATGTTATACTATTTTCCCATACAGAATATATGGAATCGGTCGTCCAGATATTAATATCGGTATCAACACATTTAGTGACAGAACGTATAAATGGACTTCTTGTTGGTCGCAAGATCCTATTCAGGCTCCCTTGTTGGGGTTGACAGACTTGGCAAAACAATTCGTAACCGAGAACTCCGGTTCAGTGGATAAAACTATAAGATTTCCTGCCTTTTGGGCTCCGAAAAGTGATTACATACCTGATTTTGATAATGGTGGTGCCTTGATGATGGCATTGCAAAATATGTTGATTCAGAATGTTGGAAATAATATTTATGTAATTCCTTCTTTCCCTTCAACATGGTCGGTCGATTATAAACTTGAGGCTTATGGTAACACTACAGTCCGATTGAAGAGTGCGGGACACACTATTTCCCGGTTGGATGTAAATCCTTCTTCCAGAAAAACCGACATCATTCTTCCTGATTCAAGACAAAACCAATATGTCCTATTCACTGCTTTGCCAGAGATGAAGCAAGGTGATTCAGATTTAAAACTTAATGCAACTTCTACTTCCGGTTTAAAAATAACCTTTTCGACTTCTGATCCTAAGGTTGCAGCTATTGTTGATGGAAAAATTCATATAATAGGAGTTGGTACTACGAAGATTACAGCTGTTCAGGAAGGAAATGAATTTTATAACCCGAGTCAAAAAATTACACTACCGTTTTTAGTTACAAAAGCTTCCTCCAAATAAATAATGATTACTATAAAGCAATTAATGAATTTCTAACTAAATAACAAAATATAATGAAGAAAAAAATGAAAAGACAGAAAACAAAATTCAAAAACCTGCAATCATTGTTATCCCTCAGAGTTACTTTCGTGTTATTAACTCTGTTCGCAATCAACTTCTGTTTTGCAAAAAATCCAATAATCACTGATATGTATACTGCTGATCCTTCAGCTCATGTCTGGGCTGATGGTCGTTTGTATGTGTATCCATCCCATGATATTGCACCTCCAAGAGGTTGCGATTTGATGGATCAATATCATGTTTATTCAACCAGTGACATGGTTCACTGGAAAGATCATGGTGAAATCCTTCGGGCAAGCCAGGTTCCCTGGGGAAGAAAAGAAGGTGGTTTTATGTGGGCTCCTGATTGCGCTTTCAAAAATGGAACTTACTATTTTTATTTTCCACATCCTAGTGAATCAAAATGGGATAAATCATGGAAAATAGGAGTTGCAACCAGTAAAAGCCCGGCCAGCGGGTTCACTGTTCAGGGATATATTAAGAACATTGACCCCATGATTGATCCTTGTGTATTCGTAGACACGGATGGTCAGGCTTATTTCTATCACGGAGGTGGTGGCACATGTAAAGGTGGAAAACTGAAAGACAATATGATGGATGTAGATGGTGAAATGAAGAAGATGATAGGATTGCAGGATTTTCACGAAGCCACCTGGGTTCATAAATACAAAGGACTTTATTATCTTTCCTATTCCGACAACTATGACCAGGATGGCAAACATAACCGTATGTGCTATGCAACCAGCACAAATCCACTTGGTCCATGGACTTACCGTGGAATTTACATGGATCCCACCGACAGCTATACAAATCATGGTTCCATCGTTGAATTCAAAGGCAAATGGTATTCTTTTTATCACACAAGTGAATTATCCCACGAAGACTGGTTACGGTCAGTAGGTGTCGACCGTTTGTATTATAATGCCGATGGTACTATCAAACTGGTGAAACAAACATCCGGTATTAAGCCGGTAAAATCTCAAAAAAAGTAATTTTCACTTCATACTTTTTCCTTAAGAGGATGGTTTCATAAATCATCCTCTTAAGATTTCCTTAATACCTTTCCTGTTTTCCTTTCTCAATATTCAAAAATGTTTATGAAAAAGCTTATTTTATTGTTTTTAATTGGTCTTACTTTTATTCAGGTTCAGGCTCAAACACACCCAACTTATAAGGGACTTGTTATGGCGGGATATCAGGGTTGGTTCAATACTCCGGAAGATGGTGAAAAAAGAGGTTGGCACCATTTAGGTAAAAATGATGCAATGAAGCCTGGATCCTGTAATATCGATCTATGGCCGGATGTTTCGGAGTATCCGGTCACTTACAATACCGGATTCAATTTTGCAAATGGTAAGTGTGCAAAAATATTCAGTTCAAGCGATGAATCAACAGTTTTTACCCATTTCCGGTGGATGAAAGAATATGGTATTGATGGTGTTTTTATGCAACGTTTTGTAGCTGAAATAAGAAACCCGGGCGGGCTTTCGCACTTCAATAAAGTATTGGCCTCCGCTATGAAGGCTTCCAAAAAATACAACCGGGCTATTTCTATTATGTACGACCTCTCCGGAATGAAGGTAGGTGAAGAAAAACTGGTACTTCAGGATATCGATCAATTGACTGCCGGTTTTAATCTTTTTGATAAAGTGAAATGCTCCTCCTATCTCTATCAAAATAATAAACCGTTGGTTTGTGTGTGGGGAATAGGTTTCAATGACCACAGGGCATACGGGTTGAAAGAATCCGGATTTATAATTGATGGATTAAAAAAAAGAGGATTTAGTGTCATGATTGGCGTCCCTACTTATTGGCGCGAATTAAAGACAGATACGGAGAAAGACGAAAAGTTGCATGCACTGATTAAAAAATGTGATATTGTTTTGCCCTGGTTTGTGGGTAGGTATAACGAAAAAAGTTATCCGGATTTTAAACCGGGAATTAAAGAAGATATACGCTGGTGTAATGAAAATAAAGTTGATTATGTACCCCTTGTCTTCCCCGGATTTTCGTGGCGAAATATGAAAGGACCAACTACCAATCAAATTCAACGGAATAAAGGATCATTTCTTTGGAAACAGATTTCGGGTGCTATTGAATCGGGTGCTGAAATGATCTATGTGGCCATGTTCGATGAAATGGATGAAGGAACGGCGATTTTTAAATGCGTCACTGAAGCTCCTGTTGGAGAATCAAAATTTGTAACCATAGAGCAGGGGTTGAAGCCGGATTATTATCTGTGGCTGGTAGGTGAAGGCGGTAGGATGTTGAAACATAAAATTCCTTTTTCAACAATGATTCCTGTCAGATAATTTATGCAGCGATATCCGGATGTACCGGTATGTCTCTTGAAATAAATTCTTTGTCCAAAATTTAAAGGCATTATTAATTTAACATATTAAATTTAATTCTATGAATTTCATTCCATCACTTACTGTCTTTTGATTAGGAATTTGCGGATAATAAGTAATAAAATATTTATAATTAGAACTTTATGAAAAATATTCTACTGAATCGAAGTTTTATTTTCATTTTTATGATTACCTGTATGTCGAATGTAGTTTTAAAGGGACAAACAGGGCCGGATATAAATTCCATGCTGGATAAGAATAATGTTTCATGGGACGTCCCGGGACCGGGTTCTGCCCAATCAATGCCCATTGGAAATGGAGATATCGGTTTAAATGTATGGGTTGAACCCAATGGAGATTTAGTATTTTACATTAGCAAAACCGATTCATGGAGTGAAGATAACTTCGGAAGTTGGGGATTACTTAAATTGGGAAAAGTGCGGGTGTCTTTAAATCCTCAGCCAACAGTAACTCCATTTCTTCAAGTATTGCAGTTAAAATCGGGTGAAATTCAAATAACTGAAAATAACACTACTTTTAAAGTCTGGGTTGATGCAAATAATCCGGTGATACGAGTTGAATCGTTGAGCGAACAACCTACTTCATTAACAGTGACTTTGGAAAACTGGAGAACAAAAAGTCTAAATGGTATCAGTGCAGATATAATAAGTCCAACCGAAACCAACCAATTAGTATGGTATCACAGAAATATCTCTTCGAATCCAAGTCTGTCGAAAATTACTTTTGGAGCAATTATTAAAGGTGCCGATCTGGCTTCTAAAAGTAGTACCGTATTGGAATCAACTGTAGGTTCTATATCACACCTGATATCGATTTACCCATTAACCGCTACCAATTCTACGGTCAGTCAATGGCTTTCAACATTAAATCTGAATGTTAGCCGTATTGAAGGCATAAATTTAGAAGCAACACGATCTGCACACCAGGAGTGGTGGAATCAGTTTTGGAACAGAAGTTGGGTTTTTGTACGTGGAGATGCAGCTGCTACCAATATTACACAGGGTTATATACTTCAACGGTTTATTACAGCCTGTGGAGGCCGTGGAGCTTATCCTATTAAGTTTAACGGATCAATATTTGTTGTCGATAATCCAATATTAGATACCGGGAATGGAACTACGACCTCTGTAAACGCAGATTACAGAACCTGGGGTGGGCAATATTGGTTCCAGAATACGAGAGCTATGTACTGGCCGCGTCTTGCAGCAGGTGATTTTGATATAATGAAACCTTTTTTTGATATGTATGCCAAAATTATACCGGCAAATGCTGCCCAGGTTTTGCAGTATTACGGACATGAAGGTGCCTATTTTGCAGAAACGGCACCATTTTGGGGTGGGTTGAAATATGCCGGGCCGGAAGTGCCACAGGATTGGACGTTGCATTATTTCACACCCATACTCGAATTAAGCATGATGATGCTTGATTATTACGAATATACCGGTGATGTTGATTTTGCTACAAAAACTCTGCTTCCTGTAGCCAAATCGGGTATTACCTTTTTCGACAAGCACTTTAAACGTGATGAGACAGGTAAGCTTTTACTTGATCCGGATAATTCAATCGAACAGTTTTGGAAAGTGAAAAATCCGGCTCCGGATATTGCCGGGTTACGGGCAGTACTCTCACGTCTGATTGCTTTACCTGAATCGTTGGTGGAAAATGCAACCCGCACAGCCTGGTCGAGTCTGTTGACTCAAATACCGGAACTACCAACATTCATTAGCAATGGTGTCAAATCATCTTTATTGCCTTATGAGGGACCACAAACGGCTACTCCACAAAATGGAGAGAACCCGGAACTGTATTCAGTTTATCCATTTCGCATTTATGGTTTAATCAAACCTGATCTTCAATTAGCAGTAAATACTTTTAATGCCAGAAAACAGACTTTCAAAGGATGCTGGTCACAGGATCCTGTTCAGGCTGCTATGTTAGGTCTGTCAAATATTGCAAAAGACTATGTTAACTTTAATTTGACCAGAAAAGATGCAAGGCAAAAATTTCCTGCATTCTGGGAAAAAGCAAGTGACTATTCTCCTGATGAAGATAACGGCGGAAACGGGGAAAACGGACTGCAACAAATGATTATGCAGGTAGATGGAAAGAGAATTGTATTACTGCCAGCCTGGCCAAAAGGTTGGGAAGGGGATTTCAAACTGAATGCACCTTTTCAGACAACTGTTCAGGGGACAATAAGTAATGACGGTGATATTACCAATCTGATTGTTACGCCGGCCGAACGCACAAAAGATGTATCCATCATGTCGACTGTACGATTAATACAAACAGGGTGGATTGCAAGTGCTTCTATTTTAAATGAAAATGCTTCCAATTCGATTGATGGTGATATTTCAACATTATGGTCGACATTTACATTTAAACAATCTCCGGGACAGTGGTTCATGGTGGACATGAAACAGGATAATACTTTTACTGACATTTATTTTGATGCCGGAAATGTTGGATATCAACCTGTTGCCTTTCAGGTTAATGTTTCATCTGACGGTACCAATTGGACCCTGGTAGCATCGGGCTCAGGAAAAAACCATATAACGCTTCCTTCTCCCCAAACAGCCAGGTATATTAAGATTGTCCAAACCGGATCGAGTTCAACTCTGTCATGGCACATAGCCGAATTTTATATCACATATACAGGATCCACTTCCTTAAGTACAAGTTTGACTAATCTTCCGGTACCAGGTGCTTTCTCACTCAGATATTCGGACAATCATCTCAGGTTGATAGGAACAACCGGTAACTCAAATATAAGTATTTATAATGTGTCCGGTCAAAAAATAATCACATCTTTTAATGTTGCTTCAGGCATAAATATCTACTTAAGGCAGGGGATGTATGTGGTTGAAGTTGAAAATAATGGGCAAATTTTCAGACAAAAAATGTTGGTGAATTAAAAATTAAATCAATGAAATTAGTGATATAATAAAATTTGGACTTATATTTATGTCAAATTAAAATAAATTTTAATACCAAATGAAACAAACTAAATTCATATGAAGAATCGTAAATTATTGATCGTACTTTTATTTTTTCTGTGTTGCAATATATCAAATTCACAAATTAAAACAGTTGAAACCAACTACTATAATCCTGTAATTGCAGGTGATTTTCCTGATCCGACAATCATTCGTGTTGATAAAAATTATTATGCTGCAGGTACGTCTTCTGATTTTGCACCTCATTATCCGCTTTATCACTCTGTTGATCTCATTAACTGGGAAAGAATAGGATCCTGTCTCATAGAAACCCCTCAATGGGCATCCGGAAGTTTTTGGGCACCTGAGTTGTTTTACAATGATGGAATTTACTATTTGTATTACACTGCCAAAAGGAAGACCGACAATGTTTCATGTATCGGTGTAGCAACCACAACAGACATACGTCGTGGCTTTACGGACCGGGGTATTCTCATTGACTGGGGAAAAGAAGCTATAGATGCATTTGTTTTTAAAGACTCGGATGCTAAATTATACATTTGTTGGAAGGCATACGGATTAAACAAGGAACGTCCCATTGAAATACTTGCTTCAGAATTAAGTACAGATGGTTTATCTCTTATTGGTGATCAGTTTAGTCTGACCCGATACGACGAGGGATGGGTGGGATCAGGTGATGAAGGACCCTGTCTTGTCAAAAAAAACGGTTATTATTATTTGTTTTATTCGGTTGGTGGTTGTTGTGATAATCAATGCAGTTATCAGGTCATGGTATCCCGTTCCACGAATCTCAGAACCGGATGGAAACAGTATGATAAAAATCCGGTACTGGAAGGAAATAAAGAATGGAAATGCACTGGTCATGGTACTATCGTTGAAACACCTGATCATCGTTCTTTCTTTCTGTATCATGCATACAATTCCAGGGATTTTGAATATGTGGGAAGACAGGGCTTGTTGGATGAAGTTCTCTGGGACAAACAAACCGGCTGGCCGCATTTCAAAAACGGAAGAACACCTTCCTCAATTGCAGCAATGCCTTTCAGAAAAACCATTCAAAAGAGGGATTCCATATATGCAGACCATTTCACCAATGACCATAACAGGTTCTTGTGGCAATGGGATTTGAAAAGTCAAGAGCCGGAGATTAAAATTGAGGCAGGAAAACTAACTTTATCAACCAGTAAAAAAGGAATTGTTTTTACCGGGTTAAGTCCACAAACAGGAACCTTTTCATTCGAAGCAGAAATTGAATGTTCAATTGATCAGAGCGGGATAAGTGTGTATGGGAATCAGGACAATCTAATCGGCTTTGTAGCCAACCAGACTAAAATTTCTCTTTTCCGGATAATGAAAGGACAGAAGGAAGTAATCTTTGAAACACCGAACACCGGACACAAAAATCTATCATTGAAACTGGAAACAAAAAACGGCAGATTTTATAAATTTTTCAGTTCGGATAATCGCATTGATTGGAAGGAAGTACCTATAAAGAATGAATATCTTGATGGCGCTTTTTTACCTCAATGGGGTGTCGGATTGCGAACCGGTCTGCTACTTGATAATTTGCTTGACAGCCCGGCAGTATTTTCATTTGTACGTTTAATCAATAAATTCAATTGATCAGTTTTAAATATATCTACTATGAATTTTCTCAAATCTGACAATAACTTTCAGTGTAAATGATGAATTAATTCTTTATTACTTATGATCAATCAATGTTTAGTAAAGGTTAATTCAAATTACGTTTCATGGAATCAATCAGTGAAGTGAACGTGTTGGATATGAATGGCGCAACTGTTTTTAATAAAATATATGTCTGCCGTCATTGAACACAATCTTTTAGTTAGGTTTCTCTTGAAAGGTGATTCTATTGTATTTGTAAAAGAAACAATTTTCGATTTAAGTTAAAAAGATACTATGCAATAATTGTTGCTGATAATAAAATATTTAAGGAAATTATTCACTCTCTTGTAAAAACATATAGCTCATGCTAACATTCAGAAAATCTATTTTAATCGTTTACGTATTTCTCTTTAGTCAACTTGTTTTTTCTCAGTCAAACAGCGGTTTACTGCCCTATCAAAACTCTTCATTTACATTCGAAGAACGCGTTGATGATTTGGTGGGTAGAATGACACTTGCTGAGAAGACGTCACAAATGTTGAATAATGCCCCTGCCATCATTCGGTTGAATATTCCGGCATACAATTGGTGGAACGAATGCCTACACGGAGTAGGTCGTTCAGACTATAAAGTAACTGTTTATCCCCAGGCAATAGGGATGGCTGCAACATTCGATGATAAAGCAATGCAACTAATGGGGGATTATACTTCCGATGAGGCACGTGCAATCTATAATGAGGCAAACAGAACAGGTAAAGGAGGATCACAATACAGCGGGTTGACTTTCTGGACTCCGAATATTAATATCTTCCGCGATCCCCGTTGGGGAAGAGGGCAGGAAACCTATGGAGAAGACCCATACCTGACCACCAGAATGGGAACTGCCATTGTAACCGGGCTTCAGGGAAACGATCCCAGGTACCTGAAAGTGACTGCCTGTGCGAAACACTTTGCAGTACATAGTGGTCCGGAGAAAGGGAGAAATAAATTTAATGTTGCCGTTGATGATTATGATTTGTGGGATACTTACCTGCCTGCCTTTAAAGCTTTAGTGACAAAAGCCAACGTAGCAGGGGTTATGTGTGCTTACAACCGTTTTGAGGGTCAGCCATGCTGTGGTAATGATCTTTTGATGACAGATATCCTGAGAAATCAATGGCATTTTACCGGATATGTTACTTCAGATTGCGGTGCCGTGGAAGATTTCTTCCGGAATCATAAGACACATGCCAATGCTGCCGATGCAGCTGCTGATGCGGTACTCCATGGTACAGACCTGGAATGTGGCGAAGCTTACAGGTCATTGGGAGAGGCTGTCATAAATAATAAAATAACAGAAAAGGATATTGATGTTTCGGTAAAACGGTTGTTTATGACCCGTTTCCGCTTGGGCATGTTCGAATCCCCCTTAAAAGTGCCCTATGATACAATTCCCCTTCGGGTATTAGAGAGCAGGTCACATCAGGAACATGCACTGAAAATGGCCCGCGAATCAATGGTATTGTTAAAAAATCAGAATGGATTGCTGCCTGTATCTAAAAAAATAAAGCGAATCGTTTTGGTGGGTCCGAATGCCTATGATAAGGAAATATTACTGGGAAATTACAATGGTTTCCCTACGAATATCATTACTCCACTGGAAGGACTTCAATCACTTAACTCATTGGAAATCATTTATAAAAAAGGAACCGATTACATTACTTCCAATACCAGTGAAGAAAATGAAGCACTTTCGGCGGTGAAAGATGCTGATCTGGTTATTTTTGTTGGAGGAATTTCTCCCAGGTTAGAAGGGGAGGAATTTGGTGACAGAACTACAGATCCTGAAGGTTTTTATGGTGGTGACCGAACCAATATAGCCCTGCCTACCGTACAGACTGAATTTATGAAGAAAGTAAAAGGATTGGGTAAACCCCTGGTATTTGTCTGTATGTCAGGAAGTGCCATTGGATTCGAATGGGAGGCCGAACATGCCGATGCCATCATCCAGGCCTGGTATGGCGGTCAATCGGCCGGTACTGCCATAGCCGATGTATTGACCGGAAATTACAATCCGGCCGGTAGGTTACCGGTTACATTTTATAAAAACTCAAATGATCTGCCTTCAATGGAAGATTACTCCATGGCAAACCGCACGTATCGTTATTTTAAAGGATCAGTATTATATCCTTTCGGATTTGGATTAAGTTATACGACCTTTCAATACAACTGGATGATTCAACCTCAAAAAACCGTTACTGAAAAAGATAGCCTGACATTTTCTGTAAAGGTCCGGAATACAGGAAATTCAACCGGTGATGAAGTTACACAGATTTACATACAATATCCCTCAGGAAACCGTTTTCCTTTGACAGAATTAAAGCAATTTAAAAGAATAACATTATTAAAGGATAAAGTTCAGAAAATTGAGTTTAAAATTCCTGTAAGTGAATTGAAAAAGTGGGATGACAGTAAAAATGAATTGCAGCTTTTTAAAGGCACCTATCATCTGTACGTCGGATCAAACTCTCAGGACCATCGGCTAGATCATGATTTCAATGTCGAAAATTAGTCGGATATTTATTTTCAGGATTTGAAATCTGCTTTTTAAAATGTAGTCCTCTTGCTTCTTTATTTGATTATTCCTGATTTCTATTATGCGTTTTAAATTTAAATTGATGAAAAAGAAAATTTTGAATCTCTTCTTGCCGGCAATTTTGTTGTTCGTGTTCAATTGTCTTCAG
>Ga0302215_10000520_pt1 | contig 28377 bp, 18 predicted proteins | sample II_Fen_N3_1_FD_194580 | JGI IMG/M metagenome (GOLD analysis project Ga0302215, IMG submission 194580) | Peat permafrost microbial communities from Stordalen Mire near Abisko, Sweden - II_Fen_N3_1 | ecosystem: Environmental > Terrestrial > Soil > Wetlands > Permafrost | place: Sweden: Abisko... | reverse complement strand
TAGAAAAATCTGAAGAAGAATAAATAATAATTTAAGTTTATATCCAAGTTTAAAAAATTCGAATTAAAATTGTGAATATATGTTAAACCCTATTAAAACCAGTGACTTCGATGCTATCCGCTTAAAGCTCGCTTCTCCTGAAGAAATCTTTAATTGGTCGCATGGCGAAGTTACTAAACCAGAAACAATTAATTACCGTACTCAGAAACCAGAAAAAGACGGTTTATTTTGTGAAAAGATTTTTGGTCCAACCAAGGACTGGGAATGTGCTTGTGGTAAGTACAAAAAAATTCGTTACAAAGGAATTGTTTGTGATAAGTGTGGCGTTGAAGTCACTCGTTCAGTAGTTCGTCGTGAAAGAATGGGTCACATCAATTTACAAATCCCTTGTACTCATATTTGGTTCCTTCGTGGTATTTCCTCTAAAATCGGTTTACTGCTTAATTTAGGTATTCAATCTTTAGAAAAAGTTATTTACTTTGCTAGTTTTATTGTTACCGCTGTTGATGAAGATTTGAAAGAAGCGACTATTGAACAAATTAAGCAAGAATATAAGTCTAAACGAAAGAGTATTGATAACGATTATCAACATCAATTAAAACATAAGGCTGAAAATGATGCTAAAGGGGCTGATGAAAAAGCTTTAGGCAAAGAGAAGAATGAAAAAATTGAAAGATTAGATGAAGATTTTTCTTCAACTTTAAAAGAACTTAAAGAACTTAAACCATTATTAATTATTTCGGAACACCAATATCAGAATTTAAGTTTGAAGTTTGGTCACATTTTTGAAGCCGGTATTGGCGCTGAAGCTATTCGTGACTTACTTATTAAAATTGATTTAGAAAAGAGTGTTGTTAAATTGGAAGAAAAATTAGCAACTGCGATTGATTCTAAAAAAGAAAAATTAGTTAAACGTTTAAAATTAATTAAGAGTTTAGCTAATAATCATATTCGTCCAGAGTGGATGATCCTAACTGTTTTACCAGTTGTTCCACCAGACTTGCGTCCAATGGTCGCTCTTGATGGGGGTCGTTTTGCCGCTTCGGATTTAAATGATTTATATCGTCGCGTTATTAATCGTAATAACCGCTTAAAACAACTTACAGATCTTAATGCTCCGGAAGTTATTTGTCGTAACGAAAAGCGAATGTTGCAAGAAGCGGTTGATGCTTTAATTGATAACTCCGCTCGTCACAGTAAAACCGTTACGGCTTCAACTGGACAAAAGAGACAGCTTAAATCTTTAGCTGATGCTTTAAAGGGTAAACAGGGTCGTTTCCGTCAGAATTTATTAGGTAAGCGGGTTGATTATTCTGGTCGTTCCGTTATTGTGGTTAATCCTCGTTTGAATTTAGACCAATGTGGTTTACCTAAGATTATGGCCTTAGAATTATTTAAGCCATTTATCATTTCCCAATTAATTAAAAGAGAAATTGTTCATAATGTTAGAAGTGCGTCTCGTTATATGGAAGCTGGTCATGACGAAGTTTGGGATATTCTAGAAGAAACCGTTCGTGATGCTTATGTGCTTTTAAATCGAGCCCCTACTTTACATCGTTTAGGTATTCAAGCTTTTAGACCAGTGCTTATTGAAGGTAAAGCGATTCAAATCCATCCTTTAGTTTGTACGGCTTTTAATGCCGATTTTGATGGTGATCAAATGGCCGTTCACGTTCCACTAACTACTGAAGCTCGTCGTGAAGCTAAAGAATTAATGTTGTCTTCACATAATTTACTTAAGCCAGCAACCGGTGAACCAATCGTAGCTCCATCTCAGGATATTGTTTGGGGAACTTATTACATGACTTCTGAAGATAAAGCTTCGGTTTCGAAAGCTGATAATGAATTGCGTTATTTTTCCGATTCCGATGAAGCTTGTTTAGCTTACGACAATAATTTTATTGATTTACACGAACCGATTTTGGTTAGATGGGATGGCGTTAGACTTAGAACTACAGTTGGTCGTTTAATTTTTAATTTGATTTTACCAGAAAAATTACGTTTCATTAATGAAGTGGTAGGTAAAGGTAAGATTAAAGATTTAATTAAAGATTGTTTAAGATTATATTCCGAAGAAGAAACCGTTCACTTTATTGATAATTTAAAGAATAAGAGTTTTGCTTTTATCACTAAATCAGGTTTATCTTGGGGCTTTGGTGACTTACCAGACTTAAAAGAAAAAGATATTTTAATTGAAGAAGCTACTAAAAAAGTAGAAGTCATTCAAGAACAGTATGAAGAAGGACTACTTACTGATAGTGAACGTTACGCTAAGGTAATTGAAGAGTGGACTAAGACTAAAGATGTTATTGCTGATATTTGTAAGAAAGGGTTACTAAACTCTTTGCCAGTGTTCTCCATGATTGATTCTGGAGCTCGTGGTTCTTGGGCACAGCCAGTTCAGATTTTAGGTATGAAAGGTTTAGTTACATCACCATCTGGTGCGATTATCGAATTACCGGTTAAAGGAAACTTTAAAGAAGGGTTCGGCGTACTTGAATATTTTATTTCGACTCATGGTGTACGTAAAGGTTTATCTGATACAGCTCTTCGTACCGCTAACGCTGGTTACTTAACTCGTCGTTTGGTTGATGTTTCTCAAGATGTGATTGTAACTGAAGAAGATTGTGGTGATACAGTTGGTATGATTATCACTAAGGTAGAAACTGAAAAAACTGGCGATGATTTCTTTAAGAAAATTGCTGGACGTTTCTTGGCCGGTGATCTTAAGGATGAAAAAGGTAAAGTTATTGCTAAGACTGGAGATTTACTTAGCGAAGAACTAATTAAAGAAGCTAAAATTAAAAATGTTAGCGAGGTTAAGATTAGAACTGTTTTAAGTTGTCATTTACATAAAGGTATTTGTGCTGCGTGTTATGGTTATGATTTAGCCTATAACAAACCAGTAAAACTCGGTTCAACAGTTGGTATTATTGCGGCTCAATCAATTGGTGAGCCTGGTACTCAGCTTACTATGAGAACCTTCCATACTGGTGGTGTAGCCGGTTCGGATGATATTACTCAAGGTTTGCCTAGAGTTGAAGAAATTTTTGAAAGTCGTACTCCTAAGAAAAAAGCCTTAATTTCCGACGTAGCGGGCACAATTAAATTAGAATACGATCAAAAGATGATTAAGGATCAAGATGGTAAAGAGATTATGGTTAATAATCCTCAATCTAAGATTTTAAGCATTTCTTATCAAGGTAAAGATAGTGATAAATACTATTTCTCTGAGAAAGTTAATGAAATTAAATTAGCGACTGGTATTACTGCTAAAGATAAAAAGAAATTAGAAGTTTCAGTTTTAGTTGAAGAAGGACAAAAAATTAAGACTGGTGTTGTTTTGTTTAAGGTTGGCAGTGAAACTGTTAAAGCTAAAACAGACGGTGTGGCTTCACTTTCTGATAAATATGTCAGTGTCGCTAAGGATGTTAGAAAAGTTAAGGAGCACCATATTTTAAAGGGCACTATGTTGCTAGTAAAAGATGGTGATGAAATTGAAAAAGGTACTCAACTTACTGAGGGTAGTTTAGATTTACGTGAACTTTATAAACTTAAAGGACGACTTGAGACTCAAAAATATATTATTCGTGAAATTCAATATGTTTATTCTTCTCAGGGACAACCATTAAATGATAAGCACGTTGAAATTATTGCTCGTCAGATGTTCTCTAGATATTTAGTTAAAGATTCAGGTGATACTAATTTATTGTCTGGTGAAACTATTGAAGAAGAAGTTTTCTTCCAAGCCAATAAAGAATCTAAGAACTTAGCTAAAGCAGATAGATTACTTATGGGTATCACTAAAGCGTCACTTACTACTGATAGTTTCTTATCAGCAGCGTCCTTCCAGGAAACCCCTCGGGTTTTGATTGAGGCCGCGGTTAATGGTAAGATCGATTATTTAGAAGGTCTTAAAGAAAATGTTATTATTGGTTGTTTGATCCCAGCTGGAACTGGTTATAAAGGTAAAAAAGCTCGGGAAATTTATATTAAATAACTCACGATATAGTTTTAAAAATCGACCCTTACGGGTCGATTTTTGTTTGTAATTTACCCTTAAATACCTTACAATAGCAGTATGTCATCTAAGCGTCTTCGGTTAATTTTATTAATTTTTTGGCTTATTTTAGCTGGACTTATTGTCTGGCTTAAAGTTGTACCTTTAGGTCATGTAACTTACATAAAAAGTTATCCGGCTAAATTTAATATTTTAGGTGGAAAAGGATTTATTGATAATTTAACACCAGTTGATAGGGTGTCTATTTATCCCGGACAACAGGCAGTAATTACTGGCGATCCGGTTTATTTTTCGGTGTTTACTCCTAGAACTTTTTCTGAGGCTAAAGTGACCGTTACCTATCAAGACAATCTAAGTATCGCCACTCCGATTATTGAAGCGGGAGTTTTGGTTGATAATGTAATTTGGCGTTATCAATTAGCTCCGCTAGAAAATAAATTATTAGACACTGGTTTTAAAGATTGGTATAAAATTCAATCAGGCAGCACCTTGTTGCTACAAAAAAATAATAATTTTACTAAGCTCGCAGATTTTTTAGATAATCTTAAAGCTAAACCGGCGACTATCTGTAAAGATGGCAATCTTAAAACATGTTTAGTTTTGTATAATACAGAGAGTTTAAATAGCTATTTACCGGTAACAAATAATTTAGAAAAAATTCCTGATTTTAAAGCGATTAATATTCCATTGCAAGGAGCTCATCAATTTTATTTTTTAGCTAAAGCTGACCAAGCACTAAAATTTGATTTTGATTTTGCCGATTTAAATCTGGATAAAAAAAGTGATCCAGTAGTTATTAGCGTTTACAAAGGGAATGATAAGATTTATTCAACGACTATTTTAGATAATTTTGGTGGTGATGGCTTAGGACAAGTTAGAAATTTTTCCGTGCCACTGGTTTATCCAACCCTTAGTTCATCAACTGATTTATATAAACTAGAAATTAAAGCCGGTGAAGATATTGTTATTAAAAAAATAAATAAAGCCCCTTCAGCCTTAAACGTGATTAGTAAATTACATCCCGTAACCGTAACCGATTTACCCTTATCTTTTTGGACTGATAGTTCTTTTATTAAAGTAACCACTAACAATCCGGCCAGCGTCCAAACGCTTAGTTTTGGTAGTAAGTCTTTTTTATTAACGGCAGCTTATCAACAGTTTGAATTTAGTAATAACACTAAGGGCTTAAAAGAAGTTATTTTAAATCATGATGATGTTATTTTAGAAACGGATGGTATTTTTTCTTTTTCACCTACGAGTTTTTTTAATCCAGAATTCAAAAAATTAGATCAACACTTTGTTTTGTCTGATGATGCTCAATATATTTTAGCTAATTATGAAACACCAAAAAATTTAACGGGTAACTTAAAACAGGCCTTGGTAACTCTAAATACCCAGGCGGCTTACCGAGAAAATGGTAAATATAGTTTTATGATTTCTGTCCCTGGCTTATCGTTAGTTAAATCTGGAAATATGACTATTTCAGAAATTAAAGTGGAATTTTCGGGGCGGACTTTATGGGATAAAATAAAAGATAAAATGTTATCATATGTTAATTAAACTTAAAAAAGATCTAATTAAAGAAATATTTTATTTTTTTTCGGCTGTTTTGGTTTTGTTTGTATTATCAGAAATTATTTGGCCAAACAGTATTTTAGCTTATGTGAATCTTAATTATGTTTTTGTTTGGTGGGTAATTTCTTGGTTTTTACTTCTATAATCTATGTGGAAAAAATTGTTTCAACAAAAAATAAATAGTATTGCTGTAGCCGCTGTTCTAGTGGCGGCATCTTCTCTAATCTCTAGATTATTAGGGGTTTTTCGTGATCGTATTTTGGCTAGTCAATTTGGCGCCGGTCCGCAGTTAGATATTTATTATGCTGCTTTTAGAGTGCCTGATTTATTATTTAATTTAATTGTTTTAGGGGCTTTGTCGGCTGGCTTTATTCCAATTTTTAGTGGTTTAGTTAAAAATTTTGCTGATCCTAAAAAAAGCGATGAAAATACGCCTGCTTGGCAGTTGGCGGCTAATGTTATTAATATTTTATCCATATTTTTAATAATCTTTTCGTTATTGGGGGTAATTTTTGCCCCATTACTAGTTCGCTTAATTACTCCTGGCTTCTCTTTAGAAGCACAAGCATCCACTGCTTCTTTAACTCGAATTATGTTTTTGTCACCTTTATTTTTAGGTGTCTCTGGCGTGCTGGGTGGCATTCTTCAGTCATTTAGACGTTTTTTAATTTACTCATTAGCACCAATTTTTTATAATTTAGGAATTATTGCTGGGGCTTTATGGTTTTCCAGTTGGTGGGGTTTATCTGGCTTGGCTTGGGGCGTAGTGCTTGGTGCTTTCTTACATATGATAATTCAGATTCCGGCTGTTTATGCTTTAGGGTTTAATTATTCCTTTAAGATAAATTTAAAAGATAAAGCGACTCGAAGAATCGGAAAATTAATGATTCCCCGAACTCTAAGTTTAGCGATTACTCAGATTGATTTATTAATTACCACCGTTATTGCTTCAGGCTTAGTTACGGGATCTTTAACTATTTTTAATTTAGCTAATAATTTACAATCGTTTCCAGTTGGTATTTTTGGTGTCTCTTTTGCGATCGCGGCTTTTCCTGCTTTATCGCAATACGCTTTTGATAAAGAAAGATTAGAAGCGAGTTTTTCTTCAACTTTGCGTCAGATATTTTTCTTTGTTATTCCAGCGACAGTATTTTTAATTACCCTAAGAGCTCAGATTATTCGAGTTATTTTAGGAGCCGGGGCTTTTAGTTGGCAAGACACAATTCTGACCATGAATACTTTAGCGTTGTTTTCAATTAGTTTATTTGCTCAAGCTTCGATTCCGCTACTGGTTAGAGTTTTTTATGCTCGTCATGATTCTAAATCACCTTTTTATTTAGGAATGTTTACAGTGTTAACGGATATTGTTTTATGTTTAGTGTTATCTAAAAAAATGGGGGTTACTGGTTTAGCTTTAGCTTATTCAATTTCTAATATTTTAAATTTCTTATTACTTTGGACTTGGCTGCATTTTAAAGTCGGTAATTTAGGAATTAATAAAATTGCTAAATCAGCTGTAAAATTCTCTTTAGCGGCGATTGGCGCGGGAATTACGATTCAATTAATGAAAATAGCTATTTTACCAATTATTGATATGACTCGATTTTCCGGGGTTCTAATTCAGTTGGCTGTGGCCGGAATATCTGGCGGGGTAGTTTATTTATTCTTATGTTATTTACTAGGAAGTGAAGAATTAATTACTTTTATGAACTCTCTACGGCGTCATAAAAAAATTGAAACTAATGAGTTGGATGATTCAACTGAAGCGCGAAATAACTAAGGATTTAATTGACCGACCCCTTAAAATCAAGTAAGATAAAAACGATGAATAACCTAGATAAAATTAGAAATTTTTGCGTAATTGCCCATATTGATCATGGGAAATCGACCCTAGCCGATCGGATGTTAGAGATAACCGGGACCGTTGATAAGCGCAATATGAAGGACCAGATTTTAGACGGCATGGATATTGAACGTGAGCGTGGCATTACTATTAAATTACAACCAGTAACCATGAGTTATCAGGGTTACCAGCTTAATTTAATTGATACTCCAGGTCACGTGGATTTTTCTTACGAAGTCTCTCGGTCACTAGCAGCTGTTGAAACGGCGGTTTTGTTAGTGGACTGCACTCAAGGGATTCAAGCTCAAACCCTAGCTAATTTATATTTAGCCTTAGAGCAAGATTTAACCATTATTCCCGTAGTTAATAAAATTGATTTACCAGCGGCTGACATTGTTAAAACTAAAGCGGAAATAATTAGATTATTAGGCTGTAAAGAAGAAGAAATAATTTGTAGTTCTGGCAAAACCGGCGAAGGAGTGGCCGAAGTTTTAGAGGCGGTGATTAAATATGGCCATAGCCCTAAGTCTTTAAGTGGTGAAGAGAATGATGAAAAACAGGATTATCCACGCGCCCTTATTTTTGATTCTAAATATGATGAGTATAAAGGGGTAGTAGCTTATGTGAGAATTTTTGATGGTCATATTAAAAAAGGCGATAAAATAAAATTATTAGCTACGGATGTAACCAGTGAAGTTTTGGATATTGGTATTTTTAAACCAGATTATTTTTCTACTGGTGAACTTAAAAGTGGCGAAATTGGTTATATCGTAACTGGTTTTAAACAAGTGGGTGATTGTCGGGTTGGTGATACAATGACAGCTAATATTGGAGTATCTCAATCAGCTCAAATAAAACCATTGGCTGGTTACAAGGAAGTTAAACCAATGGTGTTTGCGGGAATTTTTCCAAGTGAAGGTGATAATTTGCAAAATTTGCGGGATGCAATGGAACGCTTAAAACTTAACGATGCCGCTTTGTCTTATGAACCAGAACAGTCAGATGCGATTGGTGTCGGTTTTCGTTGTGGGTTTTTAGGGCTACTTCATTTAGAAATTTTTCAAGAACGTTTGAGACGTGAATATAATTTAGATTTGATTGTTACAGTGCCCAGCGTTGCCTATAAAGTATTTAAAAAAAATGGTGAAGAAATAATTGTTCGTACTCCTCAGCGCTTACCAGATCCAAATGCTATTGAATCAATCGAAGAACCGATTGTTAGTTTGGATATTATTACCCCCAAAACCTACTTGGGTAGTATTATGAAAGTGACCCAGGAAAAGCGAGGTAATTATAAGAACACCGAATATATATCCGTTGACAGTGATGATGCTAGAGTAATTTTGCATTACGACATTCCGATGTCAGCGATTTTAACGGATTATTATGACAAGATTAAAAGTGTTTCGGCCGGCTATGCTTCAATTAATTATGAATTTTCAGAATATCGTCTAGCCGATGTCGTAAAAATGGATATTATGGTAGCCGAAGAACCGGTTGAATCACTTTCAACTATTGTTTACCGAGATGATGCTTCAAGAGAAGGCAGGGAAATTGTTAAAATTTTAAGAGACACGATTCCTCGCCAGATGTTTGTTATTAAATTACAAGCCGCAATTGGCGGGAAAGTAGTGGCGGCGGAGCGAATTAGTGCGATGCGTAAAGATGTAACCGCTAAATTATACGGGGGCGATGTAACTCGAAAAAATAAATTATTAGATAAACAGAAGAAAGGTAAAAAGAAAATGATGGCTCTTGGTCGCGGTCGAGTTGATATTCCACCTGACACTTTTATTAAAATTTTAAAAAGATAAGTCATATGAAAAGAAAAAAAATTGTTAGAGTAGTCTGGATATTTATTTCAGTTATAGTGATTATTTCCATGATGGCGTTTTCGGTTGGTTCACTATTTTTCTAATTAATCAGGGTAAAATAATTATCTTATGAAGCAATGGCAACTATATCCAGTCGCACCTGATGAGTTTTTAGCTAGCCGCTTAGATTTATCACCCCTAGTTTTACAGCTTTTATATAATCGGGGTTTGCAAGAAACTTCAGCTTTAGAAGCTTTTTTGCATGACATTCTACCAATTGATAAAACTTTAGATATTGCCGGGGTATCAGATTTACGTTTTTATGATCCATTTTTGTTTAGGGACATGAATGCGGCGGTTGATTTAATAATTTCTCAAATTAAAAAAGGCGGTAAAATTGTAGTCTATGGTGATTACGATGCTGACGGTGTTACATCCTCGGTAATTTTACTTGAGACTTTAAAAATTCTTCAGGCTAACGTCGAAGTTTATTTGCCGGATCGTGTTAGTGAAGGTTATGGTTTGAATTTGAGTGCGATTGATCAGATTGTTGAACAAGGCTTTTCTCTAATAATCACAGTTGATAATGGAATTCGTAACAAAGAAGAAGTAGCTTATGCTAAGAGCAAAGGTTTAGAAGTGATTGTTACTGATCATCATATTTTGCCAGAAGCCGCCGCCGATTTACCACCTTGCTTAATTATTAATCCAGCTGACCGAAGCGATTCTTATCCTTGGCATTATTTGGCTGGTGTCGGTGTTTCTTTTAAGTTAGTTAGTGCCTTAGTTCATAAAGCTAATTTACCTTTAAATCAGAAACGATTAATTATTGAAAAAAGTTTAGATTTAGTGGCCGTAGGAACGATTGCTGATATGGTTAGTTTGCTTGGTGAAAATAGATTATTAGTTAAACGTGGCTTACAAATATTAAATCAAAATAAACGTCCAGGTCTTAGTGAACTTGTTAAAATTTCTAAAGGTAATAATAATAAAAAATTAGAAGCTTGGAATGTTGGTTGGCAAATTGGTCCCCGTTTGAACGCGGCTAGTCGTTTGGGGCATGCTAATAATGCTTTTGCTTTACTCGTATCGGAAAACGAAACCGAAGCAGCAGAAATGGCTTATGAACTTAATCAAAAAAACTTAGAACGTCAGAAAATTACTGAAGAAATAATTGCTCAAGTTGAATTACAAATTGATCCAACTAATATCCCACCAATAATTATTGGTTTAGCAACTGCGGAACAAGGTTGGAATGAAGGTGTTATTGGTTTAGTAGCTGGTCGAATTTGTGAAAAGTATTATCGACCAACTTTAATTATTACGCGGATTATTGAAAGTGCCGGTCTTGATCCCGAAACTAATACTTTGCTTCCAGGTAAAACATCATTTAAAGCCTCTGGTCGTTCAATTGAAGATTTAAATTTAATTGCGAGCATTTCTGAAGCGTCAGAATTTTTAGATAAATTCGGTGGGCACCCAATGGCTTGTGGCTTTTCGGTGGAAAGTGAAGAAAAGTTAGAAAAATTTAAAATAAAAATTAGAGAGATTGCTGCCTTGAAATTGGCTGGAAAAGAATTATCACCTCGTTTACGAATTGAAGCGGAACTTCCCATTGAGACCGTTAATTTAGATTTGGCTGAAGAAATTTTAGCCTTAGCCCCTTACGGTCAAAATAATCAACAACCTAAATTTGTTAGTTATAATTTACGAATTGATGAAATAGTCACCCTAGGTTTTGATAGTCAACATATTAAATTTCGACTGTCATCGTCTGACAAAACTTTTGCTAAAGGGATTTGGGCAATTTCTTTTGGTTGTGCCCAAGAATATAAAGCAGTCCGAGTCGGTGATTTAGTTAACGCTGTTTATTATTTAGATATTAATGATTTTAATGGTCGTCGTGAAGCTCAACTTAGAATTGTTGACTTGCGACCGGCTGAAAATATGGAATAATTATATGAGCAAAATAATCATTCATAGTGATGGCGGCGCTCGTGGCAATCCTGGGCCAGCAGGTATTGGGGCCATCCTTAATGCTGAAGACGGAATTGTGCTAGCGGAAATTTCTAAATATATTGGTGAGACTACTAATAATCAAGCGGAGTATAAAGCCTTAATTGCTGGATTAGAAAAAGCTAAGGAATTAAAAGCAGAAGAAGTAGACTGTTATTTAGACAGCGAGCTAGTTGTTAAACAACTTAATCATGAATATAAAGTAAAAAATGCTGAACTCGCACCTTTGTTTTTAAAGGTTTATAATTTATCTTTATCTTTTAAAAAAGTAATTTTTATTCACGTGCGTCGGGAATATAACAAAGAAGCCGATAACTTAGCTAATCAGGCCATGGATCGTGGTTGTTAAAATTAATAGTTTGAGAATAAAAAAACACCTCACTAAGTGAGGTGTTTTTTTTAAAAGGTTTAGTTACAGGCTCCGATTTTTAAAGTTCCCTTACCAGTGTTAGTATTTGTTTCAAGAAGTGATCCACTTAGAATGTCGATTCGTTTACCCTGAATTCCACTACCCGAATCCGTTATAGTATAAGTTTTTCCTTTAAAACATATTTGAGTTCCTTTTGGTAAGTTTGAACATTTTGGACCAGCAATAGTTTTTCCAACTACTAAAGTAGAAGCACTAAAATAATTAGCATATTGAGCTTGGGAAAATGAATTACAAGGTTTGTAGTTTGGGTAATCGGGAAAAATATATTTTCCATTTTCTATACAACTACCGCTATTATTTACTCCAGCCGGACAAGTTCCTTGCATGTGAACATCACAAAGATAATAGTTAGTTTGTTGACTTATGTCTCTGTACGGAGCTTTATAATATCCAGTAGCATAAAATTCTACACCAGCAGTTAACTCTTCATCACTAGCGCAGCCTTTATTTTTAAATTCTTCAGCCGTGCCACCGAGTTTGGCTCTAGCTTCAGCCTCTAATTCTTTTTTCTGAATAGTATCTAAAGTTAAAGCTCTAGGATTAATTAAATCAGGATTAATAAAATTTAAAAATAAACTTAAGCCTACTAATAAAAGTAAACCAGTAATGCTGCCAAAAATCATGCTTTTAGCTTGAGTGATTCGGCCACTATCACCACCAGAAGACATCCAAAGTAAACCAGCCGCCATTAACATTAGAACTGCAATAACGCCAGCAACACCTAAACCGTAAGTATAAATAGCGGATACGTATTGGGCTATCCACGGTATCTCACAGGTGGTTGAATTAGTGCAATCAATAGCTGTTAATTTACTGAGATTGCCGACGGGTATTTGAAAGGTGTAATCAGGTAGAGTAAATTTTGGCTTGGAAGTGTCAGTCGCTGGAGTAATTAAACTAGTTTTTGATGTACAACAACAAGCCGGTGCAGAGTTTAAAGGACAATTAGCAGCCCCAGAACAATCAGCTGTTCCATTAGTGGAAAAAGTTGAACCGATATAAGCGCCAATACCGCGAACCTTTTCACAATATTTAGCCGCGGTATCAGTTCCACTATTACAAACGTAACCGCAACCAGCGGCGTTAATGGGAGCAGAATAAGCAGCAAAGATAATTAAAAGTCCAGCTAAAAATAAAACTTTTTTTAAAAACTTAATCTTCATAGTTTGTATTTTAAAATATTTTCATCAGCAATTTTTTTTATCATAATAAAATCTTCAGCTTTAAGGTGAGCAAATCTACCTTGTCCTTTTAAATATTCTTCAACAGAAGACGCTTTAAACGAATCAGTAATACTTGAAGAAATTAATTTTCCATCGGTGTATTCTAATAAGGGGTATAAACCGGTTTTAACTGATAGCTTGGACATCGTCGCGGCCTCATCGTATTTTATTTTCCAACCAGGAATACAAGGGCAGAGAATTTGAATATAAGCTGGGCCCTTAGTTGTTAAGGCTTTTTTAACTTTATTAGTAATGTCATCCGGGAAACCCGTAGTACTTTGAGCAATATATTTAACACCATGAGCTAAAGCAATACTAATCATATCTTTTTTGCGAGTAGTCGAGCCAATTGAAATTGCACCACTAGGAGTGGTCGTAGTTGAGGCTCCGTATGGAGTGGCTCCTGATGCTTGGATGCCAGTATTCGAATAAGCTTCCGTATCAAAACAGATATATAAAATATTTTCACCTCGTTCCCACATTCCAGAAATTAAACCAAAGCCAATATCATAAGTGGCACCATCGCCACCAAAAACAACTACTTTAGTTTCGGTGTCACCTTTTTGTTTTAAGGCGGCTAATATTCCTGACGCCACTGACGAAGCATTTTCAAACAAAGAATGAATCCAAGGTAAACCCCAAGCACTTTGAGGATAAGCCGTTGTAGTCACCTCTAAACAACCAGTCGCATTGGCGATGATTACTTTATCATTTAAACCACGCATCACCGATTGAGCAGCGGATAATTCACCGCAACCAGCACAAGCATTGTGACCCGAGGCTAAGAATTTTTTATTAGTATTTATCATATTTATTTAGTAACAACAGAAATAACCAGGGGCACAACTTTCAGCTCCTAGCCAATCATGAGAACTGCCATCGGGACATTTAAGAGCGTCTTTTGCTAAATCACCTTTTGGTCTACAGGTTGCACTCGGTCTACTCCCACAAGATGCTCCTGGCTTAGGATAACTAAGATTATCACTATAACATTGATTTGTTGAGGCCGCCGTAATAAAAGTTTGGTAACCACTTATAAAATTAGCTTTATCTTTACACCAACTATTACAGCCTTCTTTTGTCGTGTTATCTTGGCAATAATTTGTGTAGTCCGCAACAATGCCAGGAACTTTACAAACGCAACTCCAGTTATCAGTAAAGCATTTATATTTTGGATCGGTGGGGCTACTATCTTTTAGGCAGGCATCACCACTATAACAAATGGAAACATTATTACCGCAAGTTACCTCTTTTCCAATTAAAGCTCCGTTAGTTGCAATGTTTTTCCCATCGACAATTTTTATGGGTATTCGGGTTTCTCCTTTTGTTGGATCACAACAAATTAACTCCGACTCAGCAACTTTTTTTACAGTTTCAATTGTTAAGACAGGTAATTTAGTCAGGTCCGGATTAATCGTATTAAGAAAAAAGTAAGCCCCGAGTAATAAAAAGGTGCCAAGTAAACTACCCTCAATCATTTTTTTAGCACTACCGATTCGGCCACTGTCACCACCGGAACTTAACCACATAAGACCACCGGCCATGAGCATTAAAACGGCTAGAACACCAACAATTGATAATCCCCATTTATAAAAAGCCGCAACATAACGAGCTAATAAATCACTGGTGGCCGTTGTGCTAGAAATAGTTCCAACGGTAGTACTAACGCCTTGTTGAAACTCTGATCCGGGAATCCCAATTTGCGGGGTGAATTTAACTTCGTCAGCGGCTAGAACTGGACTAGCAAGATTAAGGCCAATAAATAAATAGGCACTTAAAAATAATAAAGCCCCAATTTTTTTAAATTTTTTCATAAGCTTTGATAATTTTGCTAATTTCTAGTTCAGTCACATCTTGGCCTCCAAGTCCAACAACTTGAGAGGCTAACTTTATTGGTTCGCCGTATAAAGCGGCGGCTAAATCTAAATGTAAGGGCGGTAAATAACCTAGCCCGTAGGTTTTTTCAATACTAATTACTTGTTTAACACCCGATAAAACTTTTTTAATTTGCTCAGCTGGAAAAGGACGATAACAACGTAATTTTAATAGTCCTGTTGAATTTTTAATTCCAGCATCATCGATTACTTGCTTAATTGTTCCCGCAACTGTTCCAAGAGTAACTAAAACAGTTTTAGGATTTTTAGGTCCGTAATATTCTAGTAAACCAGTATCTATTTTTACAGCTGCTTCTTTTTTACCAGTTACAAATATTTTTTTCCAATCTTTATATTCTTTTTCAATCAACTTAGCACTTGAGAGTAAATCAGTTTGTAATTCTTTTCGAAAACCAAAATAAGATTGTGGTCCAGCAAACATCCCCATCGTAATTGGATTTTTAGGATCTAAAAACTCACCTTTTTTAACTTTATAGTCTGGTAAAAATTTTTTTATTAATTTTGTTTCGGGTATTTCGCAACCTTCATAGGAGTGAGTTAAAATAAAACCATCAACGTTTACAAAAACCGGTAATGATAAACTCTCGGCAATTTTGTAAGCGATTACATGTTGATCGATGGCTTCTTGATGAGTTTCCGCAAACAGTAAAATCGCTCCAGCGTCTCGCATACCCATAATATCTGAATGATCATTCCAAATATTAATTGGTGCTGAAACAGCTCGATTAGCAACTGTCATAACGACTGGTAGTCGCATGCCGGAAATATTATAAATCACTTCAGCCATTAGTAATAAACCTTGGGAACTAGTAGCGCTATAAGTTCTAACGCCAGTGGCACTCGCCCCCAACACGATGGAAGCCGCTGCGAATTCACTTTCAGCTCGAACATACTCATAAGATTCTTCTCCATCAGCTTTGAACTTAGCTAAGTCTTCTACGATATGAGTTTGAGGTGTAATTGGATAAGCACTAACTACCCCAGGCTTTAGAGCACGGATGGTTAGGGCAATGGCATGGGAGCCTTCAAGTAATTGTCGTTTATCTTTATTCATACTAAAAATCTTTTATCATTTTTATGGCTTTAACGGGACATTCTTTTGCACACAAACCGCAACCTTTACAATAATCATAATCAGTTACGGGCTTTAACTTATTGGCATAATCTTTTTGGATCTTCATATCAATACAAGCATCGGGACATAATTTGGCACACATCGAACAACCAATACAAGTTGGGTAGTCAGTTACTGGTTTAAAAACTCGCCAAGAACCAGTTTTATTATTTAAGGAAGTATTAGGCTCACTAATTGGTCGCATATATTTTAGAGATAGCATCAAGATTTTTTTGTAAAATGTTTGATCCTTTAGATCCCAGTTTAGTAGTTACAGCTTTATTTAAGGCCGCGAGTGAAAATAAATTACTATGTTTTGCTAAGGCTCCTAAGATAACCGTATTAACAATATTTTTACCAATAAATTCTAAGGCAATTTCGGTGGCCGGTGTCGTGTAGATATTACTTAGTTTAATATTTTTATTATTCTTTAAACTTTTAAAAATTTCTTCTTTGGTTTTGGGTGAGTTGATTAGTACTTTAGTTTGAGTTGTGCAGCCAGCTAAAATTCCTTCATCATCAATTAAAGTGGCATCTTGAATAATTAAAAAATCTGGTCGATAAATTTGTTCTCGTGTTTTAATTATTTTATTTGAAACTCGAGCAAAAGCCATAATCGGAGCACCACTTCTCTCCACACCAAAAAAAGGAAAGGCTTGTGATTCTTTCCCATCGTAAAAAGCGGCGAGAGCAATTAGTTCAGCGGCGGTAACGACTCCTTGTCCGCCACGACCATGGACTCTAGTTTGTATAATATTATCTGTCATAGTTATTTTAAGCTGGAAAAATAATTATCTAATAAAGTTAGAAAATCATTTTCGGGTATATAACCGGTCAGTATCTTACCATTTAAAAACCATGTTGGGGTGCCTTTTATTTGAAGGGTAGTAGCATCAGTAAAATCAGTACTGATATTGGGTAGGTATTTTTTATTTTGATAACAATTATCAAAGGTCGCGGCATTTAAACCAAGCGTACCGGCTAAACTATAAATAACCGTTTTTAAATCATCACCAGTTCCTTTTAAACTACTTTGATTGGCAAATAATTGATCGTGCATGTCCCAAAATTTTCCTTGTTCACCCGCACATCGAGCGGCCATCGCTAAGTCAACCGAATTTTCGTGTAAAGGAAGGTCGCGATAAATTATTTTTACTTTACCAGGATAACGGTTAATAATTTTCTTTAAAATGGTATGAGCTTGCTCACAATAAGGACAAGCAAAATCAGAGAATTCAACAATTGTTAATACGGCTCCTTCGGTACCTAGTACATAATTAGTGCCCGGCCCATAAATAGCTAGCTGCAATGATTGATTGGCATTAGTTTGTTGATTATAAGAATCAGCGGCTTTTATTTCTTTAATCTGATTCCAGACATAAAAACCGGCGGCCGTACTAAGAGTTAAAATAAGACCTAAAATTGTTAGCAGAGAAATACCCCACCATCTTTTATACCAAGGTTTCAGTTGTTTCTTGTAACGCTCTTTGAGTTCTAAAAATTTAGTCCTTTCTTCGAGGTTCATATTGCCTAAATCCATCGGCATAATTGTATATTTTAGATTTTTTAACTATACTTTCATTATACATAATTTACGGAAAATTAACACTATGAAACTCATTTCTTGGAACGTAAATGGCATAAGAGCGATTATGAAAAAAAACTTTTCTGATTTTTTGTTAACGGTTAAGCCGGACGTTTTATGCTTGCAAGAAGTCAAAATTTCCGAAAGTAGTAAAAATGATGCTAATTTAGACTTTCCTGGCTACAAAGAGTATTGGAATTGTGCCAAACGTCCTGGCTATAGTGGTACCGCTATTTTAGTGAGAGAGGATTTAATTCAACCTATTTCGGTTAAAAATGGTTTTGGACAAGACCGTTTTGATGATGAAGGACGCACCCAGATTGCTGAATTTAAGGATTTTTACTTAGTTAATTGTTATTTTCCCAATTCTAATAGCGAATTGTCTCGTTTAGATTATAAAATAGATTTTAATCGTGATCTGCAAAAGCATTTAAAAAAATTAGAAGCGACTAAACCCATTGTTATTTGTGGTGATTTTAATGTGGCTCATTTAGATATTGATTTAGCTCGACCTAAAGAAAATCGTGGCGAAGCGGGCTTTACTTTGGAAGAATGCGCCTGGATGACTGATTTTTTGGGTGACGGCTTTATTGATACTTATCGGATGGTTAACGGTGATAAAATTCAGTATACTTGGTGGAGCTATCGAGCTGGAGCTAGGGAGCGAAATGTAGGTTGGCGGATTGATTATTTCTGTGCTTCCAAAAAATTACAAAAAAAGTTAAAAAATGCTCAGATATTAGACAAGATTACAGGATCTGATCATTGTCCGATTGTATTAGAGCTTTAAACTCTAATTAACTTCAAAAATAGCTAAAGATTTGGCTATTTTTTTATTGCCAAAACGTCAATTCTAAGATAAAATAAGTCCATATTATTAGCTATAAAAATATGTACGATCACCAAAATATTGAAAAAAAATGGCAGGAACGTTGGCGAGATGCCGGTGCTTTTAAAACCGACGAAACTAGCAATAAGCCAAAACGCTTCATTTTAGATATGTTTCCTTACCCATCAGGGGCCGGCCTTCATGCTGGTCATGTGGAATCTTATACTGCGACTGATATTTACGCTCGATATTCTCGAGCTCAAGGTTTTAACGTGCTGCATCCTCAAGGTTTTGATGCTTTTGGTTTGCCTGCGGAAAATTATGCCATTAAAACGGGAATTCATCCTTCAATCACCACTAAAACAGCGAGTGCTAATTTTATTAAACAAATTGATTCTTTAGGTTTTTCTTATGATTGGGACCGACAAGTAACGACTTCTGACCCAGAATATTACAAATGGACTCAGTGGATGTTTTTACTAATGTATAAAAATGGCTTAGCTTACAAGAAAAAAGCTAAAGTAAATTGGTGTGATAGTTGTCAGACGGTTTTAGCTCGTGAACAAGCTGAAGGTGGTGTTTGTGAGCGTTGCGGTAATCCGGTTATCCAAAAAGATTTAGAGCAATGGTTTTTTAAGATTACTGATTTTGTTGAAGATCAGACTTATGAAGGTCGGGATATCCCTGGTTTATTATCTGGGTTAGATAATATTGATTGGCCAGAGTCTACTAAGTCAGCTCAACGTAATTGGATCGGCCGTAGCGAAGGTGCTTTGGTTGATTTTGAATTACAAGCCGATGGTTTAACCGCTGACAAAAAAGTTAGAGTTTTTACTACTCGCGTGGATACCATTTTTGGTTGTACTTATGTGGTTTTAGCACCAGAAAGTGCTTTAACTAAAGAACTCTTATCATTTGCTAAAAATAAAGATGAGATTGAAAAATATATTAATGAGGTGTCCGCTAAAACTGAGTTACAACGAACGGATTTAAACAAAGATAAGAGTGGCGTTAAATTAGATGGTGTCACCGCTATTAATCCTTTTAATAATGAAGCCGTAACGGTTTTTGTAGCTGATTATGTTTTAGCTAATTATGGCACTGGAGCCGTAATGGCTGTGCCTGCTCATGATGAGCGAGATTTTGAATTTGCTAAAAAATATAATTTAGAAATTAGAACTTCAATTGTTTCAGATAATCAAATTGAACAACTAGTTTGTAATGACGGTTTATTAATTAACTCAGGCGAATTTACTGGGTTAAGTTCCTCAGTTGCTAGAGATAGAATGATTGATTTTTTAACACGCACCGAACAAGGTAGTCGCACCATTAATTACAGGTTACGTGATTGGTTAGTTTCTCGTCAAAGATATTGGGGAGCACCAATTCCGATTATTTATTGTGATAAATGTGGTGAAGTCCCGGTGCCAGAAACTGATTTACCCGTTAAATTACCAACTGATGTAGATTTTAGACCAACTGGTGAATCACCTTTAAAATATTCTGAAGAATTTCATAATGTTACTTGTCCTAAATGTGGAGAGAAAGCTCGCCGGGAGAGTGATACGATGGATACTTTTGTTTGTTCATCTTGGTATTATTTACGTTACGCTGATCCAAAAAATTCCGAAGTTTTTGCTGATTCTGAAAAATTAGCTAAATGGTTGCCAGTTGATTTATATTTTGGTGGAGCTGAACACACTGTTTTACATTTACTCTATGCTCGTTTCTTCACAAAAGTTTTAAAAAAATATGGTTACTTAAATTTTGATGAACCATTTTTAAAGTTACGTCATCAAGGTATTATTTTGGGTAGTGATGGTGATAAAATGAGCAAGTCTAAAGGTAATGTAATTAATCCCGATGATTTAGTCGCGTCTCATGGGGCTGATTCTTTGCGTCTTTACGAAATGTTTATGGGACCGCTTGAAGATATGAAACCTTGGAACAGCCAGGGGATTATTGGCGTATCTAGATTTCTAGATCGAGTCAGTGAACTAGTTCAGGAACTTTCAAGAGTTGATGATAAAAAAATTGTTTCTTTACTTCATAAAACTATTAAAAAAGTTGGTAGTGATATTGAAGAATTTAAATATAACACGGCTATTTCCGCTCTAATGATTTTAACTAATGAGATGTATGATTTTAAAAGTAAAAATAACGCTTGGCCGCTTACTTTAGATAATTTAGCTTTGTTTGTTAGAATTTTGGAACCATTCGCTCCTCATTTAGCTGAAGAATTATGGTCACAAATGGGACATAAGGATTCACTCCTTAAAGAATCCTGGCCAAAATATGATGAAGCTTTATTAAAAGATGAAACTTTTATTTTAGCGATTCAAATAAATGGTAAATTACGTTCCACAATCGAAGTGGCCTCAGATATCACTGAAGAAACCGCTAAAGAATTAGCCTTTACTGATTTAAATGTTAAAAAATGGCTAGAAGATAAAGAAGTGGTAAAGGTGGTTTACGTTAAAGGTAAATTACTTAGTATTGTAATTAAATAATTAAAATAAAATGACCCTAGCTCAGAAAACAATTGAATTATGTAAGATGTTTGAAATTAAACCCAGCCGCAGCAAAGGGCAGAATTTTTTAATTAACGAAAAAATTTACGATGAAATAGTTGAAGCCGCGACCATAAATTCAGAAGATACGGTTTTAGAAGTTGGTCCTGGGCTTGGTTTCTTAACTGCAAAACTCGCTAAAGTGGCTAAACAAGTGGTAGCGGTGGAACTTGATGATAAGCTCGCTAACTTTTTACAGATTGGTCTTGATTCTCAAGATGTGGAAAATGTCACAATCGTAAATCAAGATGTTTTAAAATTTAATCCAACTGATTTACCAATAAATTATAAAGTGGTAGCTAACTTACCTTATAATATTACTTCAATTTTTTTACGAACTTTTTTAAATCAAAAAAATCGTCCTCAATCTTTAATTTTAATGTTACAAAAAGAAGTTGCCGAAAGATTGATCGCTAAACCAGGAAATATGAGTATGTTAGCTTTGTCAGTTCAATTTTTTGGTGACGTTGAAATCGTTCGCGAAGTTAAAGCGGGTAATTTTTGGCCAGAACCAAAAATTGATAGTGCGGTGATTCGCCTTATAATTAAAGGGGATAAGCGTGGTGAAATTTCTTATGAAGAAGAAAAAGCTTTTTTTCGTTTAGCTAAGTTTGGTTTTAGTGCTAAACGTAAAATGTTAAAAAATAATATTGCTTCTGGTTTAAAAATTTCTAATTCAGACGCTGAAAAATTATTAATTAGTGTTGGTTTAGATAAACAGATAAGAGCTCAAGATTTAAGTGTCACTGATTGGCAAAAGTTGTTTGCGGCGAGTCGTCCCTTTGTGTTATAATTGAGGCGTTATCTTAGAATAAAAAATATTATGAATGACAGACAGCAAGGTCAGTCTTTTTCTCAGTTACCGCGCCCCCAAAAGGTAGCGGTTATTAGTTTATCGGTAGTTGCTATTGGTATTTTAGCAATTTGGTTTTGGCAATTTAATTCTCGGATTAATAGTCCGTTTCGGGCGAGTGATGCTGAAATTGCTCAAGCTCAAAAAACAGCTCAAGAAAAAACAGCTTCAGATCTAGCTAGTAAAACTAAAGATACGGATGGCGACGGATTAACTGATTATGATGAAACTAATATTTATAAAACCTCACCTTACTTAGAAGATACGGATGGTGATGGTATAAATGATGGTGAAGAAATTAGATTAGGTAAAGATCCACTTTGTGCCGAAGGAACTGATTGTAGTTTGGTAAAAGGTACAACTGTTTCTGCTACTTCCACTTCTTTAGCTACTTCTACTTCGGTAAATCCAGCTGAAAATGTTGATCAAAGTCTACTCCTTCAAGCTTTAAGTGGTTCTGGTACGGCTGATACTATGAGACAAATATTACTTCAGGGCGGAGCTAACCCCGATCAAGTAAAAGTTTTAACCGATCAAGATTTAATGGAAATGTACAGCGAAGTCTTAAAAGCTCAAAGTCCAGGAGTTACTATTTCAACTAGTACCGCTACCTCTACTAATCAATAAGAGATAACATATGAAAAAAAATTTTTTGTTAAAAGTTAAAGCCGGCTGCACCGTTTTGGTGCTAGTACTGGCTTTTTTTGTTGTTAACTTGGAACCAGCTCGAGCTGGTGGAGCTGTAGTGGTGGTTCAGTCTATCCCCCAAATACTCTCTGACGCCAAATTAACTATTAAAGAAAAAATAGCCAAAATTTTTAAAACATATGGTTCTCAATTAGTAGGGACTACGGTTCGTAATACTTTAAATCGGGTTGCTTTAGACGCCGCTAAATATGTGGCTAGTGCCGGAGAAGGTCAAAAACCAACTTACGTTGTGGAAGACTTCGGAACTTACTGGAAAAATGTTGGTGATGCGGCAGCCGGTGATTTTATCGATAGTCTTGGTAAAGCCTGGGCAGTTGATTTGTGTCAACCACCATCCGCTAATATTCAAGCTAAAATTAGTTTAGGCTTAGTTCAAACTTTAGCACCAAATGCACCAGATTGTACTTTAAGTAATTTAGTTAGCAATTATAGTTCAGCTTATGAAAAGTATACGGCGATGGCTAATGGAGATTATTTAAAAGGACTTCAGGTTAGTTTTGATCCGAGTGGTAGTGAGTTAGGTGGCGCCTTTACTTTGTTTGGCCGAACTATCGCTACTAGTACTCAGGCGACGGCTGATGAAAAAGCTAAAAATACCATCACTCAAGGTTGGTTAGACGTTCGAAATATCGCTGGTAATCTTAAAGGTACTCCCGGGGCCGCTAAAGATACTTTAACGACCGCTAAAAATGTTCAAGCCCAAAGTTTATTAACCACTACCGGTGATGCGTTAGTTGATGCGGCGAATACTTTCCTTAATCAATTAGCTTATGAAGGTTTTCAAAGAGTCTTGCGAGAACTTAATAAAGGAAAAAGTACTAGCAGTGCTTTAGATATTAGTAAATTAAGTAGTAGTGGCTTTGAATCGTTGATTCAATATGGCGAATCAATGGTGAGTGAAAAATTAGCTAGCGTAATTAAACCTCGTTTTGATGTCCGTAGTGATTACAGTATTTTATCTGATTTAGCGACCTGTGCAGATCAAAATAATCCTGGGCCAACTAATTGTGTAATTGATGATAAATTTTCTCAAGCAATTTCTGAAAAATTAACCGTGGGAGATGCTTTAACTAAAGGTTATTTGCATGGCGACTGGTTAGTATCTAATAATAATAAATCAGATAGTACTTACACTTTACGTAGTGCTAGTATTTTACGTAAATATCGAATTATTCCCGTTGGTTGGGAGCAGGCGATTTCAGTAGCGACTAGTAAAGGTTATAAAGTAACTTTGCAAGATTTAATTTCTTGTTTTGATGGTAATGGTTTATTTTCTTCGGATTTTGATAAAAATAATCAAACTTGGTGTCGCGGTTTAGTTGATCCTAATTGGGTTTTAAAAGCTCCCCTTAATTCTTGTGCTAAACAAGGTGCTGGTAGCCAAATTTTAAGTAGTCTTATTTCCCAAGATGCTAATGGTTTAGCCGTCTTAGCAGTTTCTCGCGCGACTGATTATTGTGCTGATGAACAAACTTGTATTAAAGAAAAAACTGATGGTTCTTGTGAAGTTTATGGTTACTGTAATGAAGAAAAACGAACTTGGAATTTTAATTCTGATTCTTGTGAACCGGTCTTTAATACTTGTCAGACTTTTACCAGTGCTAGTAATAAACAAACGGCTTCTTTCTTGGAAAATACTTTAGATTATAGTACTTGTGATGCTAATAATTCTGGTTGTAAACAGTATTCTTATAATGGTTCTTATTTAGCGGCCACTTCTCAAGTTATTTGGGATAAAAATTATTCAGTTTATTTTAATAATAAAGCAATCGCTTGTGATCCTTCTAGTGAATCTTGTACTCAGTTACTTCGTGGTAAAGCTGGCTGGTCTGATGTTAATTATGTAATGGACCCAAGTTTTAATTTAAATAATGTTACTGATACTGGATCAGATTTATCCGCTAATTGGCATTGGCCAATTAAGGGTGGTGCAGGAACTATCATTGATGATAATGGTAAAGCTTTAGCCGTTACGGGTCAAAATCAAGTTTCTCTCTATTCTTCTAATGATGTTAATCTGTTACCTAAAAATTTAAATCCAATTACTGGCTGGTCTTATACTTTATCAGCTGATGTTAAACTTACTTCGGGTGATCGAATTACGATGACTTTAGGTGATAACGGTGACCAAACTCAAACCACTTCTAATGCTTGGGTAACTATTTCGGTCACTGCTAGCAATAGTAATAATTTAAATTTTGATGTCACGGCTTCCGCTAAAGATGCTAACGCTTCATTCTCAATTCGTAATCTTAAATTAACTCCTAATAATTATTATCCGGGCTTTTCTAATTATGCCGCCTTTCCGGTTTATGAAAAATTATTACCAACTTATTTAGAAAATACTTGTTATAACTCTACCGCTGGCACGGGCGACTATACTTTAAAAGCTAGTGCTCCAGCCGTTTGTGATAATTTTGCTCGTAAGTGTAATCGTAATGAGGTTGGTTGTGAATTATTCACTTCCGTTAAAGATACTTTTGCGGTTGCGGCTAAAGCTAATGTGTCTGATTATTGTGATGCTAAATGTGTTGGCTACGACACTTATTTAGCTAAGGCTTCTTATTTCTATGGCACTTCAGCTGATAATATAATTCCCGCTAATACTAAAACTTGTAGCGCTGAGAGTGTTGGTTGTGCCAGTTTCACTAATTTAGATAGTGCTACTCAGGGTGGCGAAAGTGTTGAATACTACGCTAAGGTCCGACAATGTATTAAACCAGACACAGGTTCTTGTAGTGATTTTTATTCTTGGGACAATTCACAACTTAAGGTGATGTCTCTTAAAAAAGATTCTAGTGGCAGTCCTTATGTAGTGGATGCGGCCAGCGATGCTTTATGTAATAAAAATACTTATAATTTACCAGTTACTGACCCAAACTATAACGCTGATTGTCGAGAATTTTATAATAAGAGTGGCGCGATAACTTATCATTTAATTTCTAATACGGTTTCTTGCTCAGATGATTGTCATGCTTATCGTTTAAATGAAAAGAGTATTGATAAAACTTTAACATCAAGTTCTTGTGTCGGCAGCGATAAGAGTTGGGACGCCTCACAAAGTGCTTGTTATGTTTGTAAAAATGGTGGCACTTGGGACACTAAACAGGGAGCTTGTATTTATCAAGCCGTACCAACTGAAGGTACTACTTGTTCCGCGGCCGAAGTTGGTTGTCGGGAATATAATGGTAATAATGGTAACAACTTAAAGCTAGTAGCTAGTTATGGTTTTGACGATGGTCTAAATGGTTTCGTTCGAATGGAAAATAGTAATAGTCCAATTGAACTGAGCACCGAATCAACTGTTAAAAACGGCAAATCTTTAAGTGTTAGCGGTAAAATCGGTACAGATGTTTCTAGTTTTGCTAAAAAAGATTCGGCCTATGTCATTAAATTTATGGCGAAAGCTCCTCAAGGAGAAGTTTCCGCTACCTTTGCCTTGGAAAATGATAAGGGTGATAAAACCATTTTTGGTGGTAAAAATTTAACTATCAAAGGTGATAATCAGTGGCACGTCTACGAATTAAATATTGATAAATTAGATCACGCCGTGGCCAATGAAAATTTAAGTATTCAGGTCTCTAACTTTTTGTTAATTGATAATATTATTATTAATGAAATAAATGATCGTTATTATTTAATTCAAGGCAGTAGTCAAGTTCCAGATGTTTGTTTCTATGACATGTCGGATAAATATCAAGGACCAAGTTATAATTTAGGTTGTTCTCAATACACTGATCGAGCTGGAGCGGTTAACAATCTACATCAGTTTAGTGAGTTGTGTCAGAATTCGGCAGTTGGTTGTGAACAGATGATTCAAACTAATAATTCAGCCAGTCTTTATAGTTATAATGTCAACTTAAATGGTACTGATAAAAAAGCGGCTTGTGTCGCTGGCACACCGGGATGTCTTGAGGTTAAAGGCAATCAAGCAATTTATGCAGTGTTTGATTCAAGTAAACAATGTAATAAAGCCGATGCCGGATGTACTCGTTTTGGCTCACTCCAAACTTTAGGCGCCACTACTTCCTGGGTAGATACTTATAAGAAAAATTTACCAGATACTTATCAAAGCGACACTTCGTCACCACTTTGTCAGGCGAGTGAAGTTGGTTGCGATGCTTGGAGTTATGGTAATGGTTCGGCCAGTTACTTTAAAACACCGGGTTTAAATACTTGTATCTTTAAAAATAATTTCTGGTATAAATCGCCAGTTCAACGTTGTGATATAAATAGTGATGGTAAAATTACGGGTAGCGAAACCTCGGGAGCACTTTGTTTGTCTAATGCCGATTGTGGTACTAAAAAATGTGTGACCGATACTAATGATTATCCTTGTGCGGTTTCATATAGTAAGACCCTTGGTTTGGGTGGTGCTAACGGTCGAGTGGCTACGCCTGATGGTTCAGTTGGTTTATGTAATGCTGAATCAGCCGGTTGTGGTGAATACATTGATCCGGTTAGTAAATATGTTAATAATTTAATTTATAATCCGATTGCTCAAGATTTAGATGGTGATAATAATCCGGATAAATGGACCAGTTTAAACGGCCTTTATTATCAAAGAATTAGTGTTAAACCAAATAAACTTTATATTTTACAAGTCGATGGTAATGTTACTTTGCCTATTAGTTTAGGTAGTTTTTCAGCGACCTTAACCGGTAATGGTGGTTTAGTTAATATTCTTGGTCCTAATAATCAACTCGGTGATTTAGTTTCAACTGTTACAGCCACTAGTTCAGTAATGTTTAATACGGGAGTTAATACCTATGTTAATGTTTATCGCAACACGGTTACTACTGATGTAACTAATCCAGCGGCTAGTTTGTCTCTTAAAGAAGCGATTATTAATTATCAATTAAGCGCTAATATTGATACGGCTACTTGTAATGGCGTAGTAAATACTGATAATGGTTGCGTTCTGTTTAATGCTCGAACTCAAGTGGGTCGCAGTGGTTTAAAACAAAACATTTTTAATGCTAAAGATACCGCTGATGGTCAAGCACCTCAAACTTGTGGTGGCAACACTTGTTCGGCTAATTCAGTAATCAAAGTTAGTCCGGATCGAATTTGTTCTCGTTGGCTGTCTTGCCAAACTTATACCGAAGACCCAGTCACTCATGAGCGAACTTGTTATAAGATGGGTGAATGTGATCAGTTAAACGAAAAGAATGAATGTGGTAATTTCTTGGCTTTAGATAATACGATTCGTGATATTAGTAATAGTCAGAATAAAAACGCCACTGGTTATTCTTTGCTTAACGACTTTTATCTTGGTGCTATGAAAGAAGTTGGTCAAAACACTGATGCCCATTTTGATTTTGAAAGTAGTTCAGTTAACTTAACTTGTCGTCGTAATGTTGATGTGGCTGGCAGTCCTACTCTAAATGATCCTAATGTAAAAAATACGGCCTGTATTTTTGATAAAAATATTAATGACAGTTTAGTTTTAGGTCCTAATGGTTCGTCAACTGATTACCCGGCTCATGGTAAGGGTTTCTTGAAAGTATTGAACTATTATCAAATTTCACCATTAGCTAATAATTCTTCGATTTCAGTTTATACTAATCAGGATTATTATATTAATTATTTAGTTAATACTAAGGGGTCAAGCGCTAAAGCTAAATTAGTGATTACCGATGAAACGGGAAACAATGTTAAAGCTAGTTTTATAGACACCGCTAATAATGGTTGGGAGCGTAAAGTTTATAAATTTAATATCGCTGGCGTTGGTAAAACTCAAACTAAGATTAAAATTTATTTGACGTCTAACACAGCTAATCTTACTGCTGGTTATGTTTACTTTGATGATATAAATATTGAACCAGTCCTTCAAACGGGTACCAGTAGTTATGTCTCTAAAGATTGTCGTTTGTATCCAAGTGATGACAGTATGTCTTG
>Ga0302215_10000518_pt1 | contig 28556 bp, 64 predicted proteins | sample II_Fen_N3_1_FD_194580 | JGI IMG/M metagenome (GOLD analysis project Ga0302215, IMG submission 194580) | Peat permafrost microbial communities from Stordalen Mire near Abisko, Sweden - II_Fen_N3_1 | ecosystem: Environmental > Terrestrial > Soil > Wetlands > Permafrost | place: Sweden: Abisko... | reverse complement strand
TTTGTTGTATAATGAACTTACCAGTACAAAATGAACAGATGGACATTGTCAAAGAAATAAATATATCGCTTGACCAAACAAATGTTCTGTAATATAATAACAATAGAGAACAAACATTCGTACTAAAATATGGAAAATAAAAAAAGACTAGATATTAATATTTTTAAATCTAATCTTTAAGGGCTATCTTGCTTATATTCAATTATGTCTGCAACGCTACAACAGAAATAGGAACACAGAATATCTATATGTTTTCTCACTATATGTTTATAATTGTTTGAACAATATGCACTTATAGTAGCAGTTCTAATTCCAGTTATAAGAGATAACTGTTTTTGAGTAAGTTCATGCTCAGCTAACAAAACATGAAGTCTCATCTTAACCATTTTATACTAATCAACTCCTTTATCCATAATATTATATATTATTTGGATAATATTAACACTACATTTACTAAAGTGAATCCGAATATCGTTATTAATATACGAAAATAGTATTGAGATTATTTAAAATGGAAAATAAAATGATTAAAATACATAAATACCTATATCCAACACATGAAAATATTGTTAAAAATATCTTGACTACTATATTAATTTGTTATAAAATAAAAATGTAAATAAGTTTAAATCATTAATTTGTTTTAATATATATAAAATTTAAAAATAATTAAAAGGGGCGAAAATTAAATGGAAATGAGAATAAAAGAACAAATTGGACAAGAACAATTAATTAATTTAATAGAGTTTGAAGAATTTATATTTGGGAGTGAATTGGGTTTAATAGTTACAGATGAAAATTGGAATACCACAATAAAATCACCAGAGGAGATTGCAGAAGAATTACTACTTGATGAAGTTGAAGAATTTTATTACATAGAAAATGAGAATGCCGTTAAAATATTGTTCACAAATGGTTGTAATAACCTTGTTTCAAGAGTATAATAAAAATAAATTAAGTTTATTAAGTGGAGATTAAAAATATCTCTACTTTTTTATTGCATTTATTTTTAATTTGTTGTATAATATTAACTATAAGATGATATAATAATAGTATAAATAATTTACGAGGTGAAAGTTATGAGTGAAATAAAAACAATTAAAACATTAATACCAGAAGATGAACAATATGAAATTATTGATAAAATAATAAATGAAGAATTTGATAATCAAACCTTAACAGACGCATTAACTTCTAAATTTAAAGAAAAAGGGTTTCCTATTAGATTAATTACATTATTATTTGGAGGAGAACAAGATTGGGTTGATCTACCTGAATTAGCTAAAGTTGCTTTTATTGATGGAGCATCTGAAGGATTCAAAAAATCTGATAAAAATGAAAAAATAGGCTGGACTATATTAAACGATATTGATAAATGGTTTGAAAATAATACACTTGTAGAATATGATGCAAAAGTAAATGAATTAAAGCCCGTAGATTCAATACTTATAAAAAATATGACACAAATAGATGACTTGAATTATGTTGGATATATTTCTTATGAAACAATCTATAATGCTTTTAATAACTCTCTTTTAGTATATAATAAGGAAGCTCAAAGGCAATCTACTTATAGGCAAGCAGGAACAACTGGTAAGAAATTAAGAGAAATAACGCTTAATAATACAGCAGTTGAAGAAATCAAAAAAGAGATGATTGCAGGAACTTATGAGCAAGATATGATAATATATAATGTATTATTAACTAGACAAGATATAATTCCACAAGTTACTCCAACAAAGAAGTTTGATAATATTTATGATTTAGAAATAATACCGAATTATGATAGAAAATCAAAAAATTATACTATTGTAAATATAGCAGATGGATATCATAGAACTGTAGCATGTGTCAGAGCATATTCAGAATGTTTAAAGCGAGGTAATAAGCTTGAAGGTGGATTACCTATAAAAATTACAATGAGAAATTTACAAGGTGCTAAAAAGATAATAGATCAAACTTTTAAAAGGACAGATGCCGATAGTAAATGGTTAGATACACTTTCTGATAGTGACTATAATGACTTTGTAGATTTACTTATAAAGACATCAAAGGTATTAAACAAAGGAAAAGTTTCAAGAACTTTTGAAGAATGTGATGCTACAAATAGTTTAACTTATTCCTATATATTAAGCAAAGCAATAGAAAGATATGCTACTAATATTCAAGTAAATGCTAAATTAAACAGAAAAATGGTAGCAGACAAAATGGCTAATATTATCGATGAACTTTTTGATTATTTTATTATAAAATTTAATGATATGGAAACTATTAAAAATGAAACTCATTTAGCATCTGTAAATATCTTCATAGGGTATTTAGCTGTTGCTAATGAAATAAGATTAGTAGAAGATTATGAAAATTTATTAATAAAAATTGCAGATAAAATTATTGCTATGCCAAAGGAAGATATAGAGTTTTTAAAATTAACTTGGAAAGATTTAAGTGTTAAAAAAATATACGATTATTTTAAAAATATGGCTAGAGAGGTGATTAAAGTTGAAGAATAAGTATTTTATAGGTCAAGATTACAACACAATAAAAGAAAAAAATGATATTCTTGCAACTTATGATGATTTACAAAGATCAAAAATAACTTTTTTAAATGAAATGTATAATAAAGAAAGTACGTTAAAAAATTTATGGTCTATTTATAAAAATCATATACATCCACATGAGTTATTGCTTAATAAAGATGCTATGTTTTTTAATGAAGTTGAAGTAGATGAAGTTATTGCTAATAGATTTAGATTTTCTCAACCGACTAAAAATAATATATTGCATTTTATTAATATATATAAACGTTGGGGTGTAGATAGAGGCGATATTAGTGGAAATTCAGTAGATGCAATAAATAGAAAAGAATCAACAAAGGACATGAGTAAAGTTTTGATTAATAAAGTTTGGGGGCTAGGTGAATTTTATAATCTATTAACTAGAATAGAAACTAAATCATTATTATCTGGAACAATACCAATGTTGTTAGCAAGATATGGAATAGCAGGCAAACAATTAATTCATATGAGAAGTCTAAAGTGGGAAGATATAGACTATGAAAAGAAACAAGTAAAGATAATAGAACATGGACAATTAATTAGAATTATTGATGTTGATGATAGATTTTTGGAATGGATAGATAAATACAAAGCAAGTAATGACAATGATGAATCTATTGACTATGGATATGTATTAAAAAAGAAAAATACAGTTAGAGACGATAGTTTAATTGAAAATTATAATACCATAAATAGTAGAATGTATAAAGCTTGTAGAGAGGTTCAAATAGATAGAATTTCATTTGGAGACTTACAAAAATCAAGATGTATTGATTTATTATTAGAAATGAGAGCCACAAGAAAGTTAACTACTGATGATTTCGAATGGGTACTAATGAGTCTTAAAGAACCACCTTCTCCTATGGCTATAAATGTATTAAGAGAATATTATGAAGCATTAACTAAAGATACTGTTATTTTTAAAAGAACAACAGGAATTGTTGAACAATCTTTAAAAGAAACTAATTCAAAAGCAATTGCAGATAAAATTCGTAAAGCTATTAAATTTGAAGAGTTTATAAATGATGAAGAGAAGTGGGAAAATAAAGGCATAGAATCCGAAGTTGGAATTGAAGTAAATATAGATGCAGAGAGTTAAGGTTGTGAGTTTATCACGACCTTTCTTTTTATACTTTTAAGTTATTTAGCGTTTAAATACTTTATATATTAATTTGTTAAATAGTTATTGACATTCATTTCTGCATAGTGTATTATTAACTCATGGACAAGATATAAAATAAATTAATATATAAAAAGAAAATATTTAAAATAGTTATTGACAGTATTGGAAATTAGTAGTAATATAAGAATATAGAAACGAAACAAATTAATAGAGAAAATAAAAATAAAAATGAATTACAAATAATTGGAAAAAGGTATTGACAATAAATGGAATTAGAGTTAAACTTAGTACATAAGATAAAACAAATTAAAGTATATAAAAAAGTAATTTTAATTGGATTTTAAGAATAAATTATTAAATAAGTAATTAGATGGAAGGTGGCAAATATGTTAGATTTAAGAAATAATGATATTTTACTTAGAATGAAAGAACAAATGGTTCAAGAAATTAAAGTAGAAGTCAAAGACATAGATACTGGAATAAAGGAGATAAGGGTTGAAGTTAATACAAATAATAAAAATTTACATAGTAATATCAATAAAGATATTGCTATAGATAAAATAAATTATAATAAAACTGATGAAAGTAGAATTAATTTAAGAGAAATAAAACGTGGAGACGTGGTATGGGTTAAACTTTTTGGAAGTGTCGGAAGTGAACAAGGTTCTGATGAATATGGACGTCCATGCGTATGTATCCAAAATAATGTTGGGAATACATTTGCTCCTACAATAATAGTAGCTTGTATAACATCACAACAAACAAAAACAAAATTACCGACCCATGTAGAAATAAGTTCATGTGAAAAATATGGATTGACAAAAGATTCAGTAGTATTATTGGAACAAATAAGAACATTGGATAAAAAATTAAGAATTGTTAGAAAATCAGGTCACTTGGATGAAATAGTAATGAAAAAGATAAATAAGGCATTAGCAATATCAATTGGGGAAATGGAAGAGAAAACTCCATTAGAAAAATTGCCTCAAGGATTAAGAATAAAAATAGAAGAAATGTTAGAAGACGTTCATATTTATGAAAAAGCGATAAGTAAGTCAAAAAATGAAAGTTTAATAAGTCATTTGATAGGAGAAAGAGAAGCATTTTTATTGTCATTACAAAAATTTTGTGAAAGCAATAAATTAAATTATAAAGACTATTATACAATGTATAGACCCAAAAAAGGAATAGTTGCTATGTAAATAAATCATGAAGTGGGTGGGGTTTGATGAAAAAAAAGAAAACTATAAAGGAAAGAGTATTAGAAGATGTGTTTGATATTTGGGATAATAAAGGAGTAGAATTTGCTAGAGATGAATTAAAAAAGATGTATTTGAGAGAATATAGTATGTTGACAGACATAGAAGATAAAAGATTAATACTTCACAACTTAGCAGTTGCAGAAAAAGATTCGAAAAATGGAAGTATGGAATCCGTTAAACAATATACTAAAATTCTTAAAGAGGATATGGATAAAGTTCCAAATTATAAAACAGGCGAAACTGCTTGTTTATATGCTAGAGTGATCATGAACTATGCAGAGAGCAATAAAAATGAATTAAGTAAAGAGGAGTTAAAAGAAATATATGAATTTTGTTATAAAGTATATAGAAAATATGATGATAAAAATGAAAATGGTTATTTGACAAAATTAATATCCAAATTTAATTTAAGTTTAATTAATGAAAATTTTAATACAGTCCTTAGTGTATTTGAGGACGTATTAATACATAACAATAATACACAATATGCTGAAGCACTAAATGGTTTTGAGAATGATATTAAAAATGTGGATGAAGCATTATATAATCAAGCATTGTTATTAAAACAAAATAGACAAACAAAAATTAGTTAATTACAGATAATGTCTCATATGCATAATTTAGCATAAAAGAAGTTCTATGCTAAAACGATGCATATGAGGAGGTGGAAAACGAATGAAGAACAATAATATGAGAGCAAAAGTTAAAGTTGCTATAATATTTGCACTATCTGCTATAGCTATGATGGCAATGACAATAAGTGCTTGGGCAACAGGATCTCCAAGAGGATAATTATTATTAATTAATAATTAATCTACATAAGAAAGCAATTTAAGAGGAATCTAAAATTGCTTTCTTGTACTATAAAAAATAAAATAGTGAAATAGATAGAAAAATATAAAGTGAGGTGAAAACAATATGTTAGAGTGTATTGGAATAATAATAGGATTAGTAGGATTAAATTTCATAGCAGAATATATACATAGAAATGATATAATGCTAGAAAGAATTAAAGAAGAACTTAAAATAATTAAGTAAATGATAAATTAATGTATAAATAAACAAAGTAAAATTGAGATTTTAAGCAGAGTGAGGAAGGTGAAAAATATGTGGGGACAATTTATGGAGGATGAAGATGATCTAATTAATGATGAATCAGTTAAAATTAGTGCAAAAAGATATTATGAGCTATTAAAATGTGAAGACATATTAAAAAATAAACAACAGGATAATGAGGATTTGTTAGATGAAGTATATTCTAAAGTAATGATAAAACTTTAAATGAGGAGGAATAAATAAAATGGGAATGTTTGATACTATTGAATCAGAACAAGTTAAATGTTTTGAATGCGAATTAAATCATTATAAATTAGGAGATGAAGTTCCATGTGAAGTATTTGGTTATAATAGTAATTTATTAATTATGCCTTTTGACACACGATTATCTGACTATTGGCAGAATGAAGAATTTATAATCATAAAAGATAGTGAAGTATATCAATTAAAAACTATCAGAGATTTAAAAGAATCTGATTTTGTTGATGTAGATGAAGTTATAACTTACATGGGAGACAAGATAAATATTAATAATAAGAATGAATTAATCAGCTATATAGAAGATATTATGATACTGAAAGTTAAAAATGATATTAGTGATTTTAGAAGTGTTTACAATGATGATTATTACGAGGATTTTAAAAATAAATGGAGGTGGAGAGATTGACAATGAAGTTAATAGATAATAAAACAATAGGAAATTTTAAATCTAATTCTAGTATAGGCGAAGTAGATATTTTTATTAGATTTGGTTATATAAAAGTTAGTAATAAAATAGATAAATGGTATTTTAATATTACTGATAAAGTTGAATTTTGCGAACAGGATGATTGTATATTACTAGCTACCGATAAAGTAAATTTAAAAGGAATTGTAATATACAAACCATTAGAAAAAGTAGAGATTAATCCTAATGAAATAATTAATTTTGAAGATTGGAAACAAGTAAGAAAATTTGATCCAAAAATAAAATATGACAAACCAAAAGGTCAACGTATTAATAGATATTTTCATGGAATGCGTTGTGAGAATAAAGATGGAGAAACTTATTGGCATTATGAGGAAGAAGACAAATGGTGTACTGATAAAGAAGATATAGGTCAATATAATGGCATGTGTGGAAATTATAATAATAATATTCACACTTTTAAAACTGCAATAAGAAAAATAAAACAATATTCAAAATATCTACCGAAAGGAACTATATTTAAATTAAGTAATAAGTATGTTGGATATGATGTTGAAATAACTATATAAAGGAGAATAAAGTGATAAACAAAGCAAAACTATTAAAACATATAGAAAACGAATTTAATATAAAAGCAAAAGCCGAAGAAATTTTATATTATACAGGTTTTGATTGGAGAAACAACCTATCTTTAGAAATGATAGAAGTGTATATTGGATCAAGAATAGAAAAAATATATCATGATATTATTTCAGAATTTGAGGAATATGTATTAGTTAAAGATAACAAAGAGATATACTTATTATCAAAAATTAATGAAAGAGGGAATTAAGGAGGAATTATAATGTTTGAGTTTTTAAAATCAAAACCACCAAAAGAACAAGCAGAATATAATAAAGAAAAAATCATTTATAAGAATGTAAAAGAGATAGTTAAATCTTATGATAAAATCATCAAAAATATGATAAATAACGGTATTACTTATGAAAATAATACAATAATGGGAATACCTATTAATGGTTATAGTTATTTTAGTGAGGAGTCTACAAATCGAGCGTTAATACAATTACAAAATAAGTATAAAGTCTATAATATAAAATTCAACATTACATGGACAGGTTGTGAGAATAGTTATATTGGAATAAGTGTTGAATTTATATAAATTTCCTTAAAATACTTACTTACCTAAACTTAGATAAAATAATAAACATAAGAAAGTGAGAAAAAACATATGAATATAATAAACTATATAAATTACTTTGTATTTTGGTATCCACTCAGTATGAGTATTATCATGATTGTAGGTGGATTGATATTTTACAACACTAGAAGACAGACAGAACCGATAAAGATAGATAATCCACCATTTGTATCGGTATTAGTTCCATGTTACTGTGAAGGACAAACCATAAGAAATACAATAGAAAAATTAAATCAATTAAATTATCCAAATTATGAACTAATTGCTATAAATGATGGTAGTAAAGATAATACATCTGAAATATTAAAAGAATTAGCTAGTCAATATAATAAGTTAAGAGTAATTGATTTAAAACAGAATTGTGGCAAAGCCAATGCACTACACTTGGGATTACTATCTTCAAGGGGTGAGTATTTAATGTGTATAGATGCAGACGCATACCTAGACAAAGAAGCTTTAAATTATATGATACCTCATTTCCTTAATAACGGTCAAAGAGTTGGTGCAGTTACTGGAAATCCACGTGTTTTGAATAAAAATAATTTATTATCAAAAATACAAACATGTGAGTTCTCGTCAATTATAGGATTAAGTAAAAGATCGCAGAGAGTTCTTGGAAAAGTCATGACGATTTCAGGTGTTGTTACGTGCTTTAGGAAGAAGGCATTATTAGATGTTGGTTTGTGGCAAAAAGACCTCGCTACAGAAGACATTGGAGTTTCGTGGTTGTTACAAAGGCATTTTTGGGACATTCGTTACGAACCGAACGCTATATGTTGGATGTTAGTGCCACAAACACTAAAAGGATTATGGAGTCAAAGAATGAGATGGTCGTGTGGTGGGAACGAGGTAGTAATCCGTCACAAGAACATATTCAAAGATATAAGGCAACGGAGAATATATCCTATATTTCTTGAACAAGTATTTAGCATTACATGGGCATTCTCATGGTTCTTACTACTAACAACATTAATAATTAACGCTATTACATATAAGGATATAACTTACTTAAATTTAATAACTAAAGATGGATTATTTTTAGCAACGATATGTTTAATTCAATTTTTTGTAACTTCAATAATGGACGATGAGTACGAGAAAGGATTCTTTAAATATTTTTACTATGCAATCTGGTATAGCTTGATCTACTGGTATGTAAATGGTTTTATAACTTTATGTTCTATACCTAACGCATTGAAGTTAAAATTTAGAAAAGGCGAGTATGCAACGTGGGAATCTCCAGATAGGGGTGATTTAAGTGAAAATGTTTAAGAATATAGTTGTTAATATTATAACAGTTATCATGTGGATAGGATTTGTATATTGTGCTAGTCATTACATAGAAATAGATTTAGTTATTAAAACATTATATATAGCAGGAGTTAGTTTTGTAGTTATGATTGCTTGGAAGATTTATAATTTGAAAAGATTTGGAAAATTAAAAAGGAGAGTATATCCTGTAGATACTACAATTGATGATCTAGTTAATTTCTTTAAAATAAGTGAAGATAAGATTAGAGATATGCAGAATAGTAAAGTAATTATATTGGAAGAAAATTTGTTTTGAGGAGGTAAAATTTATGAGTGATGAGCAACTTGAATTATGGAATTTTTGCAAAGAGTTAAATAATATAGTGTCTAATACATATTATTATGCTATAGAAAAATATAGAAGTATTTGTGAAGAGATTTCAGATAACATATGGAAAGAAGAATTTATAAAATTTAAAAATAGATATAAGAGCCAAATAGATTTTGCTGAAGACTATTTAGGTATTAAATTAAAATGGTATCAGAAAGTGTTGTTAGAAATGATATATAAGAAAAATAATTTATTATTGAATATTGGAAGGAGATAAATAAAATGGAAGAAGGAACTTGTTTAAGAGATTGTATAGCTTACTTATTCAATATATCAAAAGAAAATATTGAAAACTTTGTTGACTATGACAATTGGTTAGAAAGATTAGAAAACTTTGCTAATTCTTTGGGATATAAAATGATAAGGCATGATTATATTAATGAACTAGAAATACCCGTAGGTCAATACTTAGTATGGGGAACGTCTGTAAGAGGAAACTATCATTCAGTAGTACATAGTAATGGACGTTTAGTGTTTGATTTTTTAGAGATTGGGAACAAGACTGATGAATTTATAATTGATTACTACCATAAAGATTGTAATAAATGGATTCATGGTGTAAAAGATATTTATCAATATGTATGGTTTGAAAGATTAAAATAACATTCCATTAAATGGTGAATTTTAAACGGTCTTAATAAATTAATATATAATAGGAGGAAAGATTAATGTGTAAGTATTGTGATGATTATGAAAATTTAAAAATTAATTATTGTCCAATGTGTGGGAATAAATTATAAAAAATGAGGTGAAATAATAGTGAGAATTAAATTTGGTAATAAAATATTTTTATGTACAAAAGTTTCGCATCCACAAGGTGGCGATTTGTTAATAATTACTACTCCTAATAGTATATATACTGTTAAAACGAGTAGTTGTAAAGAAGCAGAATTTATATTAAATAACTTATTAATAAATGGTTATTATGATGTATCAGAATATGAATATAGTAATTAAAAGGAGATGTTAAATTATGATAACAAAAAAGTCATGGAAAGAGTTTAGAGAAAGTGGATTATTATTTATTACAAATCAATTCTTACATATATTTGGTTATGCTTTAGTTTATAGTTTTGACGATAATGGAGAAGTTGAAGAAGCATACCCTGCTAGAGTTAAGTTTAGAGGATTTGGAGAAAAACAGATAGAAGAAGGTTATCAAAAGATTAGTAAATATATGATGGATAATGCAGTAGAATTAGAAAAGGAGAGTAGAGAATAATATGAAAAGAGGATTAAGAGCCAAACTTCATTTCTATGAAGATTATTCAGGATATAGTGAGAAAGAACTAGATGGAAAGTTAAAAGAATTAGGAATAGATGTTAATAGTTTTGCTTTTTATAATGGCGAAATTCCAATACATGAATTTAAATCAATGATTATACAAAATGAATTATTTAAATTAAAAGACAAAGAATAAATTATTTTAAATATAAAGGAGAAATGAAAGATGGAGAAAAAATCAAAAGGTGAAATAAAATTAAAAATATTAGCAATAAAAACAAAAGATGTAGTTTATATTACAGATGCAAATGAAAATTCTTATAATAAATCCAATTTTACTTATTATAAGATAGATGGTAAAAAACCAAAAGAAGGCAATTTAAAAGATTGGTATGAAATATCTAAAATACCTACAAAAATAACTAAGAAAGTCAGTGGCACAGATATCAATAAGAGATATGAATTAAAAGAGGGTTACCCAGAAAGTGAATTGACACCTAAATTATTAGAATATCCTTTCCCTGATGAATATGAAGCTATTTATGGACTATATACATATAAAAGCGATAAGACAGAAGATACAGAACAAGAGATTGATTTTGAAATTTCCATAATTGATGAAACTGACGATTTTAAACTAATAAAAGAAGATTATTCAGTAGCTCATACCTTTATGGATAAACTTAAATATAATCCAGTTCAATTGCCTTATAGACCATGCTCAATTAGTGGTGAACAAGCTTATAACATTATAAGAAAATACGTTAAAGAACATATTGATGGTAGATATGCGAGAGTTTCTTCAGATTATGATTTTCACTTTGAAGTAGAAAAATACATTACACTAAATGAACCACTTGAATATCAAGTAAATATAAATCAATGTTATCCAAGAAGAAAAGCTAAATATGAAACTAGATATCAAAAATGTAGAAGTGTAAAAGTATTAAATATTAAATCAAAAAATTCTGATAGATCATATGGTGACGATTGTACTATACCTCAACCTTTTGTTGGTGAAACTTATGAAAAATTAATTGAGAACATGAATAAGTATTTAGAAGATTTAATTAATTATATAAATAAACCATTAGAAGATTGTCCTCATTGTAAAGGAATGGGAGTTATATTTAAGGAGATGGATTTTAATGAAAGATAAAGCGATAAAAATATTTAGCAAAGATTATTTGAGGAATGAATTAGACCTACCATATAGTGCAATCAAAAATGATATTATTGATAATTCAAGATGGAGTATTTACCATGAAATAATATTTAAAGATGGAGATAAATTTTATAGAACAAGTTACAGTGTAGGTGCTACAGAATGCCAAGATGAAAGTCCTTGGGAATATGATGATGAAATTGAATGTACTGAAGTTGAATTAAAGCAAGTAATGGTAACAAAATGGGTGGACAAAGAAATTGAAATACAAGAATAACAAAGTATTTCCCAAAATTGAATTCAAAAGCTAGTAATAGCAACATATAAATATTTTATTTTGGGAAATAATGTCGAATAATCCTATAAAATGGCTATTTTAAGCTATGTTAACAAATTAAATTATGATTAATGAAGGAGAAATAAAAATGATAGAAATCAATAAAATACCTATATTCCAAAAAATAAATATCGATAATGCATCTGAACTTATGGAAAATGTAGATGGACTTAGATTTGATAATTATTGTAATAAATGCAAGACTAATTCTACATTCATTTCAGCTATACATGGTAGAATGCATATAAATCATTTATCGTATAGGGTATTCCCTAGCGAAGCTACAAAAAAAGAAGAATGGTTTATAAAAAACGTCAATGAAATTATAAATATAAGATTTAATTGTGCTAGAAATGATATGCATAAAATTTTTTATAATTTTTTAATTACCGAAGATGGTTTAATTAAAATAGGACAATACCCATCAGATAGAGACTTAATAGATAATAATTTAGCAAAACGTATTAAAAAACTTATAGATAAAAATGGGAAAGTAATAAACGATTATTTAAATAAATCAATAATATTAAATAGCGAGGGATATGGCGTAGCTTCAACTCTTTATTTAAGAAGAGCATTTGAATATGTTATAAATTTAACTTTAGACTATGACACAACAGAGTATATACCAATGGATAAAAAAATTAATGATAATAAATATCTACCAAAAGAATTTAAAGAAAACAAAAATATTTATAATATTTTAAGTGACGGTGTGCATAATTTATCTGATGAAGAATGTAATAATATTTTTCCTATTATATTTGATGGAATTGTATTTTTATTGGAAGAATATTTTCATAAAGTTGAAAAACAAGGTATTTTTAATACAATAAAAATAAAACTACAACAATTAGGCAACAAATAAAATATATTAAGTTAAAAATAAGGGAGGATTGATTAAATGGAAGAAATTAAAAATTTAGAAGGAGAAGTTTGGGTTGATGTTAAAGATTGGGAGGACTTGTATCAAGTAAGTAACATGGGCAGAGTTAAGGTATTTGGAAGAACAGTTATATATGGTAATAAGACTAGACATACAAAAGATACAATATTAAAACCGTCTAAAAGACCTGATGACTATTATGTTGTTGGATTGTGCAGAGATGGTGGAAGATTAATAGTAAATCTACATAGGTTAGTTGCAGAACATTTTATTATCAATGATGACCCAATAAATAAAAATGATGTAGATCATATAAACAAGGATAGTACAGACAATAGGGTTGAAAATTTAAGGTGGACTACTAGAAAGGAAAATAATAATAATAGAAAGAGAAAATATACATACGAAGTTCAACAAATTATATTAGTAAACACTGGCGAAATATTTGAATCATTGGCTGATGCAGGAAGAAAGTATGACCTAGCTTATTATAATATAGGTAGTTGTTGTAAAGGATATTCTAGAACAGTAGGAGAACATCCAGTAACAGGTGAACCATTAGTATGGAGATATTATAAAGATTACATAAAATTAAAAGAAGAAAACAAATTAAAAGGAAATAAAAAGGAAACATATTATTGTATTACGACAGATAAATCATTTGATAATTTAGATGAAGCCTGTCAATATGCAAATATAAAAGATAAATATAGTATTCTAAGATGTTGTAAGGGGAAGGCTTCGTACGCAGGAAAATCCGAACAAGGAAAACTTTTAACTTGGGAATATAAATTAGAAGATATAAAAATAGCAAATTAGATGACTATATTTTAGACTAGATTTTATTTCTAGTCTATTTTTTGAATTATAAAAACCAAATAGATTTTGCATTTTAACAAGAATGATTATCAATTAAAATTTTCATTTAATTTATGTACTTTTTCATAACTATCTGCATATAAATATTAATATAACAAAATAAATTATAAGGGAGAATAAATATGAGAGTAAATTTATCAAACGATCAAATAATTGAAATTAGTCTAGGTGCAAAGGTAAGTAATATCAAAATAAACAATGAAGTCTTCACAGAGAAAATAAGTGGATTAGATGTGGCTATAGTTAGTGATGAGTATGATGAAAAATTTAAAGACAGTTTTATACGAAACATATATCAACGATGTATAGGTATTGGAGGAAGTAAATATAAAATGTGTTTAGATTACAACTTTGAAGTTTAAATAGTAATAACACCAAAGATTAATAGTTTATAAACTTTTTAAAAATATTTAATAAATTAATATATAAAGTATTGCATTGCTTGGTAGGATATGTTAATATTAATTCAAGGAAACAAATTAATATATAAATGAAAGAGAAGGTGTATTAAAATGATAAATATAACAGAACACAATCAAGAAATAATAAAAAAATTCTATGAGGATAATAAGGATTCAATTATTGAATTAAAACCAAACAAAATTAAGTTAGTAGATAAAATACATAAAGAAGACAAGCATGTTAATTATATGGCTCACAAACTTGCCAACATGATGAAAGAGGAAAATAAAGAATTAGATAAAGTAGTAGTTGTAAGAAAGATAAATAAAATAGGATATGTTTTAGTCAGTGGATTAAAGTGGTATTATGTTGCAAAATCATTAAAATGTAATTTAAAATGTATTGTCATTGACAGCAATCTATCTCATATAAACTTTAATGGTAAATATGGAATCATAGACACTTCAGTAAAACAACCTAAAGATACAGAAAAGTATATCCATTACTCAAATTTATTTTTAGGAAGAATGCAATATTGCAACCCTAGAAAAACCAAAGTACAGAAAAAGTTTGAAACATTTAATGAAGGTAATGGAATAGATAAGGCTATTGCAGTTAAAGAATTAAGTAATGGTATGTATTTAATTCAAGATCAATATATAAACTATTTATGGTTGAAAGATAAAAAAGAGAGATTTATACCTATTAAGATTATTAAAGGAGATGAAAAGTAATGAATATATTAAAAGCTGAATTAGTTTTACTTCATGATAAAGAATATAAAATGATTTTTTCTCTTGAATTACAAGAGCAAGATTATAAGGTGAATAAAAAATTTAACGAATGGACTTATTTTGAAAGTTGGATAAGCTATAAGATACCAATGAATATGACAATAGAAAGATATTATGATAATTATAAAATCATACAGGGATTTGACCATAAACTTAGTGAAGAAGAATCAAAACTATTAGAAAAAGATATGAGAACTTTAATGGAAAAACAATTAAATTACGATAAAGAACAGTTTTTAAAAGAGTATGAAAAGAAACTAGAAGTTATTCGAGGGGTAGATGAAAGTGATAATTTAAATGATTAAGTAAAATTAAAATATATAATTAAAAGGAGAATGATTAAAATGAAAAAATTAGAATTTGGTTATAATTGCAAAGATATTGTTACAGGATTTGAGGGAGTTTTAAAAGGTAGAGCTAAATTTATTACAGGTTGTGATAGAGTTGAATTGATAAGTGGAAAAGAAAGCGAATGGGTAGATGCTCCAACACTTAAATTTTTAGATGATGGTGTATATAAAGAATTAGAAGAAAATAGTTCTTGTAATAAATATAATGATATTGATCAGGCACTATATGAATTTGGTATGTTGGCAAAAGATAAGATAACAAATTTCCAAGGTAAAATAATAACAATATCAATTAGTATAACTGGAGATATTTCTTATGGATTATCGCCTGAATTTACAAAAGAAAGTAGAAATAATGACGCTATTTGGTTTGATGAGGGAAGAATTGAAATTATAGATACAAAGAAAGATGAAATAAAAACTGAGGGTAAAAGGACTGGTGGAGCAGTACCTAATTTAAAATGCAGATAAATAGTCGATTTTATCGACAGTAATAAAATAAAAATAAATTTAGGAGGAATATTAAATGTATTATATTATGAGTTCTTTAAATTATAACACTATGATGGCTACACATACTATTTGTTCTGAGAATCATTACAAGAAGAGATTATATGGTTCTAATAGATTTATGAATATTAAATCAGATGATTACAAATACTTAATTAGGTTGTATGAGGAAATTCCAAAGAATGTAGAAAAATTATTAATAAACAATGATTTAGCTGAATATATAGTAATAGTTGAGTTAATAGGTTTAGATAAAATTAAAATAATAGATAATAAATTTTATTATGATGGAATCATTTATTTAGACTCAATTAATCATAATATTAAATTTTTAAATTCACAAGATGAAAAATTAGTAAAGGTAAAATCTAAAATAGTACTTGAAGTAAAAGATCCAATATATTCTATAGTTGATATAAATACATTTACTGGTATTAACTTAGATAATTATAGGAATACTATGAAGGGTTCTTGTCTAATTGCTGAGTATGTTAAAAAGGAATTAGGCATAAATGTAATATTTAAGGATAATAGACTAGACATAGAAGGAATTTCTAAGGAACAAGTAATAGTATTAAATAATTACTTTGATAAAATAGTACTATTAAAGAATAGATGGAAAAATAAAGTTACTGAAGATAATTTAGCTGAATTAGAAAAGGTAATTTATGAAGATATAGCAGGAAATGATATGGAATTAATTTATAAAAGATTTAAACAAAAAGAGTGGAGTATTAGTCATTCAGATATTAAAGATATATTTTACAAGGGATTATTCTTATTCATGTTAAAATATAAGAATTTTGAAGAACTTAACAGTATCCAAACTGATAAAGTATCAAAAGCTATTGCAATGATTTTATATGGAGCGTATCATGGTTTCGCTTCAATAAATAGAATAATATATGAATCTGTAGAAAAACAAAAATTCAATAGCTCATGGAATAAATGGGAAATTGGCAATAAGGAGATGAAAAGATGAATGGAAATTTATTGTTAGTCATTCTAGTTAATCAAAGAAATCAAAAAATTATAATTGACTATAAAACTACTAAAGAAAATTGTAGTCCAGAAATAGGAACAAATTTTGAAGATTGGGATGCTGTAAAAACTTCAATCACAGGACTACAAGATGAGTATGGTAATTTAGGTTTCAAAGAAGCTTTTAAAGAAACAGGGATATATAAAATTGACGGATGGGATATTGAAGGTAGTGAACCTGAGAATGGTTGGTATAGTGAATATGAAGTGATAGAGATTGTTAAACTAGCTGATTTGTCATATGATATAGAAGGACAACTCATGGTAAAAGACGTGTTTTAATGGGAATTATTATCAATTAGAAAAAGGAGAGAATAAAAATGAAAATAGATAAATATTTATTAACAGAACAGGATATTAAAAATATAGAATTAAAAGCCAATATAGATAATGAAATAAATAAACAATTGAAAATTAAATATGGCGATTTAATAAATGAACAATCTGAAAAATATAAAATTAATTATAATGATCTTGATACAAGCGAGAATAACAGATATGTCTTGAAAAGAGAATATAATAAACAAGATAATATTTTTAGTTGCTTATTCTTTGGATTTATTTCAATAGCTGGAATTACAAATGCTATCCTTAGTAGTATATATTGTGGATTTGTAATACAGAATGTTTGGATATTAGTAGCTTGGGGTATAATTTCGGTAGCATTAATATACTTAGGTATAAAAGGTATATTAATTAAAAGAAAAATTAAAAAGAATTTAAAAGAAGTTGGATTAAAATTATAAAAACAAATTAAAACAAATAAATATAGACAAGCTAAAAGAAAAGTTGTAAGATAATAATTAAGGAGGAAAATTTTATGAAACACGTATATGATATGACTGAGGAAGAAAGAAAAGTATATATTAAAAAGAAAGCTTTAAACAATACATATAATAAAATGAATGATAAATTAAAATACATATTAAAGGAGTTGAAAGGTTATGAAAGAATATAGTTTACAAGAAATATTTGATTTACCTGAAGGAATTGAATATATAAATGCAGATGCACATTTTGAAGTAAAGAATGGAGTTTTGTATAATTGGTTCAAACCAAATGATAAGCAAAGTGTGAGATTAACTAAAATGTATGTAAATATGAAATTTATAAAGGCGGAAAATCCAGTGAGTTTTCAAGAAGCAGTAAATGCTGGATTAGAAGGTAAAATGATTAAAGTCAAACATTATTCATTAAATGATAGTTGGCATGATATTTACTTTGGAATAAATAAAATTTTTGAAATGTTAAGTAAGGCAACAACAAAAGGAATACCATCAATTATTCAAGAAGGTGAATGGTATATCGAAGAAAATGACGAGTGTTAGAAGCTTGTAAAAAGATTAATTTATCCTAATTAAATAAATTAAAGAGAAAGATTGGTGAATAAATATGATTGATAAATTATTATTAAAAGTTAAATGCAAAATACACAACATTGAAATAGTAGATATTTCAGAAAGAGCATTAGGTAAATATAGGTGCAAAATAAAAGGCAATGCTGAAGAAAGTATAGATATTTGCATACATAAGTTGGTGCGTAACTGGAACTGTAGCAAAGAATATTTTAAAGATAATACGACTATTAAAAGAGCATATGGAAATCTAACTATGGTATTTAATGTTCAAGAGAATAGAATTATCAATGTGTACAATCATTATGGAAGTATCAGAAATGAAATAGATTTTGATAGAAAAGCATTAGTTGATAAAATTTTAGGGATTAAGTAGGTGATAAATATGAAGAAAAATATATTATTTCTTGTAGTGGGTGCTTCAGGTTCTGGAAAAACATACATAGTAGACCGAATATGTAATCAATTTAACATGAAACAAGTTTATAGTGCTACTACAAGAAAACCTCGATATGAAGGTGAAATAGGTCATATCTTTGTAAATCGAGAACAGGCTGAAAAGGATTGGCATAATGCAGTTGCTAAAACCAGATATAATGATGAACTATATTATACAACAACAGATATGTTAGAAGATAAGTCTTTTTATGTAATTGATCCATATGGCGTTAGAAATTTTAATTACAATATTATTTATAGACCAGTGAAAATATTATTTATTAATTCGCCTTGGTACATTAGAATGATTAATATGTTTAAGCGTGGGGATAAGTTAAAAGATATAATTAATAGATTGTTGCTGGATAAAAAAGAATTCAAAGGATTTAAAGGTGATTTAGAATTTAAAAATAGTAATGACTTATATGATTATTTTGAACAAAAACATTTGATGAAATCAATATTCAAAATTACGGAGGGACAAAACAAATGAATTTAGAAAATATAGATAGAGAACAGATGATAGAAATTAAGAAAGCATTGAATGAGTTATATTTAAATAGGATAACTCATCAGCCGACAAATGAGATACTAGAAAAGGATAATATAAAATATAAACAAATGGATTTAGAACTGATACAAAAGATTGTAAATGTATTAGAGATATCTGAATAAATGGGTTGGTTATTTGCATTAGCAACTACCTTAATACTATTTTTATGTGTTGCTATAACAGAGCAAAATAAATTAATGTATAAAACAATATTATAAATGAAGGAGAAATGATTAAAAATGAATAAAGAATTAAGAGATGGATTAAAAACTTTCATAACAGTAGGATTAAGAGATTATACGTCAATTAACAAGGTGCTAAAGGCTGATTATGAAAAATATAAAGCAAAAGGCGAAGGATTCAATTTAGTTAAATATAGGGAAAAGATATTATTACTCGATATTGAGGATACTGACGAAGATATTAGTGCTTATGAATTTGTAAAACAACAGATAGATAATATTAATGAAGAATTAAGGTGGTAAGCAATATGGCTAGAGAAGAAAAGGATATTGAATTTAATAATGTTGGTGAGTATAATTGTTGGATTATGAATCAATATAACTTCAATGATGCGTTTAGAATGATTGGACTCAATATCTTAGATGATGGAACTGTTAAAGCAAAATACATAGAGTTATTTTAAAGAGGTGATAAAAATGAATAAATATTTAGTTAGATACAATGTTAATTCAATCCCAAATGATAACATAGATATGGGACAAATGTTTGAGTTTACTTATGAAAGCGAAGAATATGATTTAGAAGAAATAGAAAGTGAAATTTTAGAGTATTTGTGTGAATATTTTTCACCACATAATTTTAATATTGAAGAAATAATCAAAATGTAGGGAGTGTATTGATATGAAATTAGATAAAGCAATTGAATTAGGCAAAGCTTGTGGATTAAGTACGATAGGAGAATGTATTGCTAATGTAGATTACCATGCAATGAATATTTTTAAATATGAGGAAATAAATACTGAAATAAATGAATTACTAGCTGATTTCAGAAATAGTGGATTAAGTCAAGATAGTGGAATTAAAGAATACGAGGTGAATAAATTATGAAGATATTTAAATACATAGGAAGTATATTATTTGATGTTGGTAAAGTAATATTGGGCATAGGTATAGGAGTATTAGTTATTGGGATAGTTGCATTGCTCGCTGTGGGTATACTTTGTGTTATTTGTGGAACGAGTGCATTTGTAAGTAAATTATTTGGAGGAAATATGTATGTTTTATGTGGATGTTGCATATTGTGGTTAATTGGATTATTTTCTTGGTCTGAAGGTATAAATCCAATTAAAGGCACTAAAGAAACAATTATAGATATTAAAAATTACTTTGTTGATAAATGGAATGAAATAAAATAATAAATATGAATTATTATATAAGAAAACTTGCATATTATGCCTAAATAATAAGTAAAACAACTAAAATATGCAAGTTTATCGACACAAATATCCAAAATATTAGCATAAAATATGGATTTTATTTGTCAACACAATAAATTAATTAAATAAAAAAATGAGGTGTTAAAATGAATTATAGAGAATGTAAAGTAATATGTAGTAGATTTGGATTAGATTCTGTAAAATATGAAAAAATATACGAAGCTATGAAAGTTGATAGTGCAGATTATAATAAAGCAACTAAGTTTTTTGTGATAAATGAGCAAGGTATAGGTGAGATAATTAGTGGATTCTATTTTCTATATTATTTAGATAAAGTAAGTTTTGAAAAAGCAATCAGTTGGGTATCAAGCGAAGATAATACAGATGAAAAACGAGTTATTTTTATTCCAAAAGAATTGAGAATATATAAGAAAGATTCTAAAATTGTAGTTGATTATTCTAGCGGAGGAACTAAAACATTTGATAGTATAGAAGATGTATATATTAGCATATCCTTAATACATAAAGAATGGTTAATGTGTAGAACTAATCCATTGTCACACGCTTAAATAACAACATATAGATGTTAGTTTAATGTAATTAATAAAATAAATCACAAAACAAGACTAGAATTAAAAACTCTAGTCATTTTCTTTGCTACCTAATAAATCTCTATAATATCTTGAAATTTCAAATAATCGCATTAATTCATCATCGTTTGCGTCCATTAAGCCACCATGAACATATAAATTTCTTAATCCACTTATAAATGTACGTAGCCCTGCATCGGATTGAACAGACAATAATTTAAAAACAACACGGTATAGAGAAGTTAATTTAAATGAAACTGGCAAATCTTCTGCATTAATTAAATCTTTATATTTTTCATGAACAGAAGGCTCACAGTCTAACACTATATAATCAAGTATTGCTTGGATATTGACTTCGACATCATGCTCTAAATCTAATCTATCTTGTTGAAGTTCCATTTCATATAGCTCATCATCTGTCATTATTGGATTATAACCATTTATCTCTTCAAATTGCTTTGCATTTTTAATAGCTTGTTGACCTGTTATAATATTTTTTTCTTTTGAACCAGTAGTATTTCCTGATTTTCCAATATAATCAGAACCAAACATACCACCAATAAAACCCAAAACACCTCCAGCAAATCCACCTACTACTGAACCAACTGTTCCACCTACTATAGCACCTGTACTAGATGACAAAACTCCAGACGATGAATATTCTAACTTATTAGGCTTTTGCCAAACAATATCATATCCCATTGCTTGTGCAATTTCTATTACTTCACTATGCTTTATAGAACCCCTTGTAAGCTTATTATTAAGACTTGATGCAGTTGTTTGTTCTTCTTTAGGCTTATCTTCATTTAAAATATTTACTAAATCTATCATAGTTAGATTTTCTTTTAATAGGTACTCTTTTATTTGTTGTTTTATATCCATATGACACGCCACCTTTTTATTCATATATCTATTTAACTATAGTCTAAATAAGTTATTCTTTGTTTACTATAGTATACGTTTATGAATATTATTATACGTTATCGTATAGAAATATTCAATAATGTATTGACTTTTATTTTTAATGGTAGTAGAATCAAATTATGGAAATTAAGCCAAATAAAAAATAAGGTAATAAACTATGCTACCACCAATATCTCGACAATATTAATTGTAGCATAGTTTATTACCTAAAGCAATATTTAGGAGGATGATATTATGGAGAACTATTGTATTAAAGAAGAAGTGGACAAGCAATGGAAAGATGAAGATTATTTAAAAATTGCTGAAAAACAACATGCAAGGTTAGGTAAAAGAAATAAAGAGTATACAGAATTCATTTGCTGGGTTATGAATCATATAAATGAAGATCTAAATATTTATACTCAAGAAGACTATGAAAATGAAAATTATGATAACGTGATACCATGCGTGGGTAATGAAATATATGATAAGCTAGGAATTGATATTTTAGAATTAGAAGAATGCTTTATAGAAGCATACATAGAAAATAAGTGGACGAATAGTATTAAGTTAGTTGTTAGAGTTAATTATGAGGAAATTGGGTATATTATTGATGTGATGTAGTTATTTCAGAATTGGTTTAGATATTTTTTAGTTTGAACCAATTCTGAAATAATGATTATAATTCTTATAATATATTTAACAAATTAATGTAGAAAGTATTGACTTTTGAAACTGGAAGATTTATACTAATATTAGAGATTAAGAATGACAGATACATAGTGATAGGATATAATATTAAATAATGAAATGGAGTGAAATTTAATGAAAGTAATAAAATTTGGAGAATGGACAAAAACAAGTGAACAATTACCACCAGAACCAAAGGATTCATATGGAGATGAATATTTAGCAACTGTTGTGAATAATCAAGTAGTATCTTTAAGATATGTCAAAACCACAGTAAGAGGTAAGGAAATAATTCGTTGGGAGTGGAATAATGGAAGAATAAGTCCTTGGAGTGTTATAGCTTATATGCCTTTTCCAAAAGCTTATCAAGAGGAGTAGAATAACCTTAAAAACTATATCTTATCGTAAAATTAAGGAGGTATAAATAATGGATGAAGAAGAAAAAGATTTAGAAATGTTAGCTGGTATGGATAATGAAAGTCAAGAATTTAGAGATGAACTTCATAAAGTAGCTAAAAAACATGATATGGAGATAAAAGAAATTATAGATTTACTACCATCAATAAGAGCTAGTATGGAAACTCCAATAGAACCAAGAAGTAAGAATTCTTATATACGAGTAATTGATTTTGGAGATTAAAAAGGTATAGGGAAGATTAATTTCTTCCTTTATAAATTCAAATAGAATCTATCTTTCAATTGAAGTGAGGTGAATAATTATGGAAGGTTATTTTATATGTAATCACTTAACTTATAAAAGAGATTTTTGTACACTATATGCAATTTGGAATTCAAATATAATAGAAAAATGTGCTGATTGTATTAATAAGAAATGTGAAATGTGTTCTAATAAGGATAGTAGTATATTAAAAGAAGGAGAATGGATTTCTTGTTGTGAAATTTGCAGTTATAAAGTGAGGTGATAAACAATGATAAAAATATTAACAGATAACGATGATTATAAGAAATATGAAAAAGTAGTTGATAATGCAGGAGATGTATTAGAAGATTGGGATTATATTATAACATCTAATAATTATGAATTAGACGAAAATGCAATTGACAGAATAGCTAGTATACTAGAATCTTATGGTAATAAATATTATAAGACAGAATATGGTGAAACTTTTATTGTAGTTTATCATGGTTAGAAAGGAAGTGATCAATATGACAAACCAAGAAAAACAAAAATTAGAACAGTTTTTAGAATATATTCAAGATAAAGTTGAGGGTTGCTATAAAAAAGAAACTGAATCGACTATTAAAGATTATTTAAAAGAGATTAAGGTGGTGAAGTAATATGGAATATATGCAATATAGAGTTAAGATACTACAAAGTTGGTATGAAGAATCCGAAGATGAAGTTCAATCAGAAGAATATGATACAATTATTGATATACCTGCTAATGTAGAAAATATAGATGGGTTTTTAAAATATTTTCTAGGAGTCACCAAAAAGAAAGATACAAGAGAAGATATTATTTCTTATGAAGAAATAGAAGAATAATAATTAATATGAGGGAGTGATAATTATGGCTAAAATAACTATTGATGATGAATCTGTAAGACAATTAGAATTTTTAATTAGTGAGCATCTAGGTGATACATCTAGGAATATAGGTACAAGAAGATTTAATGAGTTAAAGTGTTCTTGGATAGAAAAAATGATTTCAGATGAATTTGATAAGTGGCAAGATGAACAAAACAAAATTGCAGAAGAAAGACATAATAGTTAAGATTTTAAATCAATAAATAGTGAGGAGATGCATTATAATGATTAAGTTTAAAGAGTTAGTTCATAAAGAAACAAATACAATTATACCATATAAAGATTGGTTAAAACACATAGAAGAAGACTCCACCATGATATTCGCAGTTACAGAAGAAAGTAGTTGGAGATATAATCCTAAAAATATGTTATTATCAGATGATTTTTGTATTACATTTGAAACAATAGAAAAAGAAAGACTATTAGAATTATTAAGATATTCAAAAGAAGCTATAGATTATTGGTTTAGAGATACCGATTGTTCTGATGAAAACAGAGAAGAAAACGACAATTTTAAAAAAGAATGTGATTATTTTATGGAAAAGCTTATAAATCAATAATTCTATTAGGAAAGGATGATAGCATCTATGAATATTAATGAATATTTTGATAATGGTTTAAAACAAGGTATGGTAAAGATTTATCCTTATGCTGAAGATATAAAAGAAATGGGATTTTATATGTTAATTCATGAATCTACAAGAATAATTGATAATAATAAATCTTACCAATGTACATTATTTTTAAAAGAAACACCTTATTGCCATGAATTTAGACCTTTGTGGGATATTATAAATCATATTAAAAGCAGAGATTATAAAATAGACAATAATATTCTGTATTCTATGATGTGTGATGATAGTGTTATGGAACTTGCAGAAGTAAAAGAAATTCCTAATAATGAGAAGATAGAAGATATTCATAAACTAGTAGATAAATATAATAATAAGTTAGAATTAATTGAAGAAGAAAAACAGTATCTACTTATTAAGTCATTATTTGATGAATATATAAATACAGAAAATTATACATTAGAACAAGTCGAAGATGTTTTAAACAGTTTATTAAGATAGTTATATAAAAGAAAGGAAGATGTAAAATGTTTAAAGAAGAATGGGAAAATAGAACAGTAGCAATGCCACATAAAGGTTATGGTAGAATATATGTAGAAAAAAAGGAAGATATCCAAAAAGTAAAAGATATCGTTAAAGCTATGGATGAATTTGAAGCGGATTATTTACCAAAAGATTTAATAACTGTTTTTAATGGTAAAAAGCAAATGACTTATACTCATAAATTTGATGATTTAGATGTTAATAATTTAATTGTTGAATGTTGGAATCAAGGAATCAAATGTTTTTATATTAAAGATTGTTAATTAATAATGGTTCTTATAAAAGAGCCATTTTATCTGCTTTTTATGAAATAAGAATGGCTTAAACAGGGACTTTAGGAGGTGTTGAAAAATATGAAGTTACAGTTAAAAGCTTATTACAACAACAATCTAGTTTTTAGTAAAGTTTATTCAAAGTCTACTTTTCTTAAAAAGAAATACCATTATTATACTAGTTTTAAAGGGCAAGAGATTAATAGAACAATTGAAATATTAAAATCTGATGATATTGGAGAAGTTTTTGAAAAGATCAATGTAACAAAATTTATAAAAGAAGATATTATTGAAAGAATTTAAAATGAAGATATTACCTTGAAAGGAGAATACAATGATAATTAAAACAATGATTGATAATTATGATATAGAAACAGATGACTATATAAACAAGCCAATACTTAAAAATGGGAAAACAGTAGGAACAATTGTAAAGGCAAAATTATCTCCTTTAGGAGTAGTCATAGAGGGAATTATTTGGGATGAATGTATCTCAACTGTTATAGATTTTACAGATAATGAGGATAAAAGAATTTGCAATAGTATTAGTATAACTATTAAATAAGTAATTGATAATGGATAATATTGAGAGTGATGTAACACTAAACAATAAAATAAATTAAATGAGGTGAATTAATTGTGAAAAAATCAATAATGTCAGAACAATTTAAACTATTCTTGCAGTCACAAAGAATAGATAGTGATAAATTTGAATACATATCAAAAGATTGTACCGATTATAAGGTTAGAAATATTGTAACTGGTGTAGTTGGCTATATCAGATATTAAAGGAGCGTGAATAAATAATGTTTAAAGTTAAATTAAGTCAGTTAGCAGAATTAACAGATACTTATTCTTATGGCGGTAATGGTTACGAGTTAAAAGTTACTCAAGAAGAAGATGGAGAAAAGTATATTGAGGTTAGTGAAATAGATATGTCTAAAGAACTAGCCATAAATTTCAAAAAGCATAGAGATGAATTAAACATACAAGTTAATAAATTATGTAAAAAATCAATATCTAAATCAAATTGTATGGATATTTCAGAAATTGAACAACTTTTAGACAATATGAAATACTATATTAGAGAATATAATGGATTGAAGGGAGATGAATGAATAATGAAAACGAAAATAATTAGTATACTTATTGGAATGGGAATAATGGGAGTTTTAGTTGGTTGTGGTCAAGCAATTCAAAATGTCCAAGCAGGAGAAAATGGTTATTTAAAATATTGTGGTAGTCAAACTATATTTAATGATATTGGTAAGAGTGAAAAAAGAGTTGAGATTTATGAGGACACAGAACATAATAAAGTAGTTTATGTTTCTATATACCAAGGTTATAATGTTAGTATAACTGTTACAGATAATAATTCAAAACAAAAATAAAATTACAATCAAATACTTCTTTTAAGTGGAGTTTAACAAAATAAGTATAATATCAAATATGAAAGGAAGATGCAAAAATGAGTGTTGGAGTAATGAGGTGTAATAAAGAAGGTTGTAATGGATTGGTGTTATATGAAGATGCTGATTATGATTTCAGACGAGCTATAAGAGATGGAGATTGGACATTAGATGATGATTTAGTTTGTGATGCTTGTGGAAGAAAATTTAAAGCAGTTATAACACATACATATATTTGGGAAGATGAAGAAAATGATGATTATGAAGAATTAGAAAGTGCTTGTATTACTGAGTGGGAAAAGAAACATAAAAGATGATGAAATACTTTTTATAAGGAGTTAATAAATTAGAATATGAAAGGATATGAATTAAAATGGATGAAGTAGAAAAATTAAAAATGATAAAACAATATATAGAAAATAATTTAAATAAAGAAGATTTAGAAAAATCTTATCATGATTATGAAATTAATCCAAGGTTAGATGATTGTTTTGAAGGAGGTTATGATAAAGGGTATTCATTTGCATTATATAAAATTGGTAGAATGTTAGGTATATATTACTAACCATAAAATATTACTTTTATTTGGAAGGAGAGATGAAAGTGGAAGAATTTAATGTAATAGGAAAATGTAATATATGTAAACTAGATAATATGTGTACAGAAGTGATTACAATAACTAAAGATAAGCAACAAAAAGTGGAATTTTGGTGTAAAGATTGTGTTAATAAAATAAACGAAGAAGAAGCAAGGCAACAAGTATATGAAGATATAATAAGAAGTATGCATTAAATTAAAAAAAGAAAGTAGGGAAAACTCAATGAATAGAGATGATATTATAATTAATTCAATGACACCAATTTATGATAATTTAGGTTATGACAAAGTTTTAGAAAGTCCACGATATAAGCTAAAAAGTATTACGGTAGAATTTTTATTAAAAGATAACTCTGCATTTAGTGGTAGATATGATATTAAAACAAAAATACCATTATCAGAAGAAGCAATTAAAGATGAAATAATAATAGTATTAAGTTAGCTTAAAACTTTAGATTTATCAAGAGTTAAATAAAATATAATAAAGAGAAAGAGAGATGAATAAAATGGGATGTTGGAATGGAACTGATTTAATAACACAATTACCTATAATGTATGGAGATGAGGTT
>Ga0302215_10000514_pt1 | contig 28668 bp, 26 predicted proteins | sample II_Fen_N3_1_FD_194580 | JGI IMG/M metagenome (GOLD analysis project Ga0302215, IMG submission 194580) | Peat permafrost microbial communities from Stordalen Mire near Abisko, Sweden - II_Fen_N3_1 | ecosystem: Environmental > Terrestrial > Soil > Wetlands > Permafrost | place: Sweden: Abisko... | reverse complement strand
TTTTATTGTCTTTTATCATCATTTTCATTAATCCGGGTATCTTTTCAATTTTCGCACTTCCTTTGATATAATTCTCAGAAGTGTAGCCAGATAGCTGATATAAATGAAAAGGTGCCCGGGCTATGGAATGTCGCATAATCCTGTCAGCCGGATTATCTTTGGATGGTTTGACTGTCAGTTCTTTCAGCCAGATTGGTTTTTCATCCAGTATAATTTTTAATTCAGCTCCCTGAGGTGATACTTCTATCATCTTCGTCTGCGATTGATATCCAATACAACGTATCTCGCAGGTGTATGTGCCTTTTATTAAATGGGATTGAAATTCACCCTGTTCATTGGCAACAAAACCTGATGTTATTTCGTGAATATAGATGGTGGCAAAAGGTATTGGCTCACCACCTGTACTCATAATTCTTCCTTTTAATACCTGTGCAGATGCCGAAATACAAATAAGTAAAGTAAGTACTAGAAGTTTAACTCGTTGCATATGATCTGATTTGTGATGATAATTAACAATGCAAATATATTTACTTTTAATAAAATAACAAAATTATGTAATTAAATATATTATATTTAACTAAATATGAAATTGAACTTCATGCTGCAATTTTTGTTTTTAGCTATTCAGATATGATGATCCATAAAAAACTGTTGTATAAAGAGAAAGTACGATAAGTATGGAATATGATTCCAATGTATTTCGTGATTTCTAAAATTAGAAATTTAAAAGGAATTGTCGTATTTTTGCGTTATTAATAAATAACTTAGCGGCAGGCTATCCATAGCGTTTGGTAATTTAAAGAGAGTACGATTCCCGGTTTTTATTCAATAACTATCATTAATTAATAAAAATGTCAAAAATCAACATACAAATTAGCGGAGTGTCAGCCGAACTGGTACTGGGCAACTATATGCCGAAGGATTCAACGATATACAACGATTGGATGGAATTCTTTCATTTCAATGACCTGATACATGAAACTCAATTATTGACCGGATATGTTACAGAAATTGAGATTAAGCAGGATGATATCATTATGTTTAAAGGCAAAATTCCAACATCGAAATTCTTGCCTATAAATAGTTATTCACCTGTTCTGGTTCATCATGCGTTGTATCTAAGAACCGAATGTGCCGAAAATGCAGTATATCAGTGTGAATTTGATACGGATCATTTTGATAAAAATAAGTTGTTTTTCGAAACACAGGATTATGATTTACTTTTCAAAGTGGGGAATTCGTTTATTTGCAATGTATTGTATGACCATATTCAACTTCCGTTAGAATGGATTAGTGGGCATACCATTGGGGATATCTGCCTGTTATGCCGGTTTGAAGACGGTTACCTGATTCCGGTGTATGATGCCATAAAAAAAATTGCCGTTCTTTAGCTCATCTGGTCAGTGAAAGGATATCAGTTTATTTGTTTCCTTTTTTTTAATGTTGATTTTAAATCAACACACCGGTCTACTGGTTGAGAGTCAATAGAAATCCCGAAAGAAAAGGATCCTAAATTTAATAGAGGGTTTCTATCAATTCATTTATGATGACTATTAAACTATTTTAATGTCGCGTTGTTTAAACATTAAAATAGAATAATAACAGTGACTGAAATAATACACGATGAGCCGTCGAATTAGCCTTCTCATATTCATGATAGTTTTATCCTTAGTGGTTTTTGCTCAAAAAGGCATTATCAAAGGGAAAATCTATGATGTAAAAACCAATCAACCCATTGAATTTGCATCCATTGTTATTCAGGGAAGTATCATTAATTCGATATCTGACCTGGATGGAAATTATATCTTTACTGGAGTTGATCCTGGATTTAAGCGGTTGGTTGTAACTCTGGTGGGCTATCAGACAACACTGTCACCTGAATTTCAGGTTCAAGGGAATCAGACTTCGTTTATCGATATTGGAGTACTTGAATCGACCGTTCAACTTGGTGAAGTGACTGTCCGTCAGAATTTCAGATCAAAAAAAATAGAAAGTCCGTTATCTGTTTTGTCTGTGGGTGTTCAGGATATTGAGAAAACAGCCGGTGCTAACCGAGATGTATCAAAGGTCATACAAACATTACCGGGTGTAGGAGCAACCGATCCCAACAGGAATGATTTGATTGTACGGGGTGGCGGTCCCTCCGAAAATGTGTTTTACCTCGATGGAATTGAGATACCAGTGATCAATCATTTTGCAACCCAGGGTTCATCAGGAGGATCAGTGGGAGTGATCAATCCTGATTTTGTCAGGGAAATCGACTTTTATACAGGTGCTTTTCCTGCTGGTAAAGGAAATGCTTTAAGTTCGGTGATGGATATTAAACAAAAAGATGGCAGCAAGGACCGGATACATTCGAAACTATCGGTTGGGGCATCTGATGCAGCACTGACCCTAGATGGACCGTTGGGTGAAAAGTCAACTTTTATTGTTTCAGCCAGGCAATCATATCTTCAATTCTTATTTGCTGCCATTGGACTCCCTTTTCTACCCACGTACAATGATTTCCAGGTGAAGGTAAAAACAAAGATTGACCCCAAAAATGAAATTACATTTCTGGGCATAGGTGCGATTGATGATGATGCCCTCAATACCGGCATAAAGAATCCAACTGAAAGCCAGGCTTACATTTTATCCTATTTACCCACGTATAAACAATGGAACTATACGGTAGGAGCCGTGTATAAACATTTTGCCCTATCACATTTTGATACCTGGGTATTGAGTCGTAACATGTTACGCAATGTAAATTTCAAATATAAAGATAACAGTGTTGACAGCATGAAACTGTCTGATTACAAATCGGATGAAGCTGAAAATAAATTGCGTTTCGAGCGAATATATCCCGATTTACCCTTTAAACTTTCGTTTGGAGGTGGAGTAAAATACGTGCATTATACGAATTATACCAATCGTATTCTCTATTATAATAATGTAATAAGCCCCCTGGTTTATAATTCACGAATCGGATTGTTTGGTTATCAGGCTTTTGCACAAGGGTCAAAAGAATACCTGAATGACAGGTTAAAACTTTCACTTGGAGTGAATTTTGCCGGACTTAATTATAATCAAAATATGATGAATCCGTTGAATCAGTTTTCACCAAGATTTTCTGTGTCGTATGCACTTACACCGAATCTGGACCTGAATGCCAATGTTGGCAGGTATGCCCAACAACCTGCCTATACGACCCTTGGATATAGAAACGAAGCGGGTGTATTGGTAAATAAGCAGGAGGGATTGCATTATACCATTTCCAATCAGGCCATTGCAGGGGTTGAAATCCGTCCGATGGAAAATATGCGCATGACAGTTGAAGGTTTTTACAAACAATATACTTATTATCCGCTTTCTGTTGTAGATGGACTTAGTATTGCCAGTAAAGGGACCGATTTTGGTGAAGTGGGGGACGAAGAAATAGTTTCTTCCGGTAGAGGGAGAGCTTATGGAGTGGAAGCGTTGTACCGGATAATGGAAATGAAGAAACTTAACGTTACGGCAACCTATACTTATTTCAGGAGTGAATTTACAAATTCTGCAGGAGTATATCTTCCATCTTCTTGGGATACCAAACATTTATTTAATTTAATAGCCAGTTATAAATTCCGGAAAAACTGGAATGTAGCAACCCGGTGGCGTTTTGTTGGAGGTGCACCTTATACTCCAATAAAAGCTGTTTCGGCAAACAAGGTCGTTTGGGACATCAGTAATCGCCCGTTGCTGGATTATTCAAAGTTTAATTCATTACGCTTGCCCAATGCCCATCAACTTGATATTCGAATTGATAAAGAATTCTATTTTAAAAAATGGGTTCTGAATATCTATACCGACATTCAAAATGTGTATAATTTTAAAACACAGGGAGCACCTGTTTATACAAACCTTAGCGCCAATGCCACACAGGATTCCAAAGGAAATAAAACATATTTGCCTCAAACCGATCCGACAAATCCATCAAACTATGAATTGCGCACTATAGATAACTTTGCAGGTACCATTTTGCCAACAATCGGTATTATTATTAAAATTTAAGATCATCACCCAATGAAAAAAGGTACGAAGACCCGAATCATACTTGCAACACTACTTATTTTATCGGTAGCAAGTACAGCACAGAAGAAGAAAGAAGTGTTTACGGAGGAAAACTATGGTGTTAATACGACAGGGACTCCCATAACAATCCGTTTTGAAAAAGGAAAAGAACACAATCATCCCCTTTTTGCAGTTTGGCTGGCAGATGATAAAGGAAATTATCTTCAGACTTTATTCGTATCAGAGACAATAGGAAGAGGTGTATTTAAACATGCCAGCAGAAAAAGTGGTAAATGGATGGAAGGTGAGATCCAACGACCTGCAGCATTACCTTATTGGACGCATCAACGAAATGTTATCAATGAGTATGGCAATTATAATCCGACACTTAAACATCCGGTTGTTGATGGGTATACCGGAGCAACACCTATAGCGTCATTTATATTGCACACAAAGACCGGACGACCGTTGAAGGGTAAATATAAAATCTTTCTGGAGTTAAATCAATGTTGGGACTGGAATGAATACTGGACCAATGATAAATACCCCGCTGATGTGGAATATAAAACTTCCAGTCAGCCGGCCCTAGTCTATGAAGTTGATGTTGATACAAATCATCAAAAACTTCAATATGAAATGAAACCTATCGGACACAGCCACTATTCAGGTGCTGATGGAAGCCTGGATACTGATTTAAGCACGATCACCACGGCATTGCATATCGCTAAAAAGATTGTGGTCACGATAAATTGATTTAGTAGACTGTTTGCAGTTATCAAACGATGAATAAACAGTAAACCCTCTGAACATAGTTGCTCAGAGGGTTTTTAAAAATGAATTCACATTAATTTTTCAAATCGGGATATTTAATACGGTTATGATATATGTTTTTAATTTTTTCTTTAAATACTGATTTTACTAATTCAACATCCCTGAATGTAATTGGTGCATCTTTAAATTCACCTTCTGCAATTTGATCATCAATCATATTTTCTACCATTTGGTCTATACTTTCTTCTGTATATTCCGTCAGGCTTCTGGATCGTGCTTCCACTGCATCAGCCATCATAAGAATGGCGGTTTCCTTATTATTTGGTAGAGGCCCCGGATATGTAAATACTTCATTATTCGGTTTAATACCCGGATTTGCATTCAGGTATGAATTATAAAAGTATTTTGTTTTGCCAAAGCCGTGATGCGTAGTAATGAAATTGATGATTTGTTCGGGTAAATGATATTTCTTGGCAATTTCAATCCCATCGGTCACATGATTAATAATAATTTTTGAAGCTTCTTCAAAATCAATTTCGGTAAGCGGGTTTTTACCACCCATTTGATTTTCGATAAAATATTCGGGATGTTTAATTTTGCCAATATCATGATAAAGAGCACCTGTACGAACCAGTAAACTATTCGCATTTATTTTCTTTGCAGCTTCTGTAGCCAGGTTTGATACTTGCATGGAATGTTGAAAGGTGCCAGGTGCTAATTCTGAAAACTGAATCATCAGATCACTGTTTATATTGGTAAGTTCAACCAAAGTCACACTCGAAATAAGTCCGAAAATTTTTTCGAATAAGTAAATCAGGACATATGCAAACAATAAAAAAACGCTGCTGATGGCGAAATAAATGATATATTGCCAGTTGATCCGGTTTACATCCCCTTCGGAGATACATTCAAAAGCCAGGTACATGAGCACGTAACTCAGAAATATATAGAGTGCCGATTGTGCCAATTGTGATCGTTGCGACATATCTTTCAAACTGGATACAGCAACCATCCCGATGGTGATTTGTAAAAGCAAAAACTGAAAGGCATTATCTACCATAAAAGAAATAATTAACATGGTGATGATATGAGCAAACAGTGCTGTGCGGGAGTCGAAGAAAACACGTATAATGATAGGTAGCATGGCAAAGGGAACCATGTAGCAACTCAAAGAGGTGTAGCGGATCGTAAAAGCAGTTAAACTTACCAATATCAGTATTACCAGTAGAATAAAAAGAATGTTACTCAGGCTGTCGTATATCCGTGGTCGAAAGAGGTATATGTACAAATAGAATAATGTAATTAAACCCAGAATCATTATTATTTCGCCAACCACTACAATCGAAGATTGCTGAAGGGAAGTTTTGCGTTTCTCTGATTCAATTTTTAGAGAACGCAATACCAGGTAATTTGCCGGAGTTACAATCTCACCACGATCTATGATTCTTTCGCCCGACTGAATCATTCCCGAAGTAAGCGAAAGGTTTTTTAGGATGTCTGTCTTTGAGATTTCCGAATTTATGCTGTCGTATTTCATGTTTTCAGTCAGATACATGTTTATATCAAACGATTTTAAAGAAATTGGAGCCGCATTTATTATTTCTTCGTAAGCAGTACGAGGGGTATATATATTACCAATTGGAATGACATGAGTAACCCTGTTGGGGAGTATACGGGATATATTAACTCTTTTATCAACCAGTAATTTATTGTAATCATCAACTGAAATGACTCCGGCACTATAAATTGATTTAAACTTATTTTTAATATAATTAGGTATGCGAGGGGAAGTTTCACCTTTTTTCTGTAAATCGGAAAGTAATTTGCTTATTTGTCTGTTAATGACGGTTGTGTCCAATTTAAAATAAGGAGTGTAATCTTTTAATACGTCTTCCTTTTCCTTTTCCAACTGCTGATCGCTTTTATAAATAGGGAAATCAAACGATGCTGTGATTAATTCATACGACCAGGGTTTTCCTATTTCAAATTGATACTTGAATTTATCCTCGGAAGGATAAAGCATGACGATAAGTACAACTAAAAGAAAAAACAGACCTATTTTACTTATATTTTGAACCTGGGGTTGAGAAAAATTTAATTTCATATATCTTCTTTAGCGGGATAATAATATGGATCATATTGAAAAACGCCGAAAATTACGAAAAAATTCCTTAATAGAAACATTATCGTTGAACTTTCGTTATTTTTGTAGTTATATTTGTAGTTACAGGTATGATTTAATTAATTTTACAATTTAAACTTATCCGTATGAAAGGAATTATATGCTTGCCACTTGTGCCACTTCGCGAGAGTGATAGTGAACGTAGCGAATTATATTCTCAATTACTTTTTGGTGAACAGGTCGATGTCATTGAAACACGTGAAAAGTGGCTTTTTGTTCGTAACCTGAGTGATAATTACAGGGGTTGGGTGGATCGTAAAATGGTACAGATTATCTCCCCTGAAGAAGTAGACCGAATAGCAGGAATACCGAAAAAAGTAGTTCAGTTTCCATTCGTACAAGGTAAAAAATCTTTAGTTGAAACCATTGTTTTGCCTGGTGGCAGTATTTTTCGGGTAGATTCATCAGATGAATTTGTTGTAGGAAATGATACTTTTACATTAAATGCTTCTGAATTGATTCCATCAGAGGAGATGTCGGGTGAGCATGTCCTGAAACTTGCAAAACAATATCTTAATGCACCTTATTTATGGGGAGGAAAATCCATATTGGGAATTGATTGTTCAGGATTGGTCCAGGTAGTTTATGCCATGTGTGGAATTCAACTGGAACGTGATGCTTCCGATCAGGTAGAACAAGGTCAGGTGATTGATTTTCTAACTGAAGCAAAGGCAGGTGACCTGGCTTTTTTTGAAAATTCGGAAGGACGAATTATTCATGTGGGCATTTTGCTTAATTCTCATCAGATCATTCATGCTTCCGGCTGGGTGAAAATAGAAAATATCGATTCCCAGGGAATTATTTCAGTTCAAACCGGAAAATATACACATAATTTACGTGTTGTCAAACGGCTGATATAGAGTCGTATTGTTTGATAAAGAAAATATATAGAGAAATTTGTTTTTTATTTTTTTAAAAAGTTGGGTGTCTAATGTAAGATATTCAACTTTTCTGCGTCATTATAAGTGTATGGAATCAACTCAATTTAATACTCAAATTCTGAATCATTCCGATAAACTATTTCGATTGGCAAAATCGATCTTGCGGGATGTGGATGCAGCTCAGGATGCTGTTCAGGATTTAATCGTGAAATTATGGGAGAAGAGATACATGCTGGATGAAGTAGAAAATATACAGGCTTTTACCATGCGTTCAATGCGAAATTTATGCCTTGATACCATTCGTCAAAATAGGGATATGGATGAATTGCCGGTTGAATTTGAATATATAGAACTAAATCCTTACCAAAAAACAGAACTTAAAGATTTAGCATCAAAAGTAAAAAGGATGATTGATAATTTGCCTGAATTGCAACGTACCATCATTCGAATGCGTGATGTGGAAGAAATGGATATATCAGAGATAGCTTATATTACTTTATTAACTGAAAATGCAGTAAGTGTCAATTTGTCCAGGGCACGTCAGAAAATCAGGGATCAAATATTAAATGAACAAAAAAAAGTGGAGGATACAGTATGGAAATGATGAATGAATTATTGGAAAAATACTTTAGGGGCGAAACGTCACTTACAGAAGAAAAGGAATTGAAAAAATACTATTCAACAGGTAAAGTTGCTACAGAGCATGAAATTTACAGGTCCTTGTTTGATGTGTTTAAAGAAGAAAAAAACGAAACAGCCATTTCTCCGTTTAATAAAGTTATACCAAAGCAAAAGAGAATAACCCGAATCTGGTATCAGGCTTTTGGCATAACCGGAATAGCTGCAACCATCGCCTTATTATTATGGGTAAAACTTCCGCAAGACAATACTAATTATGCTTTTATAGATGGAAACAGAAATGAAAATACAGAATTTGTGCAACACTATACATTGAATAAGCTTAACCGGGTTAATCGCATGTTGGCGAAAAGCATGAACCCAATGAAAAGTTTTAATCATGTCAGGCAGAATATGGAACCCATACAGAATATTTCGGAAATCAAAGATAAAATGGACGATATACATAACAAACTAAAATTTAAAAAAACACGAATATGAAAAAAATCATGACATTGGTTGCTGTACTTATGATAGTTGCAGTAAGCCAGGCACAATCGCTACAATCGTTTTTCGACAAATATCACAATGATGAACGATTTGAATACGTATCAGTGGGTAAAGGGATGATGAATATGGCCGGTGCTTTTGGAGGAAATGCCAAAAATAATGCAGAAATGATGTCTAAAATGAAATCAATTAAGATTCTGACATTAAATGCTGAAGCTTCTTCAACACTTATGAAATCAGTTGTTAGTGAACTGGATCAGGTGGTTGATAAAGGAAATTTTGAAACGGCAGTAGAAACCAGGGACAAAGGAGAAAGAGTAAATATCTATTACCGGTTTACCGGGAAAGATGATGCGGATATGCTGATTGTCACTAAAGAGAAAGGTGAATTCAGTTTAATCTGGATAAATGGAAAAATGACTAAGGAAGAAATGATGCATACATTTTCAACTAACGGGAAAATGTTGAATTCATTAGGGTTTTGTGGAAAGTCAACGTCTACAGTATCTTAATGCTATTTTAAAAAGAAATTTTGTTTTTTAATCTTCTTTTAGATATGAGAGCCAATACATTGTGATAATGTGTTGGCTTTTTTTATTTTACCAACGTTAGAATGAGTCCCACGCAACCTATCAAAAGAATTATAATGCCGGTGGTTTGATTGATTAATTTCAATTCTCTCATATTCAATTTATTTTTAAATTTACTTACCAGGATTGTTAGTAAATTCCACCATAGAAGTGCCCCGGTTAAAATGGATAATATACCACAAATCGTTACAAACAAAGTTGTTTTATTCCCAATAAATTGAAATCGGGCAAAAAGAGCGATCAATACAAACAGAACTAATGGATTTGAAAAAGTCAACCCGAATGAAGTAACAAAATCGCCCAACAAACTGTGTTTGATAGTTTCATTGGGCTTGGGTTGAGTGGCCGGGTTCGTCTGGAAAATGTACCAGCCAAAAAGGGCAACTACTAAACTTCCGACTAATTCAATGATAAAGCGGTGATCTTCGATGAAATCGAGTACGAAGCTTAAAAAGAATAAAGTAATGATAGTATATATCAGGTCGGATGTAGTTGCACCAAGACCAGTTGCAATACCATGTTTCTGACCTCTGTTCAGAGTCCGTTGTATGGTAAGCATACCAATAGGACCTAACGGCACAGAAATACATAATCCGATTAACACTCCTTTTATTATAATTTCAAGCATGCGATGCATTTAAAGTTTGCATTGCAAAGATAGTTTTTTTTCATCAATCAACGGTTAACTAAAATCTCAAAGATATACGTTATTCTCCCTATTAATCCTTAGATTGAGTTAAAAAAACTGTAATCTAAAATTGTTTATGCTAACTTTTTAATCAGATTCTATCTTTTTCAGGGGAATAATTGTCAGTTTTAAAGTGAGAGTATTGACTTTGTAATTTCGAATTCAGGTATCTCTTTTCATTAATTCATTAATTTTTTCAATTTATTCATGAACAGCTGAAATGATCTTTTTCACTTTTAAAATCCAAAATCATCAATTTTCTTATTGAACTTTTTAGCTTCAGAAGGTTTTTTTGCCATTCCTTGTTTGATCGATCCTTCTACATAAATTGCCTGATACGGGCGAACCGGACAAATGGATTCACAGGCTCCACACCCGATACATAAATCTTCGGTGACTTCAGGTATTGTCAATCCCTTTTTAAAGGGTATCATATGTACTGCCTGAGTTGGACAATGTTCTGAACAGGCACCGCAATCTTCCTCTTTGGCAAATACAACGCATAAGTCCTGACGAAATTTGGCAATGCCTAGCTGAGTCAGTTTCTTTTCTTCCATGGTAAGAGTTTTTAAAGCTCCTGTTGGACAAACAGAGGTACAAATGTTACAATCATACGTACAAAAAACGTGCGTTGAAAAAGTAAGATGTGGCTGGGTGATACCTGTTATGCCATATTGAAGAGAAGCAGGTTTAAGCACCTGCATAGGACATTTTGTAACACATAACTGGCAACCGGTACAATGTGCGTTAAAATGATCGAGCGTGTATGCTCCCGGAGGCATGACAGGTTTTCTTGAAAGGATAGGATCATTTTTTCCAATGATTTTGTTCGTTCCTGCAAATGCAACTGATACCATGGCTGCACCGGAAGAAAGCAAAAATGTTCGCCTGCTGTTATTGACTTTGTTTTGTTCAGTTGGTACATGTTTCTTCATATACCTGTATTTATAACTAATACCTCCTTTTTTACAGGCCGAAAGGCAGTTGAAACAACTTACGCATCGTGAATCGTCCACTTTCATGGCATCACTGTCAATACATTGCGATTTACACTGTTTTTCACAAGCCCCGCAACGGGTACAGGATGATTCATCCATGGATATATGAAAAACTGAAAACCTGGAGAGTAAACCGAGCGAGGTGCCAACCGGGCAAATAGTATTACAATATGACCTTCCTTTAAACCAAGACATTTGTGTTAATAATAAAAAGAAAAGGATGGCAATTCCAAAGCCAAGGGGAACAAAACTTACCTGCTCAACTTTATAAAAAGTGTAATTCCCCATCGCACTAAATATGAAAGCTAAGGCATTATTTCCCCAAATAGCCAGCGGACGGAATAATTGGGAAGCAATTCGGCCAAAAGTGCTATACGGGTCAAGAAGTATTACCAGAAATGAACTCCCGAAAAGAAAAACAATCAGGGTAAGCACAAGAATAGTATATCGTAATATGTTCTTTGGTGGCGAATAGTTATAGCGCGTCTTCTTCTTTTTTTTACGAAAAAAACGTGACTTCCATGAAAGAACATCCTGCAGTATTCCTAACGGACAAATGCTGGAACAATAGATCCTTCCTAAAAACAAACTCAATAAAAATAGTATCCCGATAACTATGAGATTCAAAGAGAGTAATGCAGGTATCCATTGAATGTTCATAAATTGATGAAATTGCACAGGCAATTTACCTGTGAAATCGATAAAGAACACAAAAATGGGAAGGAAAAAAAAGATTGATAAAACGATTCGTATATTTTTAAGAAATTTCATTGAAAAAAAAGCTTAGTAATCATATCGGGAACTAAAAATATTCTATAACAGATTACAGTTTAATCCGTTTCACATTAAGATTGTCCAGGTTTTGAGTTCCAACTTTGAGTTTTTCAGCCAGTGCAATGTACCTGACATCTTTGAGTTCGGTAGGTTGAACCTGAGAAAATAGTTTCATAGCTGCTGTATCCACTGCAACATAGTCGGGTGAAACTAATAATGATTTGAGTTTTACAACATCCGTTTCCGATTTTCCCTGTGGTCCGTTTGATTTCATAATCCGGTAGGCATCAACAATATTCAGTGCGGGTTTTTTATGAAAAGTGGCTGCATCCGCTATACACTGATGTAGATCATGGCTGTGAAAGAAACTTCTGTCCCATACAATGCCCATCAGGTTTTTCATGGAGATAGTGTTTTTTGCACCACCATGATGTTTTAATACAGGTACATTGAACCATACATCACATTCAAGTAATGCTTTATGTATTTTTGCTTTTTTTAAATTTACCCCGCGTGGGAAATCCACTTCACTATAATACGATTCATCATTCGCCGGTACCATTTTACCACCGTTAGCAAGCACCGCTTTTTCAATACCGCTGTTTGTATAGCTCTTTTTCCAGTCGTGACAGGTATGGTCGAATACAATTACCTGAGAAGCACCAGCCCCCCTGCAAAGCTTAACCAATGCACCCACCAGCTCGGGGTTTGTGTTTGCTGCAAGTTCAGGACTTCTGTCCCAGCCAATATTAGGCTTAATCACAACTTTCTGGCCTTTTTTTACAAAGTGTCCGATTCCACCCAATTCTTTTATAGCGCGGGCTAACATTATGGCCGGTTCACCGCCCATGACAGCAACAAGATCAGGTTGAGAGTGAACTGCTATTTCTTTCCCTGTTAAAACTGATCCAAGAGCATTGGTTTTAAAGAATGATGCAATTCCAACAATTGCTGCTGATTTGAAAAAATCTCTACGTTTCATTGTAAATTGTATTTTAGTGGATTAATAAATTGTAAAATTAATGGATTGAATAGCTGATTATAAATTTAATCGAATTTTAATTCTTCACAAATTGTAAAATTGAAATAATTCTTTCGTTTTTTTAGTTACCTGAATTTTATAAAAGATTCTAACCGGAAGAATTCCTGAAAATCATGACGCTTTTATAACCTGTATATTTATTTAAAATATGGTTCCTTCATTTGAATCAGATGATTTTTTTCTTTCTAACATATAGACTGAATATAAACTGCAAGGTTTAATCCAACTCATCTTCTATTTCCACAGGTTTTCGTTTTACCACCAATGCACTAAGTTCCCACAGTGCATAAATAGGTATAAAGAATAGCATGATTGTAAATGGATCGCCAGTTGGAGAAAATATTGCAACTAGTACGAACAAGCTAAAGAAGGCATGTTTTCTGTATTTATTGAAAAATTCACGATGTAAAATTCCAATCTGAGATAAGAACCAGGCAACTATTGGTAACTCAAATACCAGTCCCATAAAAAAGCAAACCATCAAGAATGTATTCATGTATGAATCCAGCGATACGCTCTGTTCAATAAATTTACTTAGTTGATATCCTGCCAGATACCTTAATGTCATAGGGAACAGAAAGAAATATCCGACTGCAACTCCCATGAAAAATAAAACGTTTCCAAATAGAAAAATTTGACCCGCATTTCTTCTTTCATTGTCATAAAGAGCAGGTCGTACAAATATAAATAGTTGATAAATGACAAAAGGGAAACTGAAAACTAATGCAAACCACAATGAAGATGTTAAATGCACCATAAACTGCGAAGCAAGATTAATGTTGATTATTTTCACATTAAAAGTGCCGGTAATAAAATCAGGAAAGTAAGGTATTTTTTTGCTGACTTCATTTATCCATTGATAAAGAAAAAAATCGTTTCTGGAAGGCGCAAGAACTACATTGTCAAAAATTCCTCTCATGAATGCAAAAAATACAAGAGAAGCCAATCCAACAAATCCGGCAATACGAAATAAAGTTGTCCTTAAATCATCCAGATGTTCCCAAAAAGATTTTTCACTGTCATTCGACTTATTCATGCTTATTTAGCTGAATCTAAGTTATCTTCTTTTGTGTCTTTGGGAGCTTCTTTTTTTGTTACTGTAGTTGCGTCTTTAATTTCATTTTCAACTTCATTCATTCCTTCCTTGAAACTTTTTATACCTTTTCCCAACCCTTTCATTAGTTCAGGTATTTTTTTTCCACCGAATAATAATAAAAAGATTAAAGCTATGACTATAATAACAGGAGAATCTAAAAAAAGTAAGTGATTCATATAGGTATGATTTAATGTGTAAATGGTTTAATGAAATTTCACTGTAAAAATACAACTAAATTTTAATTGAAAAAATACAGAATCAAATTTGTTTATGTAAATGTAATGTGTTTTAGTTACAAAGTCAAAAATATTTTTTGGTTTATCTATAATATCGGGTTAATTAACCAAAATATCATAATTTAATTTTTATCTACCAGTTTATTGCTGTTCGAATTGTAACGTGCACCTGTGTTAGGGTATTTAACCAGTAAATTTTCAATTTCGGTCAAATCATGATGAGTTAGTACCATGCCTATAGCACCTGCATTTTCAATTAAATAAGTTCTTCTTTTAGTTCCGGGAATAGGGATGATATACTCCCCCTGTGCCAATACCCAAGCCAGAGCCAGCTGGGAAGGTGTACATAATTTACGTTTTGCAATCAGGGCAAACTCTTGAGCCAGTAAAGAATTATTTTCAGCAAATTCCTGTTGATACCTGGGTAAGGTTTTTCGGAAATCATCATCTTTCAGGTTGTTTATATCCAGAGTATTGGTCATTAATCCACGTGCAAGTGGACTGAATGGAACAAACGTAATCCCTAACTCAATACATGCCGGTAGTATTTCCTTTTCTACTTCACGGGTAAGTAAGGAATACTCACTCTGCAGTGCAGAAATCGGGTGTACTGCACATGCACGTCTCAATGTATTGGCTGAAGCTTCAGAAAGACCCAGATACCGTACTTTTCCCTCATTCACCAGCTCTGCCATAGCACCCACCATTTCCTCTACCGGTACATTGGGGTCAATCCGATGGGCATAATACAGGTCAATTACGTCAGTATTCAACCGTTTCAAACTTTTCTCAATGGCGATCTTTAGGTATTTGGGTGAAGCGTCAAAACCAAAAGCATATTTGTTTTCAATGCCGGGTGTGAATCCAAATTTTGTAGCTAAAAATATCTTGTCCCTGTTTGGCTTCAATACTTTCGATAGTAGTTCTTCATTTTTACCGGCCCCGTAAATATCGGCGGTGTCCCAAAATGTTATGCCTAATTCTATTGATTTTTCTAAAGTCGCAATTGATTCTTCGTCATTTGGATCGCCATAGCCATGACTCATACCCATACATCCCAGACCAATGGATGGAAGTTTTACATCTGTTTTTCCTAATCTTCTGTAGAGCATATATTTTAAATTTAAGAATGAATAATTGGAGGGAGAAATAACTACTGTTATGAAACAATGTAAGAAATCTTATTGTTCTCGATATGTTGACCCTGATTATATTAAATTCAATTATAATTACGCTACAATTTTTCCAGGAGTGAAGTTGGCAGGAATTTAAAAAGGAAAGCGATAATTACCCATCGTTTGGTAATATAAACAACCTTTCGCTTATTGAGAATTGCTTTTAAAATTTGAAAGGATGCTTTTTCAGGAGAAGTCATCCAAAAAAACTTTTCTCCTTTTGCCATACTGGTATCTACAAATCCCGGCCGAATATCAGTGATGTTAACCGGAAGCGAAGACTTGAATGCTTTAATTCTTAATCCCTGCAGATAATTAATTTGGTATGCTTTTGATGCAGCATATCCAGGTGCCTGATGATTACCAAAAAGACCGGCAATTGAACTTATTGCAACTAAATGACCATGATTTTGTGATGAAAAATAATTAAATGCCCAATCGGCAATTGCAGTGAAACCGCTTACATTGGTATCAATTGTTCTTTTTTCAATTTCAAAGTCAATTCCGTCATTCAAATCACCTGTACCCGAGCTGATAATAAGTAGATCCAATCCACCTAATTCACGGGTGAGATCTTCTAAATGCTCCGCAATAAATGCTGTTTGAGTGATATCAAATGTCTTTGTCACATAACACTCCGGTTTTTCATTCTTCATCTGATCAAGAACTGTTGATCGTCTCCCGGTAATACCCACCCGGAAATCATCTTTTGCCAACAGTTCTGCCAGACACTTTCCTATCCCTGAAGTTGCACCAACAATAATTGCTTTTTTCATACGGATGGGTTTTCAACAGGTTTTTTCATTCGAAGGTAAATTACAAAGAACTTACTGTATTAATTAAAATGATACAGGAAAACGATCAACGCATCCAACGCAGTTTTCTTATTGTCTTTTATTTCCATTGAAACCTGAATTTCTGCTTTAGAAGTACCTCTCAGGTTGATTAACGAGCGAAGACTGGCACGTAGCCTTACCTGGCTGTCTACTAATACCGGTTGGTTAAAACGAAGTTTTTCTATACCATAATTTACGGTTAGTTTCGAGTTGTTTACTTCAACAATCTGATCCCATAAAAAGGGTAATACCGCTAAATTGAGATATCCATGTGCAATTGTTGTTTTGTAAGGGCTTTCTGTCTTGGTACGTTCAGTATCAACATGTATCCATTGATGATCCAATGTAGCATCTGCAAACATATTAATCTGATCCTGAGAAATAGTTATATAATCTGATACACCTAAGTCTTTACCAACGTATTGTTCTAAATCATTAAAATTATTGACGATAATTTTATCCATTTTATTTTTTATGTAAGTTTTCTATTCAGTTCACTGTTGAATGAGTATTGTTTTATTTTGTGCAAATATACTTAAAATTTAGTCTTTGTGAAAGAGAAAAGGGTGATTTTATTAAGTGTATTATTTAAATATAAGGTGGTCGAACTAATGAATTTACTTCATTGAATTACCTGTTCTCAAATGACCCGGTTTTCATAAATTGAATGACAAGTGTTATGACTTTTTTCTTGAGAGGCATTAAAATGTGCATTGATCTAACCGGCTTTATTTCCTTTTCATTCCCCAGGATTGCCTGTTTCATGGTAACGGTTCCATCATTGTCATCTTTCATAAAGGGATTAAACCATGGCTTTTCCCCTTTAATGCCTACTATTAAGCCAACTTCACAGGTAGGTACAGGTAAATTTATCGCATAGGAATTTGAATCGGTACGCATAAGTGCAACATTCGGTCCTAAAAAGGAATTAATCGATGAGTTGGAAAAGAAATCAGCCACTTCAGTGCCTTTATTTGGTGGTGCCAGCATAATGAAACGGTAAATGAATGGAAAGTGACTCCCGGACTGAATGTGTTTATACAATGATCTCACTACCAATGCTCCCATTGAATGTGTGACAAAGGAAACAGTATCATAATTTTCCTGTTTTATTTTTCTATATAAATTAAGCCCGATTGTATCAATACATTCTTTAAAACTCGGATAAGTGTAGTTCTCTGTTAAATATCCCTCATGTTTTAATCCTTTATTGATCTTGTCCATTTGTATGGCAGTACCGGCATATCCATGAAGAATGTAAATTTTGTGAGTGGCTAAGGATGGTTGAATTAAGATGAATAGTGAGCAGAAAAACAATATAGACTTTATGTTCATTTATTTGAAATTTAAAGGGAAACTGATTAAATAATACGAATACCTATATCACCGTTTTGATAAATCAGAGCTTTTGTATTTGTAATGACGGATTGTATTTTGCAAAATAATGTACTATTTTTAGAATATTGATAGGCTTTTCAATATCGCATATTAAATCTTTCCTTTTATATTTTCCCGGTAGAAAAATGCCATTCGTCTTTTTTTCATTTTTCTCCAATACATCCAATGCTACATGCCCGATGCTGATAAACAATAAGATATTCTCTAAAAATCGTTTTTTATTTAATAATGAATAGGAAGTTTGCTGAAGTAAGTCGATTAATTCGTTGAACAACTGAATATATAGTTTTCTGATATTATCTATTTTACTTTCAGTAGTAACTAATGTGTTAATTCCGTCTTTATAATCTTTATACACATCAAGCAAATCATTTTCAATTTGCCATATACCTCCTAATTTATAAAGTAATTTACTCTCGATGTCAGTAATTTCTTCTTTGAAAGTACAACGGTAAAATAACACAGAGTTACCTCCTTTTTTTAAGGTTATATTATTTATGTCTTTTCTGCAATATTCGGAATTTCTTTGTTTTTTGCTTAAAACCTGAGCCTTATACACGTCCAGTGAAAATCTTTTTAATTTTTCGGTATCGGATGAATTATCAAGTGCTTTCAGGTATAGTTTAAGTATTAATTTTTCAGCAGAGTTGGTACCTGGTATCTTTTGAGGATGTAGGAGTAGGTTTTTTATATAACTATCTGACATATCCTTTGTGTCAAAAAAATCATCAAACAAACCGGTTAATCCTCCAAGATAGGTAAGTGCCAGCCTCTCACTTTCTGACATTTTTTTTCCTCGTAATATACAAAACGATTCACCAATCATAACAGGTACAGCCAATCCGTAGTAATCTGTCATTTTTTTGAAATCATGCTCATTCAGACTATCATCATTTGTTTGTCTTGAAGCTGATATTTCAATTTCCAGAGATGTTAAAATTGTTTTCTTTTGAGTCTTTAAATTCGATGAAAGTCTTTTTTTTACAACCGGGAAAATAAACAGGTTCCTAAAGTAATTTAACATACTTGAAAATCTTTGATTATTTTATGAGGAAAATAAAAAATATAGCCTAAGTAATTGGACGAATATATAGTCCTATTTATATTCATTGAAGAATTAAACTGATCAGCTATCCCAAATAAGAGAATAAGGTTTTTATTCCGGGGTATTTGGTTTTCTACTAAGGTTTAATATTCTAATAATAAGTGGTTTAAAACATTAAACCTAATTTTTATTTTAACCCTTAGTAGAAATATTAAGAAAAAAAATCTATCCCTTATTCCCTTATTTATATTAAAATTATACGACATTATTTGTTTTCTATTACTTAAGAATCTATAGATTGAATTAGCTTATTAGCTTCAATATTTTTATAAACAGATCCCTGACTGAAGGATGAAACATCATGAGATGATTATTTTAATGCTTGTTATGATTGAAGTTTTCCAATTCTTGCAACAATATCAGGTTTTCTTGTGGAGTACCCACTGTGATACGCAAACAACCCAGGCACAATGAAACAGTGTTGCGGTTACGAATAATTATACTTTTATTTACCAGATACTGATAGATAGAATTAGCATCAGTTACTCTGACAAGTACAAAATTGGCATCAGTAGGATACAGGTGTTCAACTATTGCAAGTTTTTGTAAGGCATTGACCAGTAATGTCCGTTCAGACAATAATATATCTACCCATTTCTTCACCTGCTCCGCTTGCTGAATCATTTTAAGAGCTTGTTTTTGAGTTAAAAGATTGATATTGTACGGATATTTTATTTTATTCAACACAGCAATGATTTCAGTTGAAGCATATGCCATACCCAGCCTGATAGCTGCACTTCCCCAGGCTTTGGAAAATGTCTGGAGAATAACAAGGTTGGGGTATTGTGATAGATACTCCGAAAAACTGCTTGTTGAAGCAAAATCAATATATGCCTCGTCCAACACCACTATTCCATCAAAAGCATTTAATAGCTTTACGATTTCTTGCCGGTTTAAACTGTTACCCGTTGGGTTGTTAGGCGAGCAAAGCCATACAAGTTTAGTATAGACATTGGTTGCCGACAACAACTTATCGGCAGAAAACTGAAAATTGTCATCCAATAGCACTTTCCGGTACTCCACATCATTGATGGAGGAACATACTTTATACATTCCGTATGTTGGCTCAATGGCTACCACATTATCAATCCGGGGTTCACAAAATGCACGAAACAATAAATCGATTGGTTCATCACTCCCGTTCCCCAGGAATATATTATCAACCGGAATGTTTTTAATGTTGGAAATCTGTTCTTTGACTTCCAATTGCAATGGGTCGGGATAACGATTGAAAGGAGCATTATAAGGATTCTCATTCGCATCAAGGTACACTGAAGCCTCTCCTTTGAATTCATCCCGTGCACAGGAGTAGGGTTGTAACTCTCGAATATTGCCGCGTAATAATTTTTGTAGGTCCATTTCTTTACTTCGTGTTATTTACTTTATTCTGATTGAAGTATTTGTTCAATCTTAAAATCAACTTACCGTATTGCATTTTAACTTCAAACATCAAACATCAAACTTCAAACTCTCAAACTTCAAACTTTCAACTCCCAACTACCTTCTGTGGCTGCTCATTCTCTCTTCAACATCCCGTTCTTCATTTATCCTCACTTTCACAGCATTGCTATGTGCCATCAGTTCTTCACTTTCTGCCATCAGAATAATTGCATTGCTTAAGTTGGTGAGCCCTTCCTGGGTGATCTGCTGAAATGTGACTTTACGTATAAAACTGTCCAGGTTGACGCCACTGTATGCTTTAGCATAACCGTTGGTTGGTAACGTATGATTGGTTCCGGAGGCATAATCACCGGCACTTTCGGGAGTATAATTCCCTAAAAATACGGAACCGGCATTTATGATATTTGCTGCAACACCCAGGTAAAAGCGTGTTGAAATAATCAGGTGTTCGGGAGCATATTCATTGGTCATTTCCACGGCTTCTTCCAACGATTTGAGTAAAATGATCTTGCTGTTTTCAAGTGCTTTTCTTGCCAGCTCTTTCCTTGGAAGTTGCTCAAGCTGCAATTCGAGTTGTTCCAGTACAGGTTCAATTATTTTTTCACTGACTGTTAACAGTATAACCTGGCTATCTGCACCATGCTCGGCTTGTGACAGTAAATCAGCAGCAATATAAACCGGATTGGCTGTTTCATCAGCAATTACTTCTACTTCCGAAGGTCCGGCCGGCATATCAATTGCCACATCCCGTAAAGATACCAGCTGTTTAGCCGCTGTGACGTACTGATTCCCCGGTCCAAATATTTTATATACTTTAGGTACGGTTTCAGTCCCATATGCCATAGCAGCAATTGCTTGTGACCCGCCTATTTTAAATATCCGGTGTATCCCGGCAACTTTAGCTGCGTATAGTACTGCCGGATGTATTTTTCCTTCTTTATTTGGTGGTGTACAGAGTACTACTTCTTTGCACTCGGCTATCTGAGCCGGTATGCCAAGCATCAAAACTGTAGAAAATAAGGGTGCTGTCCCCCCTGGAATATAGAGACCTACTTTTTCAATGGCTATCGCTTTTTGCCAGCAATATACACCGGGTGTTGTCTGGATTTCAGGTAATTCCTGTTGTTGCTCAGAATGAAATTTCCAGATATTGCGTCTCGCCATTTCAATGGCTTGCTTTAAATTGACAGAAACCAGTTTCTCTGCTTCTTCCATTTCTTCTTTGGAAACTTCAATTCTGTCAATATTCACATTGTCAAATTGTTTTGTGAAATCTTTTACAGCTTTATCACCCCGTTTACGAACATCATCCAATACTTTTTGTACGGAATCAAACAATTGCGTACTGTCATAAGATGGACGGGTAAGAAGAGTTTTCCATTCTTCACGTGATGGATATTTGATAACTTTCATACGTTTTTATTTTCTGTTTTTTTGAAAATTGTAAGAAATTTCAGATAATCTAATTTTCAAAATTAGTATTGATTAATTTTTCAGGCTTGTTCTGGCTTAGCGGTGTTATTTGTCACTAGCCAGTTCTTTCGGAATGATTCCCATGAATCGTAGAGTTCTTTCATACTATCGAAAACAATATTAGCTCCGCTATCACTTAATACAGTCGGGTCCAACGGACCAGTATTCACAGCTATTGTGAATAAACCGGCTTTCGAGGAAGATTCAACTCCAAGAGGAGCATTCTCTATAACAACGACTTCCCAGGGTTTTAATCCCGATTTTTTCAAGGCCATTAAATATGGTTCGGGATGTGGCTTTCCAAACTGAACATCAAAAGCTGTAACCATTTTATTCTTTTGAAATACACCGGGAAAATTACCTTCTAAGCTGTCAATCAAACTGGGTTGTCCTGATCCCGTGACTACAAAAATTTCTAATTTTTGGGACTTTAATTGAAGTAATAAATCAGTTACAAAGGGAATTTTTTCCGAGTGTTTAAATGTCTCAAACAGTTTGGATTTTAATTTATAGATGGTTTGCTTTTCCGCCTCGGTGGCATTTCTACCATGTTCTTTGATGAATACTCCATCAATGGTAGACGAACCGGTTCGACCTTCATTCAAATAAGCTTCATTTTCTGTGAATGGTAGTCCCATTTGTTTTAATGCCGCAACCCATGCTGTTGCATGGCTTCCCATCGAATCGAACAGGACGCCATCCATGTCAAAGAATACTGCTTTTGGTTTAAATGCAGGATATTTATTCGTTTGAATAAATTTTTCAATTTGGTCTGAAAACATGTAGTTAAAATTTTCTGCAAAGATACTTAATTTGTCAGTTAAAATTGTTTTTTTGTCATACGATTTAACCGTTATTCAACCATAACGTTTTTGAGAAAGTAATGTTAGTGATTTAAATTCTTTTTATTTTGTTTATGAATAAATGATTTTAAAAAGAATTGAGAGTTTTATATTCAAAATTTAGTGAGTATACATTTTAAATTATTGTTGAATGTGGTTTGCTAAGTAGGATGTTACATTTTATGCGTACGAGATTCTGTTCTTATCTTGTCTCCGGGATAGTTAATTTATAAAGTTTATATATAAGTAGAACGACCTGATAAAATGTATCATTTTTATATATTAGTATTTGTAAGTAAGTTTTGGCATAATATTTGTTATTTTGAATGAAAATCAGTAAAGTTATGAAAAACCGAATATATATTCTTTTAGGAATAATTGCTATTGTCCTTGCTTCGTGTAATTTAAGCAATTCATCAAGCAATACTCCTCAAATTTATTTTGTGACAAATCCGATTGTAAACAAAGGAGATACATTGTACCGCTACCCAACAGATGAATCAGGTGTCTCCCGGATGGATACTATCCATGTGGGTGATACGGTCACTTTTCGCATGTTGTATTGGGGTTACTCAAATAATCTGACTTCCTGCAATGTTATTTCATCGGACACAAGTGCTACCAAAATTATATTTCCTACAGTAAATTCGTTGGATTCAATTTTTTTATCTACGCAATCTGATTATTCAATTGGCAAATTTGTTTTTAAAAGTAAAATCTCCAGTCTGTATTTCCCATTTAAATATGTAGCAAAAAAAGTATCGAATGACGCGAAAATTACTTTTTCGCTTAGTTCGGATGCTAATTTTGATAACTCTGCCAGTTTAGGAAATAATTCAGTCTCCTTTGTGTTGAAAACTCCTGTTAAATTACGAACTACTCCTGCGTTAGTTCAATAAGAAATTGATATAAAATAAAAAAAGCATCTGTAATGAGTTACGGATGCTTTTTCAGTTTCAATAGATATCAGTGTTTTGTATTATAACCTGGCTTTAATTGCTTTCGTTTCAGCTTCAAATCCTGGTTTTTCTAATAATGCAAACATGTTTTTCTTGTATGCTTCCACACCCGGTTGGTCAAATGGATTTACACCCAATATATAACCGCTGATACCACATGCTTTTTCGAAGAAATACATCAATTCACCTAAATAATATTCATTCAGTTTAGGTAATTCAACCTTTAAATTTGGAACTCCACCATCTATATGGGCAATCATAGTTCCTAATTCAGCCATTTTATTGACTTCATCAACCCTTTTTCCGGCAAGGAAATTCAATCCATCGAGATTTTCAGCAGAGGTAGGGAAAATTTTAATGTTGTTACTTTCTTTGATCGAAATGACAGTTTCGAAGATGGTGCGTTCACCTTCCTGAATCCATTGACCCATGGAATGTAAATCACTTGTGAAATCAACCGAAGCAGGGAAAATACCTTTATTTTCTTTTCCTTCACTCTCACCGTAAAGTTGTTTCCACCACTCTCCGATAAAATGCAGTTTAGGATGAAAATTAACCAGTATCTCAATTCCTTTTCCATTCTTATATAGTTCATTCCTTACCGCGGCATATTGGGCAGCAGGATTTTCTTCAAAAGGAGTTTCCTGTCCGCATACTGTTTCCATTTCAAGTGCACCGGCAACCAGCTGGCGTATATCAAAACCTGCCACTGCAACAGGCAATAACCCTACCGGAGACAGGACAGAATACCGTCCTCCGATGTTGTCATCGATAATGAAAGTCTTATAACCTTCCTGTGTGGCCAGGGTACGCAATGCACCACGCGATTTGTCAGTGATGGCTACTATCAGCTTTTGCGCATCAGCTTTACCCTGTTGATCTTCTAACTGAGTTTTTAATAAACGGAATGCCAGTGCCGGTTCTGTTGTTGTACCTGATTTAGAGATGGAAATCAATCCGAATTTTTTGTTTTTAAGGAGTTCCTGTAGTTCGTAAAGGTAATCTTCACCAATATTCTGACCGGCATAAACGATAGCCGGTGAAGTACGCGTTGTTTGTAACCAGTCGAAACTGTTAGAAAGAGCATCAATCACTGCTTTTGCACCGAGGTAGCTACCACCGATTCCAATAACTACAACCACTTCACAATTGTCCCGTAATATTTTTGCCGTACTTTCAATATCAGTCAGATGAGCTTCGTCGATGGATGAAGGCAGGTTTAACCAACCCAGAAAATCGCTTCCTTTTCCGGAACCATTGTGCAAAGCTGCATTTGCTGCGGCTACCTGCGATTTGTATCCGGCTACATGTTGTTCGGATATAAATCCAAACGCTTTGTCAATTGACAGTTTAATGTTTTGCATATAAAAAATAATTTGAAGTTATACTTTTATTTGTTTTTGATATTCTTGTATATTGAATATTTTGTACTTATTTAAATTAATAATCAAATGGATTCAGTGCTAAATACTTTTAAACATCTACTCACTTTATCCTATTTAACCAATTAACCAATTAACCAATTAACCAATTAACCAATCAACCAATCAACCAATTAACCAATCAACCAATCAACTATTTAACCAATTAACTACACACTACCAACTATTTCAGTCTTTCCGACAATTTCCGGATTTCCATAGTTGGCGAACACCTGTTATACAGAATCTCAAACATGGAATCTACAATTGGCATACTTACCTGATAATTCTCATTTATTTCATGAATGCATTTGGTGGCATAATATCCTTCGGCTATCATTTCCATTTCAATTTGTGCAGTCTTTACTGAATAACCCTTACCAATCATACTTCCGAATAATCTGTTCCTGCTAAACTTGGAATAGGCAGTAACCAATAAATCGCCCAGGTAAGCCGATTCGTTTATATCCCGGTGCAACGGATTTGTGGCATTGCAAAAGCGATTCATTTCCTGAATGGCATTCGAAACCAGTACTGCCTGAAAGTTATCTCCATATTTAAGCCCATGACATATTCCGGCTGCTATTGAATAAATATTCTTCATAACAGAAGAATATTCTATTCCCATAATATCATCGCTGATAGAAGTACGGATGTAACTGGTGTTGAAACGTTGTGATACCATTCGTGCTTTTTCACGCGATGTGCAACCAATGGTAAGGTACGATAAACGTTCCAGTGCTACTTCTTCTGCATGACAAGGTCCTGCAATAACGGCAATATTATCTTTATGAACCCCGTATATTTGTTCAAAATAATCGGATACAATCATATTCTCATCAGGAACAATCCCTTTGATGGCAGTAATAATGAACTTATTGTCGAATGACCGTTTCAGTTTTTTTAAATGTTGTTTTAAAAAAGGCGAAGGAGTGGCAAATATCAATATTTCTGATGTACGAACCAGTTTGTTGATGTCACTGGTAAAATGAATCCTGTCTGTATCAAATTTTACTCCGGTCAGATAAGAGGGATTTTTGCTCAGCCTGATAAATTCATCAATTTGTTCCTGTCGGCGCATGTACCAATTGATGCTTTCAGCATTTGTAAGTGCAATCTTTGCAATTGCCGTTGCCCAACTACCACCGCCAATAATAGCAATCTTACTTTTTTCGTTCATTTCTTATCTGTTATCTAAAGTACAACTTCAAACATTTCTTTTCACTGATCATAACTCTCCCGATAGCTATAGGGACAACTCAATCAACTACTTCTCTGCTGCAGCAATCCAGGCAGCAACTTCTTCTTTGGAAGGGTTGGCCAGTTCAAGTTTGTTTTTTTTGTTTATTCCACAAATATCCTGATGGAATTTATTCGGGTTAAGTCCTTTTAAATCTGATACCATGGTAATACCGGCTTTTTGTAATGCTGCAACCCATTCTTCAGGGATTCCCAGCGCCACGAATTTCTCAGGACCATCTTTCTTTGCCGTTTTTTCAGGTTTCATTTGAGGGAAGAATAGAACTTCCTGAATGGCCTGCTGGCCGGTCATTAACATGACTAACCTGTCCATTCCTATTCCCATTCCGGAGGTAGGAGGCATCCCATATTCTAGCGAACGGACAAAATCCATATCGATAAACATAGCTTCATCATCCCCTTTTTCACTTAGGTTCAATTGTTCCTGAAAACGTCCCAACTGGTCAATCGGATCGTTTAATTCCGAATAGGCATTAGCCAGTTCCTTTCCGTTCACCATTAACTCAAATCGTTCAGTCAATTCGGGATTGTCACGGTGGCGTTTGCACAATGGACTCATTTCACGTGGGTAATCAGTTATGAATGTTGGTTGAATATAATTTCCTTCACACTTTTCACCAAATATCTCATCAATCATTTTGCCTTTACCCATGGTCTCATCAGCTTCAATATGCAGGGTTTTACATACCTCACGTAGTTGATTTTCATCCATTCCATTGATATCGATTCCGGTATACTCCTTTATTGAATCAATCATGGTGATGCGCTTGAATGGAGTCTTAAAGCTGATTGTATTATTCCCAACAGTTGTTTCGTTGGTCCCGTTTACATCCAAACAAATTTTCTCAATCATTCGTTCAGTGAAATCCATCATCCAGTTGTAGTCTTTGTAGGCTACATATATTTCCATGGCTGTAAATTCGGGATTGTGCGTCCGGTCCATTCCTTCGTTGCGGAAGTTTTTGGAGAATTCATACACGCCTTCAAAACCGCCAACGATCAGCCTTTTTAAATATAATTCATCCGCAACACGCAAGTAAAGAGGCATGTCCAATGCATTATGATGTGTAGCAAATGGTCGTGCTGCTGCACCACCAGGAATCGATTGAAGAATAGGAGTTTCAACTTCTATGTAATCCTGCGAGTTAAAATAATCGCGCATGGATTGATAAACTTTAGTACGCTTAATAAAAATATCTTTAATGCCTTCATTTACCACCAGGTCAACATATCGTTGACGGTACCGTTGTTCAGGGTCTTCAAAAGCATCGAAAGCAACGCCATCTTTGTATTTTACAATCGGGAGGGGACGCAACGATTTACTCAGTACGGTCAATTCCTTTGTGTGAATGCTTATTTCACCGGTTTGGGTACGGAATAAAAATCCTTTTATACCAACAAAATCGCCGATGTCCAGCAATTTTTTGAACACACTATTATACATCTCCGGTTGTGCTTCCGAATTAATGTCATCTCTGCTCACATAGACCTGAATTCGTCCTTTAGAGTCCTGCAACTCAATGAATGAAGCCTTGCCCATAATGCGGCGGCTCATAATTCTGCCTGCTACACAAACGTTTTTTCCGGTGGATTCATCATTGAATTCAGCTTTTATATCGGTTGAAAATGCATCGGTTGGATAAAGTGCGGCAGGGTAGGGGTCAATGCCTAAATTTCGTAACCCTTCCAGACTTTGACGTCTGAACTGTTCTTGTTCGCTAAGTTCTGTGCTCATAATCTCTTTTATATTCAAATTACCGCAAAAGTACAAAAAAAGGATGAAAATGTAATGCATACCATATAATTCATACTCAACGTTACATTTGTTTATTTATATTTGAAGAATGAATATGAAACTTTTTGACAATCATCTCCTTTTTGAAAATGGTCAATTCATTGAAAATAGTGGAAATTAATCATACATGTGAAACCTTAAGTAAAGGGAACAATTAAATGTCGCATTTTAAATCCAATAAAATAGAACGCGGATTTCAGCGGATTTGGCGGATTTAAAGCGGATCTAATCTCGCTATGGCGAGATTGATTTGTGTACGTTGATCTACTCCAACTTGTTGGAGTTAAATCCTCCCGATAGCAATCGGGATAAAATCATATTTATTAAAAAATTCGCTCTGATCCGCTTGATCCGCGTAAATCAGCGTTCTAATCTATAATAAATACGACAATATATCCTTTTCCCTACTTATATAAATTTACATGTTCAAAAATGAATAAATTACCGAACAAAAAACAGCCTTAAATGGTTTTAAAAATATAATAAATACATATTTGTTTTTATTTTTCTGAATCATAAGTAATAGACAACAAATAATGTCGTATAATTTTAATATAAATAAGGGAATAAGGGATAGATTTTTTT
>Ga0302215_10000512_pt1 | contig 28795 bp, 27 predicted proteins | sample II_Fen_N3_1_FD_194580 | JGI IMG/M metagenome (GOLD analysis project Ga0302215, IMG submission 194580) | Peat permafrost microbial communities from Stordalen Mire near Abisko, Sweden - II_Fen_N3_1 | ecosystem: Environmental > Terrestrial > Soil > Wetlands > Permafrost | place: Sweden: Abisko... | reverse complement strand
CTCTAAACAAAAATATAAAATAGCAAAGCCGTAGAAGAAACCAGTCAAAAATAAAAGTAAGGCAACTGGTAATAAAATTAGAAAAATTTTCTTCTCTTTTTTATTAAAACCATCTTTCAAAAAATTATAAACGTAAAAAACAAATAAAGGAGCACAGAAAATTAAAGCGATAATCAAACCAGTATCCATCGCTAAATCCAGAAATTGAAAAGGCGAGTTAGTAACAATGGTTACGCCTTGAATTTGGAAAAAAGCCACAATTTTTTTTAAAATTGGAGCTGTCAAAAAAAATCCACCTAAAAAACAAACAATAAAAACAACCACTAATTCATAAAGTCGCTGTCTTATTTCATCTAAATATTTAAAATAATTAGAATTCTTGTAATAACTAAATAAAGCTTCCTCTGGTTCTTCACTTAGAGCAATATCTGTCTTAACATCAGTTTCAGTAATATTATCTTCCATATTCTAAAGATTAATTAGTAGGAGCATCAACTGCTACTGTTTTTCGATGACGACTCAACCATTCAGCAACCGCCTCCACGCCGGCCTGCCAAGAATCATAAGTTTTAGTAGTGGCACCAGTATTACCAACATTACCAGGATTTAAAGTATCCACCGCTACCCCAGCTGTACCATAGCGAGAATCAAGTTCCATAATTGCCATTACTAAACGAACATCAACGGTGTAAGCATTAGCAGCGTCGAAAATCATTTGTCCGCTTAAAGGACTGCTAGTTGATTTAGCACCAATATACATATCAATTAATTCTGGGCTAGTCATCTCACCCATATTAGATAAGATATCAGCAATTTTTTGTTCATGAAGTGGGTCAGTAGCGTAAGAACTTATATCATATTCGTTCATCGGTGCAATCGAACCACTACCAGAAACCGTATTAGAACCAGCAATACCAAAAGAAGCTTCGATACCATTTTGAACAACCTGAGCTTCAGTAAAAGGAGTAACTGCGGCTGTCTCCGAAATACCTTGTAATAATTTTAGTTTATTAAGCGTATTTAAAACTTCGTTAAGTTCGGCATCTAATTTATTAATTGTTTCTAGATCGCCAGTCAAAAAGGCTTGCTCTTTAGCAGTAGCTAGAGCGGTTAATCTATTTCCTAAAAGCTGAACTAAATAATCAACGTTCATAAAATTCTAATTAAAATATTAGAGCACGCCACATCTTAGTTCCAGTGTGCTGCATAATATATAAATATTTAAGACCATCAGTGGTAGTAATGATTTCCATTCTATTTCCCAAAACAGCACCACCATGTAAATCAGTTAATTGAAGAGCGCCGCAAACCGCCATATTATTAACATTGATAGCAAAGATTCTTCCTGTAGCATCTTTCTGAATATAAAGAGTATCCTTACCATCGTAAGCGGTAATTGTACCAGTGGTGAATGTTTCACTTTGTGGTCCCATATAATAGGTGATATTCCAAGTACCAGTCACAATATCATAAATATCAATTGTATTTGTTGCACCACCTCTTTGAGAAATCATGTATCTGCCCTTAGGAATAGTTGAGGTTCCAAAAGCCCAATTCAACTGAGTGCCAGTAGAACGAGGAGCGAGCGATAAAATAGTATAAGTAGAAGTAGTATCGGGAGCTGTAGTTACAGCACCAAAAGTAAGAACTGTGGCGGTATTAGAAGCAATGGTTGATTCTTGTCTTAAACCAGTACCAGAAGTAATAATAACTCTCTTACCAGCCCATTGGTTAACAGTCCAATTTTTAGTAGTATCACCTAAAGTAGTAGTCGCGACGTTACCGGTCACCGTACCAAAGGTATCCATAATAATATATTTGGTAGTCGTGTCAGGAGTAAAACCAGGAGTAGTTAAAGTTAAAGTTGTGGCATCATTAGCTGAAATAGCGACTTCGCTACCAACACCAGTACCAGCTAAAATACGAACTCTGTAACCAAGCCATTGATTGGTATACCAAGTTTTAGTGTTATCAACTAAAGTCGTAGATGATCCGCCGGTAGCTCGTCCTTCTCCCATCTTAATAGGAACTTTCCATTGAACATCACGACCAAAAGATTGAGGGTCACAAATAGTGTATCTAGAAGTACCATTACCCGCCGCTGTAATAGTAGCGACTGTCACTGAAGTGGCGGTATTAGAAATAATACGTCTTACTTGAGTAGTAGGAGCAGTACCAGCTGTATTTAATATCACTAATTTTCCGACATGCTCATTAACAGTCCAATTTTTAGTAGAGTCAACAATTTCTGTTACTGAGTTAGTTCTTAAATTAACGATTGTAGCTGCTGCGGTAATTTCAATATCAAAAGTATTTAAAGAATCAATTGCTAAAACGGTATAAGACTTGTCCCAATTAGCAGCATCAGTGCTACCAGTAATAGTAACTGTATCCCCCTTATAAAAATTACAATTAGAAACTAAAGTTACGCGGGCTACAGTACCAACGGTTGTGATATTAACTGTTAAACCATTATTACCAGCACCAGAAATAATAGTTGTTGCCTTACCAGATCCTGTTGTATAAGTTAATCCAGCCGAATAAAGAGACACTTGAGTAACTACACCACCAGCACTAACAGCTTCCACTCTGCCCTTACCAACAGTACCACCAGTAGTGATATTAAATAAATCACCAACGGCATAACCAGTACCACCAGCAGTTGGAGTTGGATTTAAAACTGTAATACCGCCAGTATTACGAACCGCTGAAGTAATAGCATTAGCTTCTTGTCCAATATATTGGACAGACATATTTCTAGCTTGTCCACAATCAAATTCTTCACCAGCAGTCCATTCATCATTTTCTACATGATACATATACATCTGAGATGATGCATTACCAATTAGATAAATTTTATCATTGTCAGGGTAAACTGCATAAACAGAGGTAACATCTGGAATAGTAGTCCAAGGATTAGCAATTTCAAATGAATTAACACCGTTAGCTACAATTCTTTTTTTCTGACCCATGCCAGCACCAGACATAATTCTAAGTTGATAACCAACATAAGAATCCACTGTCATAGCAGTTGGTCCAGTTAAAGATGTATCAGTTAAAGTTCTAGCAGTAGCTGAAGTAGTTGTTCCAGTTACATAAATACCACCGACACGTCCCGTTCTTTCAATACTAAAATCAGTACCTAAAGCAGCTAAAAGCAAACCACCGATTGCAGTTTTAGTAGTCCAAGTATCGGATAAAACATCATAAAATTGAAAGGATGACCAAGGTGCAGCAGCAGTTGCTGATAAAAGCCAAATACCACCACTAAATAAAACATAAGAAGAAGAGTCGTCAGGAATAATATCCCAATTAGTAGATACTGTAATATCACAAGATTCAATTACATAATGAGCCTGGGAACCAGCAGTAGCGACTGGAACAGCATAAGGAGCAATTGCTGAAAAAGGATTATTATTCCAAGTTTCTAATTGTTGATAGTTAACATCGTAGAAATACAAATTAGTAGCGTCATTATAAAGAATCTTTCTAACTTGAGAAGAACCAGTATTATAAATAATTCTTACCTGATAACCAATAAATTGGTTAATTTCCCAACGTTTAGTAGTATCAGTCAGAACGTTAGCAGTAGCAGTAGTGACAATTCCCTGATCTTCTAAAAAATTAGGAGTAACATCAGAGATTAATCTTTCTTGCCCCATACCTTTACCAGCAGTAATTCTAATAGTTTGACCTTTAATGATATTTCCTGAAAGACCAGCAATTGACATACCATTAATAGTGGCATCCAAACAATTACCACGATAGCCAGAATAAGTAGAATATTTCATAGCCGCTGCTGTAGCGGTGGTAATATTTGGTGAAGCTAATTGTTGCCACACATCAGCCTCAGAATCGTATCTATAAAATGAAGTACCTGTTAAATAATAAATATAACGAGCATCTTCATCGGATGTTGTTGTAGCTGAAATAGCCTGAGTAGCAGTTGGGGTTTGAGAACATAACTCAAATATCGGTAAATCAACTAATTTTTTTAAATTGTTTGTAAGTGGCATAGAATAATATTACTAAAAAGAAATTTTGCTACGAATACTGTTAGCGTAAGCATTACGAGCAGAGTCTTTCATTAAAGAAAAAGCGTTTACATTTCCAATGTTTGATAAGTTAGTTAAAGTGGATACGGTTGTAACTGTAGTAACAGTACCCAATGTCTGACCAGCGGCAATAGAAGCAGTAATGGCACCACTATTAACATCAATCGAAAGTCTATTACTCTGAGCACCAGTAGTCATCCCAAGTGGTTTAAGTAAGGTAATAATTTTTCGAAGCATCCAGATACTCTGATCATTTACAGATTGACCCACATTAGCTAAACCACCTTCCGTTGCCGGACTAATACGATTATTATTGGAATCAACCGGAGCAGTCATCAAAAAATTAGTTGGAGCTGGAGTGTCATTAGTAAAAGTTAAATTAGCTAACTTGCTAGTATTGGTTTTTACATTCGTCAAAGTTCCTTCAGTAGCTGGATCAATTGGGGCATTAGTTGAATCTTTAACACCAACATGACTAGCTGCTGGCGTACTACCAAAAACAAGCGCTTCAGCTTTTTTAGGAAGAAGTGTCGCTGCTAAAGCACCAGCGCCAACAATGCCAGCCAACTTTAAAAAGGCTCTTTTGCTGGAGTCTTTTTCGACTTCCATCTCTATAATTTTTTGTTGATTTTCATCACTTATTTTAGAGAAGGAATCTTGTTTATTTATTTTTTTAAGAAATTTTATTTTCTTAATTTCTTTTTTCGATACTAAGCGAAAAGAGTGCTTAATAGGAATAATCATTTTATTTTTACTAATCTATAAGTTATGCTAATTATAACATTTTTTTAAAATCAGGGAAACCTTTTTTAAATAAAAAATTATTTTTATCAGAGTCTTTAAGGTCATTTAATAAATCAAAAATATTTGGCAATTAACAAGATATCCTTATTTTATCTTAGACTCTTGTCAAAGGAAATTTTTTTTGTTAATATCAAACATAGCTTATATGACGCGCCTATAGCTCAGTTGGTAGAGCAGATCCCTTTTAAGGATAAGGTCGCTGGTTCGAGTCCAGCTGGGCGCACAATAATATCCGTATTTCCACGGATTTTAGTTTAAAAAGCCGACTTAGCTCAGCTGGTAGAGCAGCTGTCTTGTAAACAGCAGGTCGTCGGTCCGAACCCGACAGTCGGCTCCATTTAAAAAACACTTATTCTTTTGAATAAGTGTTTTTTTATTTTTTCTAATTTTCTAACGTAGTAAGTAATTTACAATCAATAACCGTAACCACAAAACCTTTTCGATAATTAACAAAAACGTCCTCTGGAAAAAAATTAAATCTTTGACTAGTTATAACTTCCAAAAAATCATAAGCCGCTAAAAAATTAGCCCTTAGAATTAAGGTAACATCTTCATCGGCTAACATCTTCTCTTCGTTGATGTGATTTTTAGAATATGTGTCCAAAAATTCAACTTGAGGCGATATAATAATCCAGTCATAAAATTTTGTTATCTCATCAGTAGCATCTTCATTAATATTAAAGAAAGGTAGTAAGCTAAAAAATAATGAATTTCTAACTGAAAATAAAACTTTTTCAAGTTCAGTCATTGGCCCTAAAATAACGTCAGCAGGACCAATTTCATATCCGGGCTCAATATAATCTTCTGGTTCCATTTTATATATAGCCTCCCAAAGAAAGCCATTGAAACTTTTAATAATTTCCATTGCATCCATAGTGGTATATTTAAATTGTTAATGTTCGAGAATAACTATTTAGACTTTACAATTAAAAAAGACTATCGTCAACCTACAATTAGTCCCCTAAAATAAGCAAAAAAACAGTGGATAAACGGTGAATAAAATGTGTAGATGTCGGCTTGAAATATATAGTCTCTTAGGCTAAGATATAAGCACAAAAATAAATAAAATTATGGCCAATCAATCAGAGAAAAACCCATTAGAAAAAATACCACCTCACAGTCTTGAAGCTGAAGAGTCTTTGTTGGGTTCACTACTCATTGATAAAGATGCTATTATTAAGGTGGCTGACAGCATTCTACCTCAAGATTTCTACAAGGATGCTCACAAGACTATCTTTGAAACGATTAAAGAATTATATGGTAATCAAGAACCAATTGATATCATCACTTTATCTAACCGTTTAGAAGAAAAGAAACAGCTTACTAATATTGGTGGTCGTACTTTTTTAGCTCACTTATCTAATCTAGTGGCGACTTCAGCTAATATTGTTCATTACGCCAATATTATCCAGCGTAAAGCGACTCTTCGTCGTTTACAACAAGCGGCGGCTGAAATCATGGTGTTAAGTTACGATGAAGAAAAAGAGATCGATGAAGTGCTTGATGAAACTGAAAAGAAAGTTTTTGCGGTATCTCGTAAATTCTTAAAAAATGCCTTTTTGCCAATTGATAGCTTACTTAGTGAGGCCTTTGAACGTATTGATGATTTACATAAAAAAACTGGTGGTGGTCTTCGTGGACTTTCTACCGGTTTTACTGATTTAGATAATCTACTTGCTGGTCTTCAAAAATCTGATTTACTTATTTTAGCGGCTCGTCCTTCGGTTGGTAAAACATCATTCGCTTTAGATATTGCTAGACAAGCAGCTTTAAGAAATAAAGTTGGTGTTGGTATCTTCTCTTTAGAAATGAGTAAGGAGCAGTTAGTTGATCGTATGTTATGCGCCCAAGCTCAAGTTAACCTTTGGAAGATGAGAACTGGTAATTTAAGTGATAAAGAAGATTATAATGATTTCACTAAGATTGCTGATGCGATGGGTAAATTAGCTGAAGCTCAAATTTATATTGATGATTCAGGAACACTATCAATTATGGAAATTCGGGCCAAATGTCGCCGTTTACAAATGGAAAAGGGCCTTGGTTTAATTGTAATCGACTACTTGCAGCTTATGGAAGGTAAAGGTAAGTACGGTGAAAACCGCGTTCAAGAAATTGCCGAAATTTCTCGTGGTCTTAAATCAATTGCTCGTGAACTTAATGTTCCAGTGCTTGCTTTAGCTCAGTTATCTCGTGCTGTTGAAGCGATATCACCTGCAATTCCTAAGTTATCTCATTTACGTGACTCTGGTTCCATTGAACAAGATGCTGATATCGTAATGTTTATTTATCGTAAAGCCGCTGATAGAAATTTTAATCCCGCTGATTTACCACAAGACGAAAGATATAAAGCCGAAATTCATATCGCTAAACATCGTAACGGTCCAACTGGTAAGATTGATTTATTCTTTGATGAAAATACGGCTAGTTTCCGTAATCTAATTAAAAGACAAGATAGCAGCCAAGTAGAATTTTAAACAAAAATTAATTATATATCCCTATGTTTAACAAATTAAAACAATTTAAAGATTTACGCTCTCAAGCTAAAACCATGCAAGATGCTTTAGCTGAAGAAAAAATTAGTGAAGAAAAAGGTGGTGTTAAAATCACTATGAACGGTAATATGGAAGTTTTATCAGTAGTTATTGAATCTGGACTTACTAAAGAAGTCATCGAAACTAGCGTTAAAAATGCCGTAAATGAAACAATTAAAAAAGCTCAACGTATAATGGCTAAAAAACTACAAGATATGGGTGGTTTTCCAGGCTTAAACTAAAAATAACATGCGCTTCCCTCGCGCGATCGCTAATTTAATAGATGACTTTTGTCAGTTACCAAGTGTTGGTCCGAAAACGGCTGAACGCTATGTTTTTCATTTACTCAAAAGTTCTCCAGAAAAATTAGAGAGTTTAGCTAAATCTATTTCCCAACTAAAAGCTAATATCACTGTTTGTTCAAGTTGTTTAGCAATTTCCGAAACTAATCCCTGCTCTATCTGTGCAAATGAGCAACGAAAGAACGGCACTTTGTGTATTGTCGAAAATACCCAAGACATGCTATCGCTTGAAGCCACTCGCCAATTTCAGGGTCAATATTTTATCTTGGGCGGTTTAATTAATACAATTGAAAATATTAAACCAGAAAACTTGAATGTTGAAAAATTACTACGCAAAATTAAACAAGATAATTGTACCGAGATAATTCTCGCTCTTAACTTTACTTTAGAAGGTGAGACCACTGCCCTTTATCTAGGCAAGATACTCGCAGAATACAATATTAAAATGACGCGGCTAGCCAAAGGGTTGCCGGCTGGATCAGACTTGGAGTATGCGGATGAAAATACCCTGGCGACAGCACTTAAATATCGAAGTGAAATAAGATAACAAAAAATCCACCTTTACTGGTGGATTTTTTATATAAGAAAAATATTTTTCTATTAGGCAATTGCAGTGATTTTAACAGCAGTCTTAAGTTGTCTGTGACCTACTGTCTTTTTGTAACGAGTCTTGCTCTTGTATTTTACAACAGTAACTTTATCATCTTTTGCAGTCTTGATAACTTCTCCAGTTACCTTTTCTCCTAAAGATGGAGCGCCTAACTCTAAGTTAGTAGCTTCTTCGTCAGAAACAAGTAATGTGTCAAATTTTACAGTAGAACCGTCTTCTGCTTCTAGCTTTTCCACCTTGATGGTCTGGCCTTCTTTAACGCGATATTGTTTGCCTCCGGTTTTAATAATGGCGATTTTCATAGAATCTTTGCTAATTTAAGAATAAAAATAGCCAATGTGCGCGGGGCGCTGCCACAATCGGCTTAATATACTTCCTTATATTATCAAATATTTGAAAAATGTCAATAAATGAATTATAGTAGATATACATAATACAATTAATTAAGATAATTATGCCAAAATTTGTAATTACCGGCGGAGCCAAGCTATCTGGACAGATTGCTGTTTGCGGTGCCAAAAACTCTGCTTTAAAAATAATCCCAGCCTCAATTCTATCTGAAGAACCAATTACGATTAAAAATTTACCAAATATTGAAGATGTTGACCGCTCTTTAGAGCTATTGGAGTCACTAGGAGCTAGTGTGACTCGTTTTAAAGGCAGTGTTATTATTGATACTAAAAAAATTAATACTACTGAATTAGACCAAAAGATGGCTGATAAGTTTCGTGGGTCAATTATGTTTGTAGGTGTCATGTTAGCTAGATATGGCCAAGTAAAATTTCCTCATCCTGGTGGCTGCGTTATTGGTGCTGGTGGTCGTCCGATTGATTTATTCATCGAAGGTTATAAAGCCTTTGGGGCAGAAATAGATGAATCTTCCGAAAGCTTCTATCTTATTAAGGCTAAAAAATTAAAGCCAGCCAATTACTTCTTCCCTTTAGTGTCTGTTACTGCCACTGAAAGTATGTTAATGACCGCTTCTATTATTCCCGGCAAAACTATTTTAAAAAATTGTGCGATGGAACCAGAAATTGAAGCTTTAGCTGAGTATTTAAATAAGCAAGGAGCTAAAATTAAAGGAGCTGGCTCTCCTACTATTACTATCGAAGGAACTCGTAAGCTTAAAGCTGGTATTTTTAATGTCATTCCTGATCGAATTGAAACTGGTTCATTTGCAATTCTGGCTGCCGCTTCTAATTCCGAAATTAAAATTACTAAATGTAATCCTGAGCATATCATGACTTTGCTCGCTATTTTTAAAAAAATTGGTGTTAATTTTGAAATTGGTAAAGACTGGATTCAAATTAAAAAAAGCGGCAAATTATCAGCCCATGATATCAAAACTCACGAATACCCTGGATTTGCAACCGATTTACAATCGCCTTACGTAGTTCTTATGACTCAAGTTCATGGAACATCTTTAATTCACGAAACTATTTACGACGGACGCTTAGTCTGGACTGATATGTTGTCTCAAATGGGGGCTAATATCTCCATGTGTGATCCCCATAGAATTATTGTTAATGGTCCGACAAAATTACACGGCAAACACTTAGTTTCGCCAGATTTACGGGCTGGTATCGCCTTAGTTATTGCTGGTTTAATTGCTAGGGGTACTACTGAAATTGATAACATTTACCAAATAGATCGTGGTTACGAACAACTAGAAACTCGTTTACAAAAAATCGGTGCTAAAATAAAAAGAATAGACTAAAACTCTTATGACTAAAAAAACTCGAGATTGGTTATTTAGAATTTTTGTTTTTCTATTTGTAATAATCACTATTGTTTTATCACTTTACGCTACTGGCTACCGCTTTAATTTAAGCTGGCCTTTAAGATTTGATAGAATTTTAGTAAAGACAGGAACTCTAGCCTTAGATAGCGATCCCAAAGGTGCAGTTGTAACTATTAGCAGTGAAACTAAAATTGCTAGCGACTTAAACATTTTTAATTCTAAAAAAGACAAAGTAACCCCAGTTAAAATAAAAAATCTTCTACCCGGTGATTATATTGTTTCTTTTACTTTAGATAATTATTGGCCTTATCAGAAAAAACTTAAGGTAAATCCTGAGCAAACTACTTTTTTAGAAGATGTTATTTTATTTAAGAAGAGTTTGCCACTTAATGTTTATAACACCAACACTCAGAACATTTCCTATTCACCAAATGGTCGCTATGCCCTCTTAACTGATAGCAAAATAATTATTAATTTAGAAAATGAACAAAATCTTAGCACTAGTCCTAAACAAAAAATAAACTGGTTAGATGACGGTAAGCAAATTAGTGATGGTTCTAAAATTACTAATCTTGAGAATAATAGTATTACAGATTACAGTGCCACTATTGGCCAATCTAAAGAATCACAGCTAAATAATGACTTGCTAGTGTATTTAAATGAGGACAAATTATCTGCCTTTAACATTAAAACTAAAGAAACTACTTTAATACCTAGTGACGGAAAAGTAATAACTTATAAACTTAGTGGCGACATCTTATTTTTAGTTACTAATTCAAAAAATAAAACTGAACTTAAAAGTTTTAATCTTAAAACTAAGACATTTATTAATTCCGCTAATCTTTTAGATTCTAAAGATTTTTCCTTTACTAATGATAAAAATTTAATTCTTAGTGACAGTGAACATAAAATTGCCTATTTATTAAATTCCGATACTACCAACCAAATTATTAAAGACATTATTAGAGGGGCGACTGTTTTTAAATGGTTAGATAATAATAAATTAGCCTACGCTAATGAATCGGAAATTTATATTTATGATTTATCGCAAACTAAATCATATCTAATTACTAGATTAAGTGAAAAAATAAATTCACTATCTTGGAGTACTGATAATTATTTAATCTATTCCACCACTAAAGCAATTGGTACTATTAATTTAACTAGCGAAGGTAACGATATTACCGTTCTCTGGCAAGGAAATAATTTATCATCACTTTACTTCAATAATAAAACTAGCGTCTTATATTTTTCTGGGGCGATTGGTCAACAAAGTGGTTTGTACAAAATGGCTTTAAAATAAAATTTAAAGTAACAAAAAAGACGATTTAAATAATCGTCTTTTTTTATACTAATTTATTTTTTATCAGCCATTTCTTGAATCAATTTTTTAAGTGGTTCACTTACTTCAGGATTTTTTAAACCTAGTTTAATAGTGGCTTTAATAAAACCAAATTTATCACCAGTATCTAACCACTCCCCTTTTAACTTAACGCCATATAATGGTTTACCGCTAGAAAGTAAAACGTCAAAAGCGTCAGCTAAACGAATTTCGCCGCTCTTACCACCCTTCATATCAGCTAAAATCTTAAAAATTTCAGGAGTAATAATATATAAACCAACGGCCACTAAATTTGAAGGGGCTTTATCAACGCTTGGTTTTTCTACAAAACGTTTAATGTTATAGATTCCCTCATCAAGCTCTGTGCCATCGATTACACCAAATTTAGAAACATCTTCATGGGCTACTTCTGATAAACCAACTACTGGTTGACCATATTTTTCGTAAGCATCAATCAATTGCTTAACTGGGGACACTTCGGCGTCATAAAGAGTGTCACCAAACATAATCAGCACCGGTTCATCGTCACGAACTAAATGAGCCGCACAATTAATAGCGTGGCCATCACCAAGCGGTGTACTTTGACGAACATAAGAAAATTTTGCTAGATGTTCAATCGCTTCCACCTTAGCTACTAAATCTAATTTATTTTTTTCAACTAGAGTTTTAGATAATTCGAAAGAATAATCGAAATGATCTTCAATTGCTCTTTTACCACGGCCAGTGACAAAAACCATTTCTTCAATGCCGGCTTCAGCCGCTTGTTCTACTAAATATTGAATTACGGGTTTATCAACTACTGGCAACATTTCTTTTGGTTGAGCTTTAGTTGCTGGTAAAAAACGAGTACCAAATCCAGCCACCGGCAAAATTGCCTTTTTAATTTTTTGCATATATTTTATTTTATTTTTCGCCACTTATTAAAATATCTAAACGCTGATTTTAGATGTTCACGAGCAATTCTATCTTTAAATAAGGCTTGATACCAAGGAAGTCCAGCGCTTTGACGAGCATGATTATGGACTACTTTAACTACCGGATAATAAATTACTTTTTGTCCACGACTTTTTATCTGACGACATAAATCAACATCTTCAAAATACATAAAGTATCGTTCATCAAATAATTTTTCTTTAATCTCTGAACGTCTCACCATAAAACAAGCCCCCAACAACCAATCAACCACCTGAATCTGATCGTGATCAGTTTGTTTCATTAAATAATGATCAATTCGAGCTGGGAATAATTCACCAATAGCCGTACGACGTAATAAAGGAATATAAAATTTTGGGAAACGAACGCAAGAATATTGAAGCGAACCGTCAGGATTAACTAATTTAGGACCAATAAGACCAATGCTGGAGTCAGCTTTAAAATATTCGTACAAATTTAAAATAGTATCTGACTCAAAAATAATATCAGGATTAGAAATCAAAATAAATTCACCACTAGAATTTTTTAATCCTAAATTATTGCCACCACCCATACCTAAATTATCAGGACTAACAACAATTTTTAAATTTGAATAACCTAAATCAGATAGATCATCACCAGAGTTATTTTCAACTACAATAGTTTCGTAACTTAAATTAGCAAAATTAGCCCGCTCAATTGAATCAAGACAAGCAACTAACTTCCCTTTACTCTTATAATTAACGATAATAATTGAAATATCCATATTAAATAATTTTTTTAACTAAATTCCAATAAGCACTAAAAACTGGGTTAACTAAATATTTTAAAATTGGATTATCAATTTCTTGAAACTCAATCTTGCCGACAAAAGTGTTAGTAATCTTAGACAAAGATTCTTTTTTCAGTTCTTTATAATGTTGTCTAATTTTAGCAATTAAACGCCAAGATGATGGTTTAAAAAAGTAAGCCGTTACCTTCAATTTAGTAGTAAACCAAGAACCAAGAATCGCAAAGAATAGCATCCCTAAGCTCATAGCTAAAAAAACTGGTGCTAATATAATTAAAATTCCTAGCGGATAAAAGGCTAGAAAACTAATTGCTCGGTTGCGTTCCATATAATAGAGCATTCTGACACTTCTTTCAAATTCATATTTATGCCACAAAATAGAATTAGTAGCTAAAATTATTTTGTATCCAGCTAATCTAGCCTTTAAACTAATATCCAAATCATCATGATACATGTAATAATCTTCATTGTAGCCACTAATTTCTTCAAAAACTTCTCGTCTGATAATAAAAGAGCAACCTGAAGCATAACCTTTTATCTCTGAATAATTTTCTAAGTTAAGATTGGATTTTTTAAGATTATAATTACTAGTAAAACCAAAAAATAAAAAATGTAATAAGTTGCCACTAGTATTTATTTTGGGGTCTAGTCGTTCAGCTTCGTCTTTAGGATATAATAAGATTAATGACTGAGCCAAGCCAGCTGATTGATTATTATCTAGTGCCAAAACTAATTCTTTAAGCCAATCGGGTTCAAATTCAGTATCCATATTAGCTGCAATTAAATAATCACAACCATCAATAATCGCCTGTTTCATGCCTAAATTATTTGCCGCACAATAATTACCATCGGTTCGTGGCAGGATAATAGCTTCAGAATAAGCGGAAGTTAAATATTCTAGAGATTCAGATGAAGAAGCATTATCAACGATATAAACTACATAATTTGTATATGTTTGCTTACGCAAAGTATCACGACAAGCGCTTAAATATTTATTAGCATATTCTTTATAATTAACTAAAACTATACCAACTTTTTTCATACTAGTTTTTTGATACTTTACTCATTATAAAATTAACAAAAGTCCAAGCTGACCTTAAAATAACTGATTGATAATTTGCCTGCCACTTTTTAAAATATTTAAGCATGGAATCTTCAAAATATTTTTGTTTAGTATTAATTTTTACTTGTCCAAAACTTGCTCCAATATAATCTAAACAAAGAGCTACTGGAGAATACCAAACTTCCCCGCCACTTTGATAAACTTGTTTACAAAAGTCTACTTCTTCAAACCAAATAAAATATTGCTCATCTAACAAAGGTAATTCTTGAGCAGAAATTTCTGTCCAAACTTTTTTATTGATCAAGAAAAAGGCTCCACGAACTGAATTAACTCGAGCTTCTTTATCATAATTAAAATTAGTATATAAATAACGATTTAAAACAAATGGTAAAAAATGGGGGACCTTAAAAATAACCATCAATTGATCAAATAAGGTTGGAAAGCGACGAATATGTTTAATCGTTTCACCTTGTTCATTAACTAATCTGAAGCTAGAAACAGTTGCTTGTTGATTATTCTTAGCCCAAGTTAAAGATTTGATTAAAGTATCTGGATTAACTAACATATCCGGATTAAGTAGCAAAATATAATCACCGATGCATTGTTTAATGGCTTGATTATTAGCTTTAGCAAAACCAAAGTTTTCACTATTAGCAATTAATTTTACTTGTGGGAATTCAGCCTTAACCATATCTACACTACCATCATCGGAATTATTATCAACTAAAAATACTTCATACGAAAAATTACCTTGTGAATTAAACAAGGCTTGTAAATTAGCTCTTAATTTTTCTTTTACTTTCCAAGAAACAATAATAATTGATAAGTCCATACTATTTTATTATTTTTACTAACTTAGTACGCTCGCCAGCGCCACTAATAATTACCAAACGACTTTTTAAAACTTTAAATTCGCGTGCTAAAAACTTAATTAATTCGATATTAGCCTTACCTTTTTCTGGAGCAGCTGCAATCGCAATCTTATAAGTGCCATCAGCCATTATTTCTCTAAATTCAGTTTTAGAACTGCCAGGAACAACCTTAATAGCTAAATAGGCTTCACCTTTATCGTTTAATTGTTTTAAAATATCGTCCCACATATTAGTGAGCAAACATTAATACATTTGGAATATCACGTCCAGGCCCCTCCATATACTCATCATTATAGAACAAAGCCGCACTTGAACCACCATCCAAATTTAAAGCATAGTCCATTTTCATTTGTTTCATAATAACAGCTAAATCATCTAAGGTAGCACTTTTAGCAATCACTAAATAAATAATGCCGTGGCCATTTGTGCCGTTATCTTGATAAGCAATGGCATTTCGCCAGTATTTTCCATTTAATTGACCAGCGTCAACCTCCCACTCAATTAAAGCATTTTTACCCTCTTCCACTAAACGTGGCTTATTACCAATAGCAGCTTGCAAGGTCACACCATTTGTTGATTCAAAATCGGCAACACTTTTAAAATCACGGGAATCTTTAAAATAATAAAACTTATTATTAGTATCAAAAGCCATTATCGGCCCAGTGGTCCAATATTTTAATTGGTCCTCATTAATTAAAGTTTTTTTAGCAGTATTATATACTGGGAAAAAATAATAATTAGCCGCCCCACAACCACGACTAGAACAAAAATAAGTACCATTTATACCAGCAAAAGCATGAGCTGAAAAAATATAATCCGCTAATGGTTTGGCCTTACAGCTACTCTTACAATTTACTTCATCAGCTGTATCAGTAATAATTTTTAACTTGGGGTCACTTAGATCAATCTTAATGATATCTAAAGAAAAAGTACCACGCTCTGTTTTTACTTTAGTGTATTCATAGCTACTATATTTATCAATTGATTCTTTTAAAGATGGCTTATGAACTTGTGCTAATTCGCTTGGAGTCACCGGAGTAGCAAGTAGTGATAAATTTTTAAAAAAATTAACACTATCACTTAAATCATATTTTTGGGAATCGGTAGGATTTACATACCAAGCAGCTCCGTGTTTTTCGACTCTTAAAATTATTTTACCAACAAATTTTTTAACTAAATCTAGGCTAGTTTTAATGTCAGAACTAATACTACCTAATTTTTTAAAATTAGCTTCGCTGATGCCAACAAATTTATCTTTAAACAAACTCAAGGTACTTTTATAATCACTAACTGGAGTTCTTTTTTGAGTAGAAGAACTAACGAGCCAAAGTTCATCTGGCTTATCAGTTGAATAAATTACTTGTCCCGACAACCTTTTAGCTGTTGAAGTAGCCGCTTGAACCGGTAAAGAACAAATAAATAAGGTTAGTAATATTAAAATGAAGCTAAGTTTTTTCATATAATCTCGAAAGTTTATTTATCTACAGTTTAGCCTCTTTTAAGACGAAAATCAATTAAAAATAAGTTATTTTTTACACCAATAAAGCGTCACTGTGTCAACGTTCCAAAATCTTTAAAACTAGCTTATAATTAATAAACAAAATTAACTTTTACTTCTATGAATGAGGAAAAAACCATCCGTCCATCATGGGACGAGTATTTTAGCCATTTGGCTAATTTAGTAGGTGAGCGTGGTACTTGTGACCGTGGGCATTGTGGTGCCTTAGTTACTAAAGATAGACGTATAGTTTCCACTGGTTATGCCGGTTCTCCATCAGGCACAGTTCACTGTGATGAAGCGGGACACGAAATGCATACCGTGACTCATGAAGATGGTTCTGTTAGCAAACATTGCATCAGAACAACTCACGCCGAACAAAATGCGATTTGTCAGGCAGCTAGATTTGGTATCGCTCTAGATGGTGGTACTTTATACACTAAAATGGCTCCTTGTTATGCCTGCGCTAAAATGATAATTAACGCTGGTATCAGACGCGTCGTTTGCTCTCAGGATTATCAATCATCTGCTAGAAGTAAAGAAATCTTTAAAGAAGCGGGTATCGATTTTGTTTTATTAGATGACAAAGTGACTGAGTATTAAAAAATCTTAATTTTCTAAAATATATGAAGCAATATCTAGAATTATTAGAAGATGTCAAAACAAATGGGGCTGACAAAGGTGATCGTACTGGCACTGGTACACGCAGTGTTTTCGGTCGTCAAAAACGCTTTGATTTAAGCGAAGGTTTTCCAGTTCTAACTACCAAAAAACTTCACCTTAAATCAATTATTCATGAATTATTGTGGTTTTTAAAGGGTGATTCCAATATTAAATATTTACACGACAACGGTGTTAAAATATGGGACGATTGGGCTGATGAAAATGGTGACTTAGGTCCTGTTTACGGCGTACAATGGCGCTCTTGGCCAACCCCTGACGGTAGACATATTGATCAAATCAGTGAATTAATCGACATGATTAAAAATAATCCAAACTCTAGACGTCTAATCGTCTCCGCTTGGAATGTTTCCTTTATCAACGACATGAAATTACCCCCTTGCCACTGTTTATTTCAATTTTATGTTGTTAATGGAAAGTTATCTTGTCAGTTATACCAAAGAAGCTGTGACTTATTCTTAGGCGTACCATTTAATATTGCTTCTTATGCCTTACTTACCATGATGGTGGCTCAAGTTTGCGATTTAGAACCAGGGGAATTCATTCATACTTACGGTGATTTACATATCTACAAAAATCATTTTGAACAAGTAGATTTGCAATTATCCAGAACACCAAAAAAATTACCAAAAATGAAAATTAACCCCGAAGTCAAAAATATTTTTGATTTTAAATATGAAGATTTCGAATTAGTGGATTATGAAGCTGATCCAAACATTCCTGCTCCAATCGCTGTTTAAAAATTAAGCCCGATTTTATTAAGTAAAATTGGGCTTTTCTTGTAATAATACTATGATACCAGTTACTCTCATGATGGCGATTTCCGCAGATGGAAAAATTGCTAAAGATAAAAATCAATTAGCCAATTGGACCAGTCCGGAAGACAAAAAAATATTTGTGGCCGAATCTAAAAAACACGGTGTAGTTATGATGGGCGAAAATACTTTCAATACTTTCCCATCACCACTACCCAACAGATTAAACGTAGTTTTTTCACCAGACCCTAAACCAAACTATGATAATGTTAAATATGTTAGCGGTGAACCAGAAAAAGTTTTAGAAGAACTGGAACAAATGGGTTATAAATCAGCTTTGCTTGGTGGTGGTTGTTTTCTTAATTCCCTATTTTTAAAAAATAAGTTAATATCAGAAATAGTTTTAACTATTGAACCAGTTATTTTTGGCACCGGGCTATCATTATTTGATTGTGATGTTGCCGCTAAGTTAGAACTAAACTCTTTAGAAAAATTAAATGATAACACTTTTGCAGTCCGTTATACTGTAAAATATTCAAACTAAACATGTCTAAATTAATCCTTGGTTTTGCCGGACCAATTGCTAGTGGAAAAGAAGTTGCTAAAAAATATATCGAAAATAACTACGGAGCTAGTAGTTTTAAATTTTCAACTATTTTAAGAAATATCTTAGATTCAATTGCAGTTGAAAATAATCGTCATAATATTATTAGTTTATCTACCTTTTTACGTCAGCAATATGGCGAAGATATTCTAGCTAAAGCAATTGCTAAAAGTGTTAGTGATTCTTTAGATGATATTATTGTAGTAGACGGTATTAGACGTTTAGCAGATATTGAATACCTAAAAGAAGTACCAGGTTTTGTTTTAATCGCTATTGATGCCAAACCAGAAATTCGTTACACCCGCTCTATTAGCCGTAATGAAAATCCTGGTGATGATAAAAAAAGCTATGAAGAATTTTTAACTGATCACTTAAAAGAAACTGAAGCCACTATTCCTGAAGTAATGAATCACGCTAAATATCAATTAGACAACAGTGGTGATTTAGACAATCTTTGTGCTGAAATTGACAAAATGATGCAGAAGATACAAAATAACTAGAAATTAATATCCAATTTTAATGTCTCAATACCTAGGAAAATTTATTGTTATCGACGGCACTGACGGGTCTGGCAAGACCACGCAGTTTAATTTGCTAGTTGATAAACTAAAAGCTCAAGGTTTTGCTGTAGAAGTAGCTGATTTTCCACAATATAATACTAAATCGGCTGGTTTAGTTGAAGAATATTTGTCCGGTAAATATGGTGGAGCTGATGATGTGACCCCATATCAATCTTCAATTTTTTACGCCGTTGATCGCTTTGACGCTAGTTTTAAAATTAGACAATGGCTTAAAGACGGTAAAATCGTCATTGCTAATCGCTACGTATCAGCTAGTTTAGGTCATCAAGGTGGCAAAATAGAGAATCCATTAGAACGAAAAGTGTTTTTTAACTGGTTATACGAATTAGAATATAAGCTTTTTAATATTCCTAAACCAGACCTGTCTTTGATTTTACATGTTGAGGCTGATATTGCTCAAAAATTAGCTGCTAATCGTCACCGTGAAGACTGGATTGGTAAAACTCGTGATATTCATGAAGAAAATCTAAATCACTTACAAAAAGCGGAACAAGTTTATCTAGAAATAGCTCAGATGTTCCCTGACTTTAAGTTGATTAAATGTACTCGCGAAGGTGAAATTATGACCCGCGAAGAAATTCATGAATTAGTTTGGATTTACACTAATCAAATTTTAAACATTGGCGATTCTAAAACTGCTAGTGGTTTTAAAGCAATTTCGGAAATTATTAGTGGTAATAAACAGATTATTGATAATAAAGATTTATTATTCAAGAAAGAAGAAGTAAATAATTACCAACCAGAAAATAATTTTGTAAACTCCCAAAGTGAAATTGAGCCCGAAATATTTACCAATACTATTAAAGTTGAACGAATTAGTGAAAGTGCTAAATTACCAACTCGAGCTCACAGCGGTGACGCCGGTTTAGATTTATACGCTAATGAATATTGTTCGATTGCTCCATACCAGCAAGCTTTAGTTGCTACTGGTATTAAAATTATTATCCCTCATGGATGCGCTGGTTTAATTTGGGATCGCAGCGGACTAGCCACTAAAGGTATAACAACTATTGGCGGCGTTATTGATACTGGTTACCGGGGTGAAGTTAAAGTCATTGTCAAAAATTTAAGTGAAGATATTTATAATATTGAACCAGGTGAAAAGATTGCTCAGATTTTAATTCAAAAAGTTGAGTTATTAGAAGTTGAAGAAGGAATTATTGAAGATCGAACAGAAAGACAAACGGGAGCTTTCGGAAGTAGCGGTCAATTTTAAAAAAGATATTAAAAAAGCTATCTGTTGTAGATAGCTTTTTTTGTTTTAAATTTTTGGCATTACAATGCGATAGAAATATTCATTCTTCCAGGTGTCCTGAAAATGAAGCTCCGAGCAAACTACTTGCATGCCCCGTTCATAAACATGAACACTAACTACCATCAAATTATCATAAGGTCTTATTTCATCAATCGGCTTATTCTCATTCATCTTACACAAAAACATTGTGGAAGCGTCATGAGCGGTAGCGAGAAATTTTTTCGACTGCAGACAAAATTTAATGGCTTGATGTTGAGTCACACATTTTTGACTCCAAGTACCTGGCAAATTTCTTAAGTTAACACCGTATCTACCCATGCTTCTAATTTCATAACAAGCGAGTAGTGTTTCGGGTGTGGCTTTTTTGTTTTTATCAGAACAATATTTTTTAAACTCTTCGCTAATAGCCACATCAAAAATCGGTGCTTGCTGAAAAATGACCTGATTACCATCTAAACTGGGAATTAAAGATTCACCAATTAAGATATATTCCACTTTTCCTTTTGGTTCGGGCGTAATAGTTTTATTACTATCGCCAAACAATTTATCTAAAAAATAATTTAATCCCGTTTTCATCTTTATAATGTTTTTAAGGTTCGTACTAATTCATATTTATCAGTTAATCCTAAAATTATTATTTATTTTTGTCAAATTAAAAAGCGCTAAACTTTATGTCTAGCGCTTTTATTTTATATTTTTCGAACACCGTCTAAAGTGCTCAGAAATTCACCAAAATCTTTAGAAAGTAGTTGCCCACGAACCTTTGAGTCTACATACTTTTTGTGTCTAAATCTCGGTGCAATCTCCACCAACATGGAATCAATGTTATACTTCTTGCTGTAAAATAAGTTAGTAGTATCACCCTTGTAGAGATCAGATTCGGCTGGCAAGCCATCCCGGCCGGCAGAAAATATTTGATAGCTATCAATTAACGACTTATAAAGAGCTTCATCTGTTTTATAGATACTAGTTTCTCCATTAGTTCCTAATATAATATCAAATTCTGAGCCTTCAATCGGCTGTTTTCCAAAACCATGAAGGTCAAATAAAAAAACTTTATCCCACTTCTCTTTCAATCGTTCAATGGTTTCCGAAATAGCTTGATGATAAGAATCGTAAAAGCCTTTTAATTTTTCGTCATTATAGGCTACTTCTGGAACAAATCGATTATAATCAACTAATTCTCTTGGCAATAACCCAATTATAATATTGACCGGGCAAGCCTTAAAAATATCAAAGGCAATATGGGCTATATTATTATCACCGGCTAAAACTATTTTTTCGCCACTAATTAAATTCTCTTCAGGTACATCCGACTTAACTCTTTTATTATAAAGGGTGCTGAGCCAGGCTCCAGAGGAATTCTTCATGCCACCATGTGGAACAGTAATGATTATTGGTGATTCGTCATTTACAGCACTTAATACAAAATTTTCCTGTTTAATTACCATCTTTTTTTATTTTTTAAAGTTCATACTAATTCGTGTTTGAGCCTTAATCCTAGAATAATCATTGGCTTGTGTCAAATTAAAAAGCGCTAAACTTTATGTCTAGCGCTTTTTTATATTACTACCTTTTACCTTATTCTGGTTTAAAAGTTAAAGAAAATTTGGCACCACCAAACCAGTTAGAGCTCATTTCAAAATTAATAAGAAACGAATCTTTCTGAGCTACCACGTTAAATTTTTCAATATGAGTCGGCATAACAATATTCGCCATTCTTTCATACACCAAAAGGTCACTGTGGTTTTGTAAACTATAGGCGCAAAATTGATAACTACTAACTAAAACAAAGAATTTCGGATTAAATTCGCTACTGAACCAAGTTTTAATTCTTTCAGGCTCTGAACTAATCAAAAAACCAACGTCCTGTTCTTTAGTTGTAAAAAGACGCAAATCATACTCTTTGTAGCTTCCCTTAGTAAACAATAAAAGTTTTTTGCCATGCTCTTTGGATTCAAAATTAATTAACCAACGACCACCACCAAGATTCTTGAAGAAATTGACACGCGGAGAATCGTAACGATGATCAGCTTTCCAAAAAGATATTAATCTTCCAGATAAACTGAAAATAGCAACAGCTAAAAAATTAACTTTATCTTTTGCTCCAACGTAACCATTTTGAACCAGTATGATTTGATCACCACATCTTTTAATTTGATGAAAATATGACATATCAAAATCTTCTGAATCTTCAGCGCCTGGTAATAAATATGGGAAATCAAGTGAAATGACGGCCGTTTCCTGGTTGCTACAATTATAAACCAAAATAACTTTATCTGATTTAAATATCCACTTCAAATTCATAACCTCTTTTAAAATTTCTCTTGGCTTTTTTAAAACCAATATCTGAACAGGAATCTCTTTATCATTTTCAATGAAAGAGTCAAAGTCAACATACGGAGCTAAACCGTTTTTAATAATGTAATTCTTAAGACCATTATCTAATTTGTCCATAATTTACTAGCCCCGTTCCACGGGACAAGAGTTCTACAATTTTTATTTTTTTAAAGTTCTTTTTATATTTATGGCTTAATCCTAAAATTATTATTAGTTTTTGTCAACATCACTTCCCTTACCACTAATTTTCATATAAAATCATAGTATATGAAATACGATGCTATCATTGGCTTGGAAATCCATGCCGAAATCAAAACTAAGAGCAAAATGTTCTGCTCCTGCGACAATAACAGTGACGACAAGGCACCTAATACCGCCGTCTGCCCGATTTGTTTAGGCCATCCTGGAACTTTACCAGTTCCTAATAAACGAGCCATAGAGCTGGTTATTTTGGCCGGTCTAGCGACTCATTGCACCATTAACCGCGTCTCTAAATTTGACCGTAAAAACTATTTTTACCCTGATTTGCCGAAAGGTTATCAGATTTCTCAATACGACCTCCCATTATGTTATGAGGGTTATTTAGAAATCGGGGACGATAAAGTTTTAATTACTAGAATTCACCTTGAAGAAGATACTGGTAAATCTACTCACCCTAAAGGTAGCGACCATACATTGCTTGATTTTAACCGTGCTGGCACCCCATTACTTGAAATGGTAACTGAGCCAGTTATTAAAAGCGCCGAGGAAGCTAAATTATTTGGTCAGAAATTCCAGCAAATTTTACGTTACCTAGATATTTCTAACGCTGACATGGAAAAAGGTGAAATGCGTTGTGAAGCTAACGTTAGTGTTCAAGAAGTTGGTAAATGGGAATATAAAGATAACTTAATTTTACCAATAGGTAATCATAAATTAAATCCAAAAGTAGAAGTTAAAAATATTAACTCTTTTAGATCACTGGAGAAAGCGATTAAATTTGAAATTGCCAGACAGACTAAAGCCCTAGAAGATAATGAAGAAATTATTGCCGAAACTAGAGGTTGGGATGATAGTAAAAATGTTACTAAGAGTCAGCGTGTTAAAGAAACAGCGGCTGACTATCGTTATTTCCCTGAACCAGACATTCCACCACTTCATATTAGCGATGACATGATTGCGGATATTGAAGCTGAGATGGGTGAAATGCCCAAAGAAAAAACTGCTCGCTTTGTAGAACAATATGGTCTTAAAGAAGATTTAGCTGAAGTTATCACTTCCGATAAACATCTAGCTAATTGGACTGAAGAAGTAATTTCTGAAATTGGTGCTGTCGTTTTATCTGAAGGTGATTCTTATGAACGCCAAGATAAAAAATTAGCGGCTATTGCGGTTAACTGGATTACTAGCGAATTACTTAAACATTTAAAAACTGACCATCGCGATATTAATGATTTACATATTAGTCCAGCGGAATTTGCGAAATTAATTTGCCTAATTTATGAAGGTAAAATAAATTCCACTGCCGGTCAGACAATTTTAAATCACATGTACGTTAAAGGTGGTGACCCACTTAATATCTTAATTGAACTTGGTTTAGAACAGGTAGATGATAAAGAGGCGTTAACAGAAGTAATTAAAACCGTAATTGTAAGTAATCCGAATCAGGCCGCTGAATATAAGGCTGGAAAATTACCACTGATTCAATTCTTTGTTGGTAAAGCTATGGCTGAGACTAAAGGTAAAGCTAATCCAGAAGTCGTTCGAGAGTTACTAGAAAAACTTTTGATGGAATAATAAAAAATCGAGCTGAGAAGCTCGATTTTTTTATATAGTTTTTTTATTTAGCAACGGGAATTTTACTAATTAAATCATTGGCGACCCCCAAAGAAAGCTGACGCATAATTTGGTAAGCAGCATCACCATCAGCAAGATAGTATCTTTTACCATCGCCTGGATTAATATACCAAGCTTGTCCAGCACCTTCAGTTTGTAAAACAATTCTACCTTTTAGTTTTTCAATTAAACTTTTTGATTGATTAATTTTACCAACACCTAATGGGCTATAAGAATTCATTACTTCTAATTTATCCGAGAAACCATCACCATCAGAGTCGGCTTTATTAGGATTAGTGCCCAACGCTTGTTCCATCTTATCTGGTAAACCATCGCCATCAGTGTCTAAAGCACTACTATTATTATCAATACCAACTGGTATCTTAGAAATATCATTATTTTTAATACCTAAACCAAATTTACGTAAAGCATTAAAAGAACTTGAACCATCAGCTAGATAATAACGAACCAAAGAAACTGGATCAACATACCAAGCACGGCCCAAGTTAGCAACTTGTAAAATTATTTTACCAGCTAATTTTTTAAGTAAATTTTTATCAACTGCTTTTACGGTCTCTCGTTCTTCACTTAGAACTTGAGTAATATAATTAGCAGTAACTGGGGTCACTACTGTTTCGGCTTTATCAGAACCAGTGACAGCAAATTCTTTAACGACTGTTTTATCAGTTGATTTTAAGATAGCAAACTTACCTAAATTTTTAGTAGAAAATGAAATTTTATTACTACCAAAAATAGCATCGGAAATTAAAATCCATTTTTTATTTGCACTATCATAATAATAAAGACCAACACCATTTAAATCACTTGGTAAATTTGGATAAGTAATAACAATATCCGCTGCTTTAAGTAATGTGTTATTAATTAAACCATTGGAATTAATACCGGTGACTTCAAAAATATTAGAACCAAATAAAACTGACTCTAAGTTAGTGACCGGTTTTAAAGAACCAATAGCAAAACTAGAAATTGAGAAATCAGTTTTAGTAGCAACGTTATCTTCTAAAACACTTAACTTAATTAAATAGTTATCAGAAAGTAATTGTGATAAAGTACCGGCCTGACTGGATACTAAAGATAATTTTATTGGCATGAACACTGTGCTAATTGAAGTAATTGTTTTAGGAAGGACTGGTCCAGAAACAGCGCCACCGCCAGAGCTTTGTAATACACAGGTGCTGCCATTTAAACTGTAGCCGGAATTACAAGTAATTGCACAGCCAGGATAAGCACTAACAGAACCATTGGCAACTGAACTAGGCGAACAAGAATTAGCTTGAGTATAAACAGCAAACTTAGTAAAATGCTTTGTCCATATCACCAAATCAGAACCGGAATCTATTTTACAATCGCCACTAACACCTAAGTTAGAGTCCACCCAAGATTGAGAATCGGTTGTACAAACTGTAGTGATCTCAGTAAAAGAACCACTTTCATTTACATAACCAACTCTTTTGCCACCTTCATTTAAAACAAAAATTCTTACTCCTTTATCAAAAGTTAATTTTGATTGTGTAGAACCAACTTCAAAAGCAGAACTTAAAGTTTTATCAGCGTCTAAAGTAACTGAAGTAATAGTTGGGGCTCCGATTACACCAGACCAAGAAGATGAAGCGGCTGTAAAAGTAGTACTAGTTGGAATATTAACACTAGCGATTCCAGGAATGGTAATAGTAATATTTGGCATTACGCCCACACCATTATTTACAAAATTAGTTGCATCGATCGATGGACTAGCAACTGGATTATTAACAATAACATTAACGGCTGATTGTGAAGTTAGAACAGCTTGAGGAGTAGCACTATTTATAGTGACTGAACCAGCTACCGGCTCCACTTGATTTGATTCTAGTTTAGAATCAATTAATAATATTTCACCGGAAATATTTCCAGCTAAGTCGGCGATACCAGAAACTTTTACATCATTATTAAAGGTAGCAGTAGTTGAGCTGTCAGTGAAAACAGACATTACTGAATTATCTGGTCCCCAACTATAACCAACCACTGAATCAGAACCATTGATAATAGCATTCTCTACTAAAACTTTTGAAGAAGTGGCAATCGGTGTAACAAAGTTTATGAAAATTGAAGTACTAACAGGAAGAACGTAATCAGAAAGACCATCACCAAAAGGAGCTGCTAAATTAGGGGCGATAGTATCAATAACTAAAGCATGAGCGGCTAAAAAAATACTTGGATCTGGTAAATCATTAGTGGTATCAGTATCATCAGAAACACTTTTAATTGTCCCCGCAGTTGTTAGCGAGCTAGTGGCAGTATAAGACAGGTCAGCGGAGTTATCACTAGTACCAACGGTATAACTAAAAACTAAAGTATCACTACCGGTACCCGAAGTATAAGTGGCAGTGCCACCAGAATTTAAAGCTAGTGTTGGATTACTACCAGCAACATTAACCGCCTCACTATAAGTCACATTAAAGTTAATTACTTCACCGGATTTAAAATTGCCGTCGGCGTGACTAGTAGTTACCGAACTGATAGTTGGTGAACCAGTAGCTTTAACATTAGGACCTAAAAAAACTGTAAATAAAAAGATAGCTAACACGATAGCAACTTTAGTTTTCATAAATTAATGAATTATTAATAATATTTATTATAGCAAATATTAACTTAAAGATAAAAAAAATTGACTAAATTATAGCCAATTTTTTATTATTTTCTTCGCTGATTTTAAATCATCTACCCAATTAATAATTCTTCCCTGCTTTTGCCAGCGTTTAAACCAAGTTTTTTGACGTTTGGCAAAACGATAAGTCGCTAACCCCAAACGTTCCACCATATCATCATAATCCAATTTATCTTGTAAGTACCAAGCAATATGACGATATTCTAAACCAAAAGAATTAAGTCTGGTATAGGGAATTCCCTCATCAACTAAACGCTCTACTTCACCAACCATATCTTCATTATCTAATCGATCCTTGATACGCTTGATAATCCGAGCTCGCATTGTATCATCATCTTGTTGTAAACCAAGTAATAAAAAATCGTAAGGTACAGTTTTTTTAGAAACTGTTTTTGGTGTTTCACCGCTTTCCATTATTTCAATATAACGAATTAAACGACGAGGATTATTTTTGTCACTATTATTTATATTAGCAGCAAATTCTGGCTTTTCTTTTTCGAGTATTTTATAAAGTTCAGCTACTGTCATTGCGGTGAGCTCAGCTCGTCTTTTTGGATTGGGCGCATTTTTGTCTAACTGATAACCATCCACAATCGCCTGTAAGTACAAACCAGTACCACCAGCAATGATTGGCAACTTCCCTCGTGACAAAATATTTTTAATCGCCTTATTAGCTAGCTTCTGATATTTAAGTAAATTAAACTCATCTTCAGGATTTACCACATCAATTAAATGATATGGAACATTACCGTATTCTCCCAAATCTTTACCAGTGCCAATATCCATACCCCGAAAAACCTGGCGAGAGTCAGCCGAAATAATTTCGCCATTAAATTCTTTAGCCAATTTTACCGCTAAAGAAGTCTTCCCAGAGGCAGTTGGGCCAAGAATTACTAGGACTTTTGGTTTTTTATTATTTACTATTGACATATAGACTATTTATTGATATCTTTTAACTCCGAACCAATCTTTTTTGACCGGATACTAAAAATCACACAAGGACGATTTACAAGTAAAAACCACAAAATTAGGAAGGATGAACACAAGAGCTGGACCATGATGGAGAGACAAAATGTCTCTCTTTTTTTTATTGACACTTACTATTAAATATAATAAAATATTAGCAACTAACCATGAGTTATACTAGTTTCAACAAAATGTTGAAGAGGTGACTAAAGAAGTCCGACCTTAAATTCTAGTGCTTAATATTTAATACCTGGCGATCATGAAACGACGGCAAAGTATGAGTAGTACACAGCAAAATTGACGGGACATACGAGGTTGCTCCAACCCAAGGAGCTAAAAATTAACCAGGGGATCAGCAATGATCCCCATTTTTTTACCCTAAAACTAATTTCCCCTCTAATCCAAAAGTCATCCCCTTACTAATTTTAACTTTAACAAAGTGCCCCACTAATTCTTCTGGCTTTTTATCGGGCGCCGCAAACATAACATTTTTAGAGCTTGAAGTTTTTCCATAAAACTTACCATTTTTTTTCACGCCATCAACTAATACCTCAAATTCTTGGCCAACTAAATTTTTATTGGCTTCTAAGCTAGTCTCTTTTAAAATATCAGT
>Ga0302215_10000511_pt1 | contig 28798 bp, 23 predicted proteins | sample II_Fen_N3_1_FD_194580 | JGI IMG/M metagenome (GOLD analysis project Ga0302215, IMG submission 194580) | Peat permafrost microbial communities from Stordalen Mire near Abisko, Sweden - II_Fen_N3_1 | ecosystem: Environmental > Terrestrial > Soil > Wetlands > Permafrost | place: Sweden: Abisko... | reverse complement strand
AGAAAAACTGTAATTATAGCATATGTCCATAAGATTAAGTAAAGCCTGTAAAGATTTAAATGTTGGGATGACCACCGCAGTTGAATTTTTGGCAAAAAAAGGTCATAAAATAGTCGTCGACCCCAATTTGAAGTTGTCGGACGACTTGCACCTTTTACTTGCAAAAGAATTTAATAAAGATATGGCTCTGAAAATTGAATCGGAGCGATTAAGCCAGGAACGTCTTCTAAAGGAAAAGGCTCCCAGCGTGTCTATAGAAGGTTATAACAAACCCAAACCGGTTGAGAAACCGGCTGAGACTATTCATGTGACTATTTCTGATGATCAGTTGCCTCATTTCAAATCTGTTGGACATATCGATTTGGATTCAAAAGACAAACATTCAGAAGTAAAGGCAGAAGTAAAGGCACCGGCACCTGTTATTGAAAAACCCGTTGTTGAGAAACCTGAAATTGAGAAGCCGGTTGCTGAAAAACCGGTTATTGAAAAAGTCGTTGAAGAAAAAGCAGTTGTAGTAGAAGAAAAAGTTGTTGAGAAAGTTGTTGAGAAAACGGAAATCATTAAAAATGAAGTCCCGGTAGAAGTCGTTCAACAAGTTAAAGAAGAACCGAAAAAAGAAGTTGAGGCACCTGTAACTATACCGGAACCAAAACCTGTAATTGAAGAAAAAATCATTACTACCGAACCTGTCAAAGTTGAATTAACAGAAGAAAAGGCTGTTCAAAAAATACACAAAGCAGAACCTAAAGCGGCTGTTGAGGTAGTAAAACCGGTAAAGAAATTCGAAGTTTCCGTTGAACCGGAAGCAGAAGTAGAAGTAGAAACTGTAGGAAACATAGAGACCAAGGATAATGACCACGAAGAAGATGAAATATTTTCTCTGGCCAGGCCTATTAGCGATGTTGCTCCGGTAGTCATTGGAACAATTGATTTGGAACTTTTAAACCAAAGTACCCGACCAAAACCAAAATCCAAGGAACAAAAACGACGTGAGAGAGAAGATAAGTCAAAAATTATTATTGACGGCAAAAAACCTGTTTTACCCGGAGATAAGAAAATTCTTCGCACTGCTGCAGAAGTTGCTGCTAACCCGACACCAATACATCCTAAAAAGAAACGTGAACGTTTCTCTAATCAGAAAGTTGACATAACTAAGGTACCGCAACCAAATGGTCCAACCCAGGGATTTGCACATCCGAAGAAGGTAACTCCTGGGACTACAGGTGGAGCAGGCGCAGCGAAACCAAACAAGGACCGTCTGAAACGTACCGTAAAAACGGCTGTTAACGAAGAAGACGTTCAAAAACAAATTAAAGAAACATTGGCTCGTCTTTCAGGAGCGAATAAAAAAGGAAAAGGATCGAAATACCGCCGTGACAAACGTGACAGTGTAAGTGTTCGTCAACAGGAACAGGCACAACGTGAACGCGATGAAGAAAGCGTTATCAAACTTACTGAGTTTGTAACTGCAAGTGAGCTGGCAATCATGATGGATGTCACTGTGAATCAGGTTATAGCAACCTGTATGAACATTGGTTTGATGGTATCTATCAATCAACGGTTAGATGCTGAAACGATCAATATCGTGGCTGAAGAATTTGGTTTTACAACCGAATATGTCAGTGCTGACGTTATTGAAGCTATTGGAGAAGAAGAAGTAGATACAGAAGCTGATTTGTTACCACGTGCTCCGATTGTTACCGTCATGGGTCACGTCGATCATGGTAAAACATCATTGCTTGACCATATCCGAAAAACAAATGTTATTGCAGGTGAAGCCGGTGGTATTACACAACACATTGGAGCTTATAATGTAAAACTTGAAAATGGACAACGAATCACATTCCTGGATACTCCGGGTCATGAAGCTTTTACTGCTATGCGTGCCCGTGGTGCTAAAGTGACAGATATTGTTATTATTATAGTAGCCGCCGATGATAATGTGATGCCTCAAACCATTGAAGCAATCAATCACGCAGCCGCAGCAAACGTACCAATGATCTTTGCCATTAACAAGGTCGACAAAGTTGGAGCCAATCCTGAAAAAATAAAAGAAACCCTGGCACAGATGAATTACCTGGTGGAAGATTGGGGTGGAAAATACCAGTCACAGGACATCTCTGCTAAAAAAGGGGATGGTGTAACTGAATTGCTTGAAAAAGTATTACTTGAAGCCGAATTACTCGAACTTAAAGCGAATCCAAATAAACGTGCCATTGGTTCGGTTATCGAATCAACATTAGATAAAGGCAGGGGATATGTTTCAACTATCCTTGTGAATAACGGAACACTTCACCTCGGTGATGTTGTTTTGGCCGGGACAAATTACGGAAAAATAAAAGCCATGTTCAACGAACGTAATCAACGCATTACTCAGGTTTTACCTGGTGAACCGGCATTGATTCTCGGACTAAACGGAGCTCCACAGGCTGGTGATAATTTCAACGTTATGACTTCGGAACATGAAGCCCGTGAAATTGCCAACAAGCGTGAACAATTACAACGCGAACAAAGTATTCGTACCAAAAAGCACTTTACGCTGGACGAATTAGGCCGCCGTATTGCCCTAGGTGATTTCAAAGAATTAAATATCATTGTGAAAGGTGATGTTGATGGTTCGGTAGAAGCCTTGTCGGATTCATTATTAAACCTGTCAACTGAAAACATTCAGGTAAATGTAATCCACAAAGCGGTAGGTGCTATTTCTGAGTCAGACATATTATTAGCTGCAGCATCCAATGCCATTATTTGTGGTTTCCAGGTGCGCCCAACAACAACAGCACGTAAAATGGCTGATAAAGAAGAAATCGACATTCGCCTGTACTCCATTATCTATGATGCTATTGAAGAAATAAAATCAGCCATGGAAGGTATGCTTTCTCCTGAAATCAGAGAAGAAATTACAGCCACTGTTGAAATCCGTGAAGTATTCAAAATCACAAAGGTGGGTACAATTGCAGGTTGTCTGGTTCGTGAAGGAAAAATCAAACGTAACAACAAGATTCGTATCATTCGTGATGGTATCGTTGTTTACACTGGTGAACTCGATTCATTAAAACGTTTCAAGGATGATGTAAAGGAAGTTGGTACCAACTATGAGTGCGGTTTGAATATCAAAAACTACAACGACATTCAGGTAGGCGATATTGTTGAAAGTTATGAAGAAACAGAAGTAAGGAAGACATTATAAGAATTGACAATTTAATCATTGACAGTTTACTATTTAAAATGCCGGATTCAAAAGAATCCGGCATTTCTGTTCAACTTTGTATATATGGAAATTTTATTTCTGCAGATTCCCCAACAATAATTTCACACCTTCCTCTACATCCTGTGTCTCCTGTAAGGCCTTAATGAATGCACTTCCGATAATTGCCCCCGAAGAATATTTGCATACTATATCACGGGTTGATTTATTTGAAATGCCGAAGCCAATAAGCCTTGGGTTCTTAAGGTTCATAGCTTTGATACGATTAAAGTAATCCACTTTGTTATCAAACGATGTTTGGGTTCCGGTGGTGGCTGCAGACGACACCATATAGATAAATCCGTTGGTATGGCTATCTATTAGTCGTATTCTTTCTTCCGAAGTTTCAGGAGTAATCAGGAAGATAAATTCAAGTTTGTAACGTTCGGCTATTTCTTTATATTTAGCCAGAAAATCTGCCATGGGCAGATCAGGGATAATCATGCCATCCACTCCCACCCGACTGCATTCTTTGCAGAAATTTTCAAACCCGAATTGCATTACCGGATTCAGATAACCCATCATGACCAATGGTACATGAATATCCACACGGACAGCCGTCAACTGGTCAAACAATTTACGAATGCTCATGCCATTTTGCAGAGCCACCTGACTGCTGTTTTGAATAACAATACCATCGGCCATCGGATCGGAGAAAGGGATACCTATCTCCACTAAATCAACCCCGTTTGCCTGTAAGCACTTCAATATAGGGATTGTATCTTCCAGTTTTGGAAAACCAGCCGTAAAGTATACTGACAAGATGTTTTGCTTCTTATTCTCAAATAAATAATTAATTCTATTCATAGTTGTGTCGTTGAATTGTATTGGTCCGGCAAGTTTGCTATTTTTGAAAGTTACTGATGAAATCTTTTAATAAGGATATATTTTTTAATCCGGGTTTCACTTCGAATTTACTGTTCAGGTCTATACCTGCAAACTTTGGATGTTCTATTTTCTGTATAGCCTCAGCATCATCCAATGCTATGCCCCCACTAAGTAAGAAAGGCGTATCACCAGTATATTCATTCAACATTTTCCAATTAAACTTCAAACCTGAACCACCATATGCTTCTGTTTTTGTATCGAACAAAAAATAGTCACATACACCTTCATAGCTTTTTGTAACCTTAAAATTATACGTTTCGGCAATTGGAAAAGCCTTTATAACCAAGTATCCTAATTTCTTTAGTTCACGGCACATATCCACCAGTTCTGCTCCGTGTAGTTGCAGACCATCCAGTTTATATTTGTAGGCAATTGTAAGTGTGTTTTCGAGATCCTCATTGACAAACACCCCTATTTTCTTAATTGTTGCCGGCAAAGAATTTAACACAGCATTATCCAATGGTTCGGCATACCGTGGTGATTTCGGATAAAAGATAAAACCCATAAAGTCGGGTTTCAAATCAGAAACAGCTTGTATATTTTCGGGATATTTTAGTCCGCAGATCTTTAGTAGCATTTGGTTGATTGGTTAATTAGTTGATTGGTTGATTGGTTGAATAAGTGGTTCAAGCAACCATTACGATTTCAGGGTTTTAATAAATGAAGCAAGTGCTTCGGCAGGATTTGTTTCTTTCATAAAGTTCTCACCCATTAAAAAGCCCTTATAACCCACTTTACGCAATTGTTTTACCGTATCAACTTTCGATATTCCACTTTCACTCACTTTCACGAAATGATCCGGTATTAAAGCTGCCAGTTCAAAAGACACCTGTATGCTTTGTTCAAACGTTTTCAGGTTACGGTTATTCACCCCCAACATATCCGTAAAATCATTTGCATGTCTTATCTCATCGGCATTGTGTACTTCCAGCAATACTTCAAGTCCCAGTTCATGCGCTTTACGGGCCAGTTCAAAGGTTTGTTTGCCGGTTAAGGCTGCAGCAATAAGCAATATCACATCAGCACCCATTGCCTTAGCTTCGTAAAGCTGATATTCATCAATCACAAAGTCTTTCCGCAAAACAGGACAACTGATTGTAGGACGTGCTGCTATTATATCCTGAAGAGTCCCCCCGAAATAAGGTAAATCTGTCAGGATCGATATTCCAGAAGCCCCTGCCCCACTATACCCCGATGTCACTTTCACTACATCGGCATTCTCATGTATCCAGCCTAAAGAAGGTGATTTACGTTTAAACTCAGATATAATTCCTGTTTCAGATGAAAGCAAACGTTGCTTCATGGACAAGCAACTGTGTGAGAATGCAGGTGATTTCTCCAAATCTGTAATGGATAGTAGCAGTTTCCGTTCTGCAACTTCAATAAATTTATCGGCAAGTATTTTATCTAATATCGTGGACATATAAAAAGCTTATTACTAACATATTCAACTAATAACCTATACATTATGAATTATGAATTATAAATTATAAATTATGAATTATCCGTATATCTCTTCAAATTTCAAAAACACTTTCTTCGCCTGCCCGCTTTCCAATGACTCACTTGCTTCAGCTTTACATTGTTCGAGAGGCTTCTGAGGACATCGTGTCTGAATGGTAAAAGCGGAATTGATGACTACTGCATTTCGTTGAGCCTCGGTGGCTTTATTTTCCAGCACATTCAAAAATATCTGTGCTGCTTCCGCCACAGTATCACCACCCCATAAGTCTTTCTGTTCGATTTTCTTAAATCCAAGTTCTTCCGGCGTATATACAAATTCACCGCTGTTATTTACAATCTTGCAGGTATCCGTCAGCGATATTTCATCATATCCATCCAGGGAATGCACGATCGAATACTGGCACCCCAGGTTCTGGTAAATATACGTATACAAACGCATCATTTTAAGGCTATATACTCCCAGGCTTTGATAATTTGGCCTTACAGGACTGATAAGTGGTCCCAACACATTAAAGAACGTGCGTACCCCGAGATTCTTACGTACGGGAGCAACATTCTTCATCGCAGGATTGCAAAAAGGAGCATGCAGATATGCAAAACCGGCTTCGTCCAACGAACGTTTTACAATATCCAGGTCAGTAGTGAATTTTGCACCGAAATACTCCAGCACATTTGACGATCCACTTACAGATGTAGCACCGTAGTTCCCGTGTTTTGCCACTTTATATCCGGCACCTGCCACAGCAAAACAGCTACAAGTAGAAATATTGAACGTATTTTTCCCATCACCACCTGTTCCTACTATATCCAACGGATCAAACTCCGACAAATCTATTTGGACGGCCATACTGAGCAGTGCGTTCCTGAATCCGATCACTTCATCCAATTCAATGCTGCGCATCAAATAAACGGATATAAATGCGGCTATCTGGGATTCGTTATATTTCCCTGCAGCGATGTTAATCATTACATCCGCTGCCTCAGCCCGGGTTAATGACTGATGATCGAATAATCTGTTAAGTATTTGTTTCATATCTTTTAGGAGTAAGAAGTAAAGAGCAAGAGGTAAATAATTAATAATTAATAATTGCAAGAACACTGAAACGTAAGCTTTTGTAGATTAACAAATATATTATTAAATATCTACGATTACTTCAGCAACCTGTACTTTTAACTTTTCTGTTTTATATTTATTTTATTGGAAATATTCACAACGAAAATACAGTAGTCTTTTAATTAGCAAGATTCTATAACCATTTTGATAACTTGACCAACCATTCAACCTATTCAACCAATTAACCAATCAACTTAATTAACTAATTAATTAATTAACCAATCAACCTACTAAGCTTCCAGCCAGTTCTTCAGCATTTTCTCTCCATCAGGAGTAAGTACCGATTCAGGATGAAACTGTACACCCCGGACATCATAGGTTTTGTGTTGAAGTGCCATGATCATTCCTTCTTCATCTTCCGCTGTAATGGTCAGGCATTCGGGTAAGGTGCTCTTCTCTGCCGCCCATGAATGGTACCGTCCTACTTCGAGTTGTTTAGCAAGTCCATTAAATAAAACATCATCCTGCAATACATCCACCATAGAGCTTACACCGTGGTGAACTTCCGTCAGGTTGATTAATGTTCCGCCAAATGCTTCTGCAATGGCCTGTTCACCCAGGCATACTCCCAGGATACTTTTTGAAGGTGCATACCGGCGGATAACATCCAACAATATGCCTGATTCCGACGGTACTCCCGGACCCGGTGAAAGAATGATTTTATCAAAACGCTCAATATCTTCCAACGTTATCTGGTCATTACGATGCACTTCCACATCCGTATATCCCAACTTCTTAACTGCATGTACCAAATTATAGGTAAACGAGTCGTAATTATCGAAAACTAATATCTTCATATGTTTTTTCTAAAGCCTAAAGTTTTTCAACCTCAGTGTTTGTTTAATGCTAATACCTCTCATCAAGTAATTATGAATTATGAATTATGAATTATGAATTGAAGCTACATCCACCGCTTTCTTCAACGCTGCCAGCTTATTATTCACTTCCTGCAATTCACTCTCTTCATCCGATTTAGCCACAATGCCCGCACCAGCCTGGTAATACAGGGTATTGTTTTTACTTACAAACGAACGGATTGTAATGGCCTGGTTAAAGCTTCCATCAAACCCAATATAGCCGATACAACCTCCATATGGACCGCGGTCATGCGGTTCAATCTGGTCAATCAGCTGCATGGCTTTTATTTTGGGAGCACCCGACAGTGTTCCTGCCGGAAAGGTATCTGCAAATAACTTAATCACTTTTGTATCGGGCTTCAGTTTACCGCTTACGCTCGACACCAAATGCAGTACGTGAGAATAATACTGCACTTCACGAAACACTTCTACTTCCACATGATCCGTATTCCTGCTTAAATCATTACGTGCCAAATCTACGAGCATCACGTGCTCTGCATTTTCCTTCTTATCCTGGCGGAGTTTCTCTGCAAGCTGAAAATCTTTTTCATCATCACCTGTACGCCTGAAAGTACCTGCTATCGGTTTAATATAGGCCTTTTGCCTTTTAGCATCCACTACCAAATGCGCCTCAGGGGAAGAACCGAATATCCTGAAATCCCCAAAGTTGAAATAGAATAAGTAAGGTGATGGATTTACTGACCGCAATGTGCGGTACAACATGAAATCATCGCCCTTATACTGTTGATAGAACCTCCGCGAAAGCACTATCTGGAATACATTTCCTTTAAAACACTGCTCTTTTCCTTTGCGAACCATTGCCTTATATTGATCGTTGGTAATATCCGACTTTTCAGCACCAATTGCTGCAAATTCATATGTGGCAATATTATTATTCATCAATATTTCTTCAATATCAGCAATAGCAGAAGTTTCACCTTCCAGTAAATTCTCTATGATTGTCAACTCATTATTGAAATGGTTTACCGCAATAATGTATTTAAACAACACGTAATGTAAGCCCGGCATACTTCCCGGAACCGTTTCACGTGCTGACAGTTTCACATCTTCGAAATACTGTACCGACTCGTATGATGAATAACCGAACAACCCATTAATGCCGACCGGATTATCATTCTTTCCTAAATCAACCGATTTAAGGAATATATCGAACCGTTCCGCCACCGTCTGTTTACCTGTTACATGTGTTTCAATCTTAGTCCCATCCGGATATTCCTCAGTAATCAAAAAGTGGTTTACCGAGATACCACCTATCGGGCAAAACCCAATGTATGAATAACTGTTCTCTACTCCGTGATAATCGGAACTTTCGAGCAGTACCGAATTAGTGTACAAATCCCGTATCTTGAGATAAATTCCTACCGGCGTCTGTAAGTCAGCCAGCATTTTCTTTGAATGTACGTATAGTTTCATATGACCCCTAACCCCTGAAGGCGATTAAATAGTTATTATTTACAACTTGTATTCTCCTGAAAATCCCTTTCTTATTCCCCTTTTGGGGTTAGGGGTTCTTTGTAGTATTTAATGTATGTATCCATATCCTTATCTCCTCTGCCTGAAACAGTGATTACCACAATGTCGTCAGGTTTAAAAGTGCCTTTTTCTTTTTTCAATAATGCCAGGGCATGGGCCGATTCAATGGCCGGTATAATTCCTTCAAGGCGGGTCAATTCAAAGGCTGCTTCCAATGCTTCATCGTCATTGATAGCATGTACCTTGGTACGACCAATCTTTGCAAAGAATGCATGTGCCGGTCCGATACCCGGGTAATCCAGTCCAGCTGATATGGAATAAGGCTCTGTTATCTGTCCGTCTGCGTTCTGCATAATGAGTGTTCGTGAACCATGGATAATTCCTGTCCTGCCCAAATGAATGGTAGCTGCCGATTCACCGGAGTCTATGCCCAGTCCTCCCGCTTCAGCAGATATAATCTTCACCCGTTCGTCGTCCAGGTAATGGTAGTAGGTACCCATGGCATTGCTTCCGCCACCTACGCAGGCCATCAGATAATCAGGATAATCCCTGCCAATTTGTTCCTGCAATTGTTCTTTAATTTCTTCACTGATCACCGACTGAAAGAACCCGACCATATCAGGGTAAGGGTGTGGTCCGACAGTAGACCCGATAATATAAAATGAATCAGGGTTAGAGCACCAGTACCTTATTGCTTCATTGGTGGCATCTTTCAACGTATGGTTTCCGCTGGTTACAGGTTCAACCGTTGCACCGAGCATGCGCATTTTCTGCACGTTCAGGAACTGGCGTTCCACATCCGTTTTACCCATAAACACGATGCATTCCAGACCCATCAATGCACAGGCAGTGGCAGTAGCCACACCATGTTGTCCGGCACCGGTTTCAGCAATAATGCGCGTTTTGCCCATGCGTTTTGCCAACAGGATTTGTCCCAGGGCATTGTTAATCTTATGGGCTCCGGTATGGTTTAGATCTTCACGTTTCAGGTAAATATTGGTTTCGTATTTTTCGGATAAACGTTTAGCAAAATATAAGGGAGAAGGACGCCCTACATAGTTTTTCAATAAATCATAGTATTCTGCTTTAAACGAGGCATCGTCTTTAATGGCAAAATAAGCTTTCGTTAGTCGTTCTACCGTTCCGTGTAGAATTTCGGGGATGTATGCTCCCCCAAATTCCCCGTAATATCCATTGTTGTCAATTATATAGTCCATTATTGAAAGTTAATTGGTTGATTAGTTAATTGGTTAATTGGCAGATTAAGTTTCATAATTAATCTTTGCTGTTTGTTCAATGCTCGATACTTGATGCTCGATACTAAAACAAAAAAGGCTTATCGTGAGTCCGACAAGCCTTTTTGTTATATCTTTTTTATTTTGATAGTATACATAGGTGTTTCATCTCACGATTTGCTAATCCGTAAGTGCCACCACCAAAATTTGTTTATTGTCAAAATAGCGTTCATTATCTTTTTGTTTCTATTATGGGTGCAAAGATGATAATTTTATTTTATTTACACAAGAAAAATATCATTTTTTTTGATTCTTCTGCAATAACAATCTTATTCTTTTATTAAGGATGCAATGATTATTCTATGGATAATAACAGTTTCTTGCTGTACAGAATAAATTACAGTATGCTTCTTATAACTTATACTTCGTGCATTATTTCCATATAGCAAAACTGATTTATAATTAGATATTGAAATCGAGTCAGCATACTTTTCTAATTTCAGCATCTCAATAATAATTCCATTTGTATAACGGAGTGCTGTTAAAGGAGATTTAAGTTCACGCCTGATATAGTCGGTTAAATTATCAATATCAAACCAAGCTTGATCTGAAATATAAACTTTAAATTGTTTCATTCTTCAATGGTACGAATATCATATCCAAATTTATTTTCAAGTTGATTCCATATTTCTTTTATACCATCTTCTAAAGTTCTACAACCTTCCGGGATTTCCACCTGTTCAGGATAGGAAAGTTTTACTACTCTCGTATGTTTTTCCAGTTCCTTCACAATTTTTTTTCCTGTTGGTGTACTGTCATCTATGTTGGCTATTACTGACATAATTTCTATGTATTTATTCTGCAAATATACACACTTCTATTTAATCGGATAACAAAACAGAAGGAATTATTGTTTAATTAAAGGTACTAACTGAACTCCTTTCTTGAAATTAATTCCATATATCATTTAGTTGCTTATTCTGGAACTTGTTTTTAAAAAAAATGAAGATGTTTAAAAACCTGTCTACAAATTATGCACAACAATCAGGAAAGGTTTGTATTGTAGAATAAAGTGTTTAACTACAGCATAAATAGATAAAAATATAATATATATTTGTTAGATAAAGTACGCAAATGTATGAAAACTAGAACATACAAATAGATATTACTTCACCAACCGAACACTGAGGAAAGCGGAAAAGCAGCCCGGGAGTTGCTAAATCACAATATCTTTTGCCCAAAGAAACATCAGGACAAAAGACCAACATTCTCGAGAAATCTGACTGTTGATAAAGAGATATAAAATGTAAATTTTGAAAATGGAGTTTAAATAACTGTCATAAATGGTTATGAAAGAAAATCACCTTTTGCAGGAAATCCTTTATGCAATTTCGTCGTTAAGGACTTTTCGATACATGCAGGTAGCATTTGAGCAGATTTTACAGCCGTACTCCTGATGTTTCAGGTTCTTACCAATTCCGATAATACCACTGACTGATTTACGGGGAGTCATCAGGCATGAGTCACTCAGGGTAATCCCGGACGGGTTATCACCTATCAATTCAAACAGGGATTTTTGATCAGTAAGAGGCCAATTGCAATACCCCGGACTATACCGGTTTGAAATTTTCAATTGGCTGCTTAGAAATGATTGGCGTAAATTATCCTGAATTTTTTCCATGGCATTCTCTACCGTAATCGAGCCAATGGCATCCAGGATATATGCTTCCATGATATCACCCTGTTCGTTCAGGGTATTGGTCATGCGGGTAAAATATTCACCTGCTGTGCATAGGAACAAGGCTGCCAGTGTCGATTCTTTTATATAACCGCACACCTGGCGGCCGGGATTTAATGTGTGATTCTTAATCTTAATTATTCCTTCTTTTACATTCAGATTCTCAACATCGGTTACCAGATAACCTCCTGTAATCCCTGCATCGGAATTTAATTCGTCCAGTATTTCACGGATAAAGATAACAGCCGGATGTTCTTCCTCCAGATCGGTGGAACGAATGTAATCAAGTACTTCGGCAATAGTCGGAGCAACTTCGGCAAATGTAAAATGATAGGATTGAAATTCGTCTGACATATTTTTCATTAATTACAACAGGCACTACAAGAGTTTATAAATGAGCCCGGAAGTGCCTGTTATAGATGTTTTATGAATTATGAATTATGAATTATGAATTATGAATTATGAATTAAATAATGCAACTGTTTCGAGGAAAGCACGGATATTGGCTTCTGGAACAAACGGAGGCAAATCACACCCGCTCGAAATAACAAAGTTTTTATATCCTGCTGTCTTTTGAAGTAATTCCAATGTATCCTGTTTTATCTGTTCCACACTTCCCTGTTTAAACACACCCACTGGATTAAGATTTCCCATTACAACAACATCAGACGGGCATTGTTTCAGAACCTGTTCCATATCAATGGCATTCCCAAAGTGTAATGCCCTTGCTCCCGTTGCAACCATTGCATCGGTGCATTGACCTGTATTGCCGCAATTGTGCAGGATGACAGTAAAACTATCGTCCTGCACAGCATCAACAATTTGTTTTACATAAAAGGACGAATATGTCATACAATCCTCACCCGACAACAATCCTGCTGCAGGTTCAGCAATTATAACTCCTTGTGTTCCGGTTGTTTTCAGTGCTTTGCAGTATTGAATCAGAAACTCTGTACATTTTGACAGCAACAATTGAATGGTTTCAGGTTCAATATAAATAGCCACCATAATTTCCGACATATCGTACAACCTGCCTGCCAGAGAATAAGGTCCGATACAACCTGAGAATACAGGTTTATCGTTGAAGTTTTCAGCAGCAAGTTTACTTGCCAGCAGGTAAGCAGGAATACGTCCTTTGTCAAGCCCGGGGACTTTGAGTGCTTCTACTGAAGCAGCATCCGATACAAGGCGTCCAAGAACTGTTGGCACCTCATTATCGGGCAGTTTAATGTCGGCACCAAATACTTCGGCTTCAACCGTAAGGTCCATAATAACTGTACAGGCAGTAGTTCCAAAGTTTTCCGAAACTGCTTTTATAGCCTGAAAATGTACCTGCCCATCGGAAACAGCTTCTTTTACGCTTTTGCCAATCATCTCTATACCCGGATGGGTCATAAATGGCAATGCGATACGTTTTTCACTCGTTAAAATACTCTGTATCCAGGATGTCATTATTTGCTCTCTTTAAAAATTATACATAAATTATAAACCGTATTCTGATGGAATAAATTTACCTTCCAGCAAAGGTAACATTTCTTCCACAAACTTACTTTCGTCGGTTGGAATGTCCGACAAGGCCAAACGTAAGATATCAATCCATTCCACTTCTATTTCAGGAAGCAGGAGTTGTCCCGACTTATAGGCTTCCTCAATAATATCCAGTCCTTTCAAAGCGGCTCGAACTGAAGCATCGATGTAATTCTTTCCTTTCACCATTTCCTGCGATAGGATAATGACATTTTTAGGTGTCAGGATTAATGCCTGGGGATCGAGTGCCTGATCGGATTCTGCAAAGAGTTGCTGAAGCATGTTTGCAGTAGGTCTTCCATGTTTCAACGCCGTGTTCATTAAACGGGCATCATATTCCAGTTGTTCAAGATAAACGGTAGGAGCCATGCCTGCCAGGAGTTTGATATTCTGAACCGACTCATTGCTCCACAAATCGGCACAACAGGCAGCGACATTCCCAACGGGGCTGAAATGAGCACATGCTGAAGTTTTTCCTTCCATAGAGATCGGAGTACCGGTAATTGCTTTCAGGAAAGGGCCTTCATAGCCACAATCTTTATCAGGTCCCACTGCACCTTCTTCAATGGCCACCAATGTACGTACTGCAGTAACAATGCGGACAACGGCTGCAAATATTTTAGGAATACATTGTTTCTCGGCAAGTACCATGGCAGTATTTCCAAACCCACAGGCAGTATCACCCCCGGCAATTTTGTTATTCTTTTTGGCTATGGCAACAATATTTGACCACAGGAACTTCATATCCCGCACTCCCAACACCGATAGTGCAAAAATAGAAGTTTTGATATCGCACATCATCAATGCGTCATCATGAACCTCTTTTCCTCCTGTACTTTCTATTGACAGCATGTCTCCACCCGCTAACGAACCTTTATCAAATAGCTCCCACATGGCATCCAGGTATTTAGAAGTCCTGCACAACGGAGGTCGGTCGAATTCACGCAGATCATTCGGCGTAAGCCTTATTTCACTTTTAAATCCGAATTTGATATAATTTTCTTCACAGACCTCATTCATTATTTTTACCAACTCAATGCCTATGCTTGGCGTTTGAGTCATTTCGAGCAAGGTTTCAAATTCAAAGATTACTCCCGGTGCATGCAAATGCCGTGCATGTTCAATAGCATCGGTTACTATGCCTTTATAATGGACACCAATGGCTTTTAGTGTGCTTTCGTTGATGCTCATTGGAGGCAGTGTAAAATTCAATTCGGGTATAACACTTCCACCACCTATTACAAGGCCACGACGTGTAGTAACAGGATACAGGGCATTCCCAAAAATAAGTCCCTCAGGAGTTGATATTGCAAGTTTATTATATTTCATAATTTTATGTTTTTAACTGGCTATTGAATCTAACCAACTCACACCTTCCTGTGGATTCTTACCATACGCATCAGCTCCGATTGCCAAAGCAAACTCTTCAGAAAGAGGTGCACCACCTACGATAATTTTAGTTTGTGGAGCTACATTCCGGATAGCTTCAATTACCGGCTGAATGTTTACCATGGTAGTTGTAAGTAACGCTGAGATTCCGACCACTGCATCAGGATATTCCTTTATTTTCTCTAAAAACTTTTCAATTTTCACATCAATGCCCAGATCAATAACTTCCCATCCGGCACCTTCAACCATCATACCAAGAAGATTTTTACCTATATCATGCAAATCACCGTATACAGTTCCTAAAATAAATGTCCCCTTGCGTTTTACAGTTCCGTTTGCAAAAAAAGGTTTTAAATGAATCAGCGATGCTCCCATAGCTTTTGCTGACAACAGCATTTGAGGAACAAAAATCTTATTCTCGCTGAATTTCTGACCTACCTTATTCATGGCGGTTATCAGGGCCTCGTTTAATATCTCTGTGGGTGTTACTCCTGCTTCAAGGGCTTCCCTGGTGATTTCATCGGCTCCGGGTAATCCTTTCATTTGTGGTGGATACGGAGAAGCAAGATTAATTTTACCGAATTCAACACATTCGGATAGTCTGTCTAAAAAATTTTGTTTCATATTATATAATTTATTGATTTTTATTAATTTATAGTTAAGCCGTTCTATTTGCCGGCCAGCATATGTTCTCCATAATAACTCCCGTATGATATAATAGCGGAAGAAACAAAAAGTATAATTAATGCCAGAATCAGCATAATGTATGTACGTTTGGAAACCTGTTTCCATTCTTTCATAATCAGGCCCACGATATAGCTGAAGAAAATCAGCATGGACATATGTAACACCCAGCTGATAAACTGAAAATTACCCATTTGGACATGGCCTAATCCGTAAAAAAAGAACTGGGCGCACCATAAGATTCCTGCTAAAGCCGACCACAAGGTGTTTTTAGCCCTTCGACCAACTGCTATGCCACTCGATGCGGTAAATTCCTTTAGCGTTTTATCTTTTACCCCCAGGATAACAAACCATATCAGGTTCACGATAAAACAACCAGAAGTGGAAACAATCATTTTGGCATTTCCTTCAAAGTTTCCAGCTCCGTATGTAGCAGCCAGGTCGGATATCGGCTTGCCTACTTCGAGTGAGATATTGAATACAGCCGACAGCAACCCGGCGATAATGGCCAGTATCAATCCAGTCCGCATATTGAAATGAACAGAGTTTTCCAACTCTCCCAGGTCACGTTCTTTCCTGAATCCTGCCATTCCGCAAAGTGATACACCAACGACCGACAACACCATGCCTACCAGTACAATCCCGCTCCCCGGACGGGAGAAATACTCAGTAACCTGCCCCCTCATAATAATTGGTGTCAGAGTGCCCAGCACAGCCGAAATACCTATTCCAATGGTATATGTGAGCGAATACCCTATGTTCCGGATGGCATAGCCAAATGACATTCCTCCGAAACCATACACACCACCCAACAAAAAGGCTCCCCAGAATGCACCTGCCGGAGCTTTATGCAATACTTCAAAGAAACTGGGTACTGTCAGATAGCCCACAAGCAGGGGCATAAGCAGCCAGGCAAAGGTTGCCTGCACCAACCAGAAGGTACCCCATGACCACTGTTTTGTTTTCTGGCTTGGCAAGTAACAGGTGGAAGCTGAAGCTCCGCCTATAGCGTGTAAGAATGTACCGAGTATTGGATTTGAGTTAACCATCTAGTCATTTACTATTTTTTTTTTACTATTTACCATTTACTATTTTCAACTTACTATTAATCACCTAACTATCTCTACTTACTACCTAACTATCAACTACATACTATCAACTACCTACTACCAACTATTCTTCATCAATCTATATGAAATATTTCTTCCATGTCTGCCCAAAACTCTCCAACATTGCGTAATTCTATGGGTTCCATCAAGGGTTTTACCACATTCCACCAACGTTGTGTTTCAGGATCGGCAGCCATGGTTGCCATATCACGGTCAATATCATTGCCAACATATTCGAAATAGGCAAACAAGATATTATCCTTTTTAAAAATGGAATAATTAATTATATTGCATGCTGATATCATGTTCAACACACCTGGCCATACCGCTGCATGTTGCTTTATATATTCTTCTGCACCTTCCGGTTTCAGGAAGATGGTCTGTCCAAATCGTTTCATATTCAAATCCTTTTTTAGTGTAAGAAGAAATATATAATCGTAGATATTTAATGATATATTTGTTAACCTATAAGTGCTTAATTATAAAAATCAGACAGTTATGAATTATGAATTTAATGCAACAAACAATGCTTTGATATTGGCTGGTGGAATATCCTGAAGAATAGCTTCATGGCTTGGCGAAATAATTAATCCGGTCGGGAATAATTGTTTTAATTCGCAAACTTTATCAGATACCTGTTGTGGGGTACCGTTTACCAGTAAATGCTGTGCATCCACTCCTCCACAGAAAGCAGTTTTTCCTTGAAAATGGGCCTTCAGGTTAGGAGCATCCATGTCCTGTGCCAATGCCTGTATGGGATGAATCACATCAACTCCCAATTCAATTAAGTCATCAATTATAGGGAATATTGATCCGCATGAATGATGAATAACTTTCAACCCATAACTTTTGGCCTGATCAATCAGTTTCTTTGTTCCCGGGAAAACATACGAACGCAGTGAATCAGGATCAACCATTAATCCACACTGGCTGCCAAAGTCATTTCCAATCAATACAGCATCGAGATATCCTTTTGTTGCCTCATAAAACAATTCGTTTGCTTTCAGGTAAAAATCAGTAATCCGGTCAATCACCGCAACAAACATATCCGGATTCATAAGCATAACCATCAATGCCTTTTCCATTCCGAAAGCAGCACAGGTATCCTGAAAATGGGCACTCCACATCACTCCCATTCGTACATATGCCGGATCAATTGACCGTGCAAGTCTGGATGATTCTTCCACATCCAGATACAAGGCCGGATCAGGCCATGGAAATAAGTTTATATCTGCCAGATCGTCTATATCTTCAAAGAATCCGGGTGCTGTCAATGTACGTTCATCAGGTTTGTCATCATGCGAAGATTTAGCGAACTTAAATGCACAGGCAATATGATTCGATGGAGGATAATGATAGGGCACTTCTATGGGATAAATATCATCGTCCAGCAATACTTTCAGTTCGTCAACCGAAGAAACTTTAAAGAAATCAAGCAATCCCTGTTGGGCACCCGGTACCGGCAACCCAAGCCATGAAGCCGGACGATCAACAGGCTGATTGGCAATGGTAGCATAAAAACGTTCTTTGTGTGTCATAGTTCCTCTTACAATTTCAACGTCATTATTTAATTAAAAAACAAATACAACGAAACCATAACAATAATCAATACGATCCAGGATATCCAGACAGTTTTTGAAGTCTTAGGCATTTTTTCCAGACCCAGGGTGTTTTGATCGGTGGCATTCTTATCCATTTTGGAAATTATCACTGTTGCAATGGAAAGGATGACAAACAAATAAAACGAAATCATCATAAAATGAGGCCAGAAATGGTATTTCTCAACAGGGAATATCCACCAGTACATCACTGCAACTGTAAGACAGAAGGCAGTACCGACGGTAAGAATTAAGTTTACGGCTTTGGATGTTGTTTTTTTCCAGAACACGGCAAACAGGAATACCACTGACATCGAAGGAGCCAGAAAGCCTAGTACCGATTGGAATATATTAAACAGGTTTAGTCCCTTGATATTATCAATGGCCAGTGCAACAATAACGGATATTATAGCACTAAACAAAGTTACCCACCGACCGATCCGAATAATTTCACTATTCGAGGCATTGGGTTTGTTTTTCTTCAGGTAAATATCCATCGTATATACCGTACTGACCGAATTCAGTGACGAACCGATATTCCCGAGTAATGCAGCCAGCAGTACAACGATGATCAGGCCTTTCATTCCCACAGGGAACAGGTTGGTCACCATGGTCAGATACGCTTCACTCGAATCATGCAGGTGTGGGTATAAAACAAAACAGATAACTCCCGGCAATATAAACAATGGCACATCAAGTATTTTCAGCCAGCCGATAAAACTGGCACCCAGCTGTCCCTGTTTTAGGCTTTTTGCACCCAGTACTGATTGTACCATCGATTGTTCGGTACACCAGAACCACACTCCCATGATCGGGTAGCCAAGAACAATGGGTAACCAGGGGAAATCCTTATCAGTCATAGGCTGGAACAATTTCCAGTAATGTTCGGGAGTAGCATGATAAAGGCCCGTCAAACCACCTACTTTCGATAGTCCTATAAGAGTCAGGGTTAAAGAAACACCTATCAGCAACAACATTTGAAAAACACTGGTATAGGCAATGGCTTTCAATCCTCCCGCAGCGGTCAGGATGGAAGCAAGTACCACCATTATCAGTACGGATTCCCACATGGGGATACCCAGAATCTGTTTTACCAGGATTCCTCCTGCAAACAATCCCAGCGAAAGCCACGAGATAAGTATGGTGATAAGAGTATACCATGCCAACAGATACCGGGTGGATTGTCCAAACCGTTTCCCCATATACTCGGGAAGGGTTGATGTTTTGGCACCCAAATACCTTGGAGCAAAAACAAATACCAGCATCATAATAAACAGGAAGGCATACCAGGCAAAGTTCCCTGATACAATCCCAGAGCTATATCCTGCACTTGCTGAAGCCAGCAACATGGAAGGGCCAACATTTGTCCCCCACATGGTAAGACCTATTGCAAACCAACCCAGGCTCTTATTCGCCAGAAACAGGTTGTCATCTTTGTTTTTCTTTGCAATACTTGCCCAAAAGGCTATTCCGAATAGAATCAGAATATACCCGACTATTACGGCAATGTCAATAAAATTCAGTGCGATCTTCATGTATGATTTTTAAGGTGTATGTATTATCTGTAACGTTCGACGATTCGAAGTGCCTTCTCTATGTCTTTTTCCGATTTAAAATCAACATTGATATGCAATCCCTGATTTCCGACATTGTCTAGCAACGGCTCCAGTTCGTCAATGGTAACCCAGTTTGCCATTACCGATTTCCCGGATGAAAGGATCTTTTTATACAGTTCGTACCATTGCTTGTCACCACCCTGTGGTTGTCCGTAACCGGGAGTCCATTGAATGGCATTCAGGTTCTCAATTTCCAAAACAGTATCCAAATGGCGGATTGCGTCCACCCCATCCAAATGGTAAAGCGTATAATCTATTCGTTTACATTGTTCCTGTAAAAACGGTTTACAAAATGTCCTGTAATCATCTTCCGAAATCATGATGGAGATATCCACCTGCAATTTCGACACTTTACCGGGTGCCCATAACGAGAAATAACAAAAAGTCATTTCACCGTTTACATTAATAATATCGTAAATCCTGTCGAAAACTTTGAAATAGACATCGTTTATTTCCTGCAACTGCTGTAGCGTTCTTTCAGGTTCCATGATCAGGTCCATCAAGGCATTGTCAGAGCCTTTCAGGCTTGCCAGTACGTCTAGTCCTTCTACCAGGTCTGGGCAGCCTACCATATAATAGTCTTGCGATTTTGCCATACAGGCAGTCAGCAAATCCTTATGTAAATTCCACCATTTATTATTTTCATCGAAATGGATCTTCCCATCAAAATCAGCGTTCTCCCGAATCCAGATCGTATCTTCCCTTCCTTCGAGATCAGCACCAAGCATGGCAGCCAGAGAACCCGGCCCTAACTGAGTATTGGCTACAGGAAGGATATCGGCCATATACGAATTCCGTGACATGCAGTAATGCAGGTATTCAGCTCGCCACCGTGGATCAAACCAAAACTGGTTGATATCTTTCTGTTCTGCAGGAGGTGTTATTTGGGCGTAAGGCGCACCCTCTTTTTCCAAATGTTCCCACATAGTGAGTACTATACCCTTTTGATTCCACCAATCGGTATAATGCTTTTTTGATTCATCAAAATTAGATTTCCAGGTCATATATTTAATTTATTTTTTACACGCCAAATGGGGCTTTTACATCTCATCCATAAAAAAGAACTAGTTATTGTTATCGCAATACCAAAGTCCCCTTTAGGGGATTTAGGGGTCGTATTATTACTATTTAAAAATTACTTCAACCACTTTGTCCATATCCATTTCGTCCGTACAATTAACTTCCTCCGGATACATAGGTATTACTGCCCCGTATTTTACAAAAACAGGCATTTCCTCCAACGGCACTACCACATTTTTGAGCCATTGGTTTCCATCGTATACCTTATGTGTAAAGAAATGAACCCATTTGCCTTCGGGGAGGTAGATGTCCCGTATATTTTCGGAGTTCATGACAGGGGCTACCAGGATATTATCTCCAAAATAATATTGATCATCAATCTGGCGGCAGGTCCTGTCATCGGGGTGATGTAAAATCAGTGCCCGCAATATCGGGAATCCTGTTCTGGTGGTTTTTTCACTTTGTTGCAGGATATAAGGAATCAGTTTATACCGTAGTTTCCACCAGTTTTGAATGATATGTGCCACATTCGGATAATGCCATGGCTCCCGCTTGTGCGAACCATGATACCTTATGTGGGAAGAAAATACCCCGAATTGCGTCCAGCGGACATAAATATCATCCGGCAATACCGAATTCATGAAGTCAGGAACTCCATGGAATCCGGGCACATCGTGGCTCCAGAACCCAAAACCTGAAAGTCCAAGTTGCAGCCCTCCTTTCAGTGATCCGGCCATTCCATCCCACGAACAGGCTGAATCTCCTCCCCAATGCAGCGGATATCGCTGGCAACCGGCCCAACCGGCCCGTGCCCAGATAATACCATCACCGGTTACTTCTTTGGTCACTTCGTAAGCAGCTTTTTGATAAAGCAAGGGATAAAGGTTATGCAATTTATCGGGTGACATGGAATGGTATTCAGCATCGAGGTGAATGTCCTCGCCAAAATCGGTCTTGATACAAGCGACACCCATTTCAAGCAGTTTCCTCAACAGATCTTTATACCATTCGGTGGCCTTATCGTACGTAAAATCAATGGTACCTGCAAAATCCTGCACACTGAAATTGGATGAACCCGAAAGGTTTCGTTCGCTTTTGCTGATATAGTCGTTTTTATCAGCTTCTTCGTATTGAAGGGCTTTATACGATATATAGGGCAATTGCCACAAGCTGACACGATATCCTTTTTTCTTTAAATCCTGTATGAATCTGGCAGGATCAGGAAAGCGCTCATCATTGAATTTCCATTCGCACAACCAGTCAGTTTCAAACCATCCGGTGTCTATGTGTATTACGTCGCACGGATAATCTTCCTTACGCATTCGATCACAGATACCAGTCACTTCTTCTGCAGAGAAATAGGTCATTCTGCTCATCCATATTCCGAAACTCCATATCGGGGGCATGGATGGAAAACCAGTCAACTGACGGTATCCGAATAATATTTCTTCGGGTGATTTCCCTCCGATTAGAAAGAAATCAACCACCGGTTCTTCTACCATTACCTGTGCCGAACGTGTTGAGTGATCGGCCAGTGAGAATTTGGCAAACGAATTGGTGTGTACAAACAGGCCATAGTTTTCAGAAGAAAGGTAAAAAGGGACACTTTTATAGGTGCGTCGGTTGTTTACTCCCTGTCCATCCTGATTGCGCATTTGAAGTGTTTTACCCGACAAATCCATTTTGGTAAAACGCTCGCCGGTACCATAAAAACATTCATCCCCTTTTGCTGCCAGTGAGAAAGTGGTCCGGTGAGGAACATCGTTCCGTTCCACAAAGGCCAGTGAAAAAGCATCATGCCGTGCAGGTGAAAACATATCGGTTGTAGATAGTTTGACTTCTTTCGTGCCATCCGGAAAAAAGCTAAGCTGTATTGTTTCGGCAGGTGCAGGAACCAAATCGCTCCACCACTCAATTTCAGGCTGAAGCAAACTGATGACCGCTTTTTTATGCCCCAGGTTATCCGTAATGATCCATCCTGTATCGTTCTTTTCAAATGACAAGGAAGCACTTTTTAATTCCGGTGACAATTCCAGCATTTCTGAGTTCTCCATAACCTCCCCGCCAATAGCCATTGAAACCCGCACGGTCTTATCCCCGTAAGCCTTGAGGCGCAATGTATATTCCTTTCGATCAGCCGTAAGATCAGGGGTTATTTCGTTGGAATTATGTTGTTTCTGAAATGGAATTGTGATAAAGATATCCCCGTTCTTTGCTTCAACAGAAGTTGGGGCACACGCCCGCCAGAGCCTGTCACCCTCATTCAGTTCCGTACTGAAATCCAAAAAATCGAAAAGTTGGTAATTGGTTTGTTGCATGTATTCGTTTCTATTAAAAAAAATCTTTTCTCTTCCTTTTTGACGATTTCGTCGGGACAATAAAAAGCTATATTTTAGTTTTACAATCTATTGATCAGTTGTTTTTCACTACGATACTTATCATCTTTTCACTGATTTAAAAAGCACCCAGGTTGTTCCTTTCGGAGCATCTTCTATTCCTTCCTGATAGTGGCTCATAATGGAGTTCCAGTCATTTACCCTTGGATTATTTTCCACAGTTTTCGGATTTAACTTATCCAGGCTTTCTCCTTTCGGAATGCTGATAATAAGCATTAACTGCTTTCCGTTGCGGAAAACCAATACCTGCTGGAAATTTGCATTACAAAATCCGGTGGATATCTCTGGCCATTTTTCAAACTGGGTAAGGTGATATTCCAGGTATTCCCGTTGTCTGGTAGTGTCTTCCACCAGGTTTGCAGTCATAATGATATTATCCCATTCTTCGGCCGGCTTTTTATTTGAATATTTCTGACGGTTAAAATTATAGAACGGCTTATCGTAGAGTTTAGTGATCAGCCTTGGGAACAGCATTTCCAGTTTTGTCTTTATTTTCCTTATAGTATTTAAATCGCCATAGATCAGCCAGTGGTTTTGCCATTCGTAGATTGATGATGGTTCAATATTATTTTCGTTGGAAAAACTCAACAGGCTTTTAGTCGAAAAGCGATAATCGACATCAATTATTTCGAGGATGGAAGGTGACTGTACCTGCTTAGGCGAACAGCCCGATAAAACAAGGACAAAAACGAAACAGGAGAACAGGATATATGGTTGTTTCATAAAAATGTTGTAAGGTTAAATGAAATTTCCCGGAAATAAAGAAATTCCGCCAGGAGAATATTCTCTTCAAAAATAATCCTGTTGTTTTATTGACGTAAGGAATCGGATTTTGTACTGTCCATTTGCGATCTGACAGTCCGGGAAAGGGAGGATTAAAATGATTAAAAAAGTAAGATTATGATAATTCTTAATTCTTAATACTTAATTTATTACTTTCATTTTCGTTATCCATTTTTTTTTCCGAAATTTGCAGACTTAAAAATACGAAACATTAGGTAGTAATTTTAAGTAAAAACATGAACGTGAAAGAAACAAAGTATATTTTCGTAACCGGAGGAGTTACTTCCTCATTGGGCAAAGGTATTATAGCTGCATCCCTGGGTAAATTACTACAAGCAAGAGGCTTTAAAGTAACCAATCAAAAGTTGGATCCGTATATTAATATCGATCCGGGGACATTGAATCCATATGAACATGGCGAATGCTATGTAACGGTGGATGGACATGAGGCCGACTTAGACCTTGGACATTACGAACGTTTTCTGAACGTTGAGACACATCGTGCCAATAATATCACCACCGGACGAATTTATCAGAATGTGATAAACAAAGAACGCCGTGGCGATTATTTAGGGAAGACTGTACAAATCATTCCTCATATCACGGACGAAATAAAACGCAATATAAAGCTTTTAGGAGCTAAAGGCGAATTTGACTTTGTGATTACTGAAATTGGCGGAACGGTTGGTGACATAGAATCATTGCCTTACATCGAAAGTGTACGCCAGTTGAAATGGGAAATGGGCAAAAATTGTCTGATTGTCCATCTGACTTACGTACCATATCTGGCAGCAGCCAAAGAATTAAAAACAAAACCGACACAACATTCAGTAAAAGCTTTACAGGAACAAGGTGTTCAGGCTGATATTTTAGTATTGCGTACCGAACACAATATCTCGATGGATATCCGGAAAAAGGTGGCATTGTTTTGTAATGTGGATACAAGTGCCGTTATGCAATCCATCGATGTACCTACCATATATCGTGTTCCAATGAACATGCAGGAAGAAAAGCTTGATGAAGTGGTGTTGACTAAAATGGGCTTTGACCTGGAAAAGACACCGGCAGCCGACATGACCAAATGGATAGCATTTGTAGAGAAGCTGGAAAATGCCACTGAAGAAGTGCGTATCGGGATCGTGGGTAAATATGTTCAATTGCCGGATGCTTACAAGTCCATTATTGAATCATTATTACATGCCAGTGCATACAACAATAAGAAACTAAAACTGGAGCTGATACTTTCCGATAAACTGGATGAAGAAAATGTTGATAAGAAATTAGGGAATCTGGATGGAATTATAGTTGCACCAGGTTTTGGACAACGTGGTATGGAAGGTAAGTTTGTGGCCTTGAAATATAGCCGCGAACACAACATACCAACCTTGGGGATTTGTATGGGTATGCAAACCATGTCGGTTGAATTTGCCAGAAATGTATTGGGTTATGCCGATGCCAACAGTACTGAAATAGATCCAAACACAACACACAACGTGGTTGATATCATGGATGAGCAAAAAAACATACTGAACCTTGGTGGCAGCATGCGCTTAGGAGCTTTCAAATGTAAGTTAAAGAAAGGAACGAAAGCTTACGAAATATATGGCAAAGAAAATATCAGCGAACGCCATCGTCATCGCTTTGAATTTAACAATGCCTATAAAGCGGAATTTGAAAAAGCAGGTATGATTTGCAGCGGAATGAATGTTGAATCGGACCTGGTAGAGATTATCGAGTTACGTTCACACAAATGGTATGTCGGTGTACAATTCCATCCTGAATACAGCAGTACGGTGGTTAATCCTCACCCTCTGTTTATCAACTTCATACAAGCAGCAATAAAGAAATAAGAGATACGCTTACCTGAGACGATACATTCCGGCATTAGCAACCTAAAGAGGAACCGGAAAGATCTTCCGATTTCAGTTGACTACGTCAAGAACAAAGATATTATTTAACAATATAAAAGAAGCCTGATTTCCTGTTACGGGTTAAGGGCAAATTAATGAAATATGGATAAAAATACGATTCTGGGATTTGTACTGATAGCACTCATTGTTCTCGGATTTTCACAATTAAATAAAAAGTCGGACAAGGAAATAGCCGCCGAAAAACGATACAATGATTCCATAGCATTTGTGGAACAAAATAAAGTTGCACCGGCCGGTATAGCTTCGAAAACAGCTGTTTTAAAAGACTCATTGGCTGTCAACGACACGACTTCAAAAGCAACGAATGCTGATGCCTTTGGTGATTTCAGCATTGCTGCACAAGGAGTAGAGAAATTCTACACCATTGAAAATGATCTGGTAAAAGTCACCCTGAGCAATAAAGGAGGTAGGATTTATTCGGTTCAATTAAAAAAATATTCAAAACGTGATTCCCTGAATAAAGCCCTGCCATTAATTTTATTTAATGACACTGAAAGCAGCATGGGCTTTACACTGGTTACCAAAAACAACCGGGTGATTAATAGTTCCACGTTGTATTTTGAACCGGTAACGGCAATCACAAAAGATGCAAGTGGAAATCAGACACTGATATTACGGTTGAAAACGACCGGGAATGCCTATCTTGATTTTGCCTATACATTGCCTGCCAACGACTATCTGCTTAGCTTCGGTTTAAAAGCCAACAGCATGAATACCGTTATGCCTGCCGGCATAAATTCACTGGACATGCAGTGGTATTCAAAAATACGCCAACAGGAAAAAGGCCGTAAATTTGAAGACCGGTATTCTTCCATTGAATACAAGTATGTTGCCGATGATATCGAAAAACTCAGCGAAAGCAAAAATGACGACAAAAAGCTTACCAATAAAGTAAAATGGATTGCATTTAAAGACCAGTTTTTCAGCAGTATAATTATTGCAGACGACGCGTTAAGCTCAACAACCTTGAAAAGCACACTGGAAGCTGAAAATTCAGGATATTTGAAAGCGTATACCGCCGAAATGTCTGTTCCTTTTGATCCCACAGGAAAAACACCTACTACCTTCCGTTTCTTTTTCGGTCCAAACCAGTATAAGATTCTTTCGGCTATTAAGAGTAACAACAAAGATGATTCGGGTCTGCAACTCAATAAATTAATTCCACTTGGATGGGGTATATTCGGCTGGGTAAACAAGTTTGCGATTATTCCAATGTTCAATTTTTTCAGCTTGTTTATGAGTAATTTCGGTCTGATCATTTTACTGATGACCGTAGTTATAAAACTTGTTCTATTCCCGTTAACCTATAAATCGTATATTTCGAGTGCCAAAATGCGGGTACTCAAACCTGAGATTGATGAAATAAATGCAAAGATACCTGCAGACAAAGCAGCCGAACGTCAGAAAGCAACCATGGAATTGTATGGTAAAGTTGGTGTAAGCCCTATGAGTGGCTGCCTGCCGACCTTATTACAAATGCCTATTTTGTTTGCCATGTTCAGCTTCTTCCCGGCAGCCATTGAGTTACGCCAACAAAGCTTTTTATGGGCAACCGATTTATCGGCATATGATTCGATTATGCAATTACCCTTTACCGTTCCGTTTGGATTTGGCAATCATATCAGTTTGTTCTGTTTGTTAATGACAGCAACAAATATTGTTTTCACAAAACTGAATATGGCGAATACACCAACAAATGACCAAATGGGTGGTGCCATGATGAAATGGATGATGTACCTGATGCCATTAATGTTCTTGTTTATGTTCAACAATTACGCTTCCGGATTGAGCTACTACTATTTTATTTCAACCCTTATCTCAATTGGTCAGACATACGTAATACGTGCCACAGTAGACGAAAAGAAAATGCTGGACGAACTACATGCCAAACGTAAAAGCAACCTGAACAAACCGGTAAAGAAATCAGGTTTTATGAGCCGGTTGGAGAAAATGCAACAGGATCAACAAAAAGCGATTAAAAACCGCAAATAATAGCCATAAAAAAATAAGCGCAAATACAATTTAACGGTTGTATTTGCGCTTTTTCGATACATAACAAAAGGATACGTATAAAATGAAAAAGAAAAACTTACTTATTATTTCTATTTGCAGTATTCTTTTATTGCTTGGCTCATGTAGTAAAAGCAACCGGTTTGAAATAGATACTGCAAAAAACAGGGTAGAAGTAAAGATTCACCGGTTTGACAAAGATTTGTTGTCAATCGACACGACGAAGATGAAAACAGGAGTTGATCGGCTTTATGCACAATATCCCGATTTCCTGCCCGTATTCACAGCAACCATACTGGATACTTCAGCTACCGATACACAGGCTGTACGTAATTTGTTTCATCAATTCCTGGTTGACACCGCTTTTAAAGCAGTCAATAAAAAGTCACTCCGAACGTTCACAAATGTTACCGACATTGAGAAGCAGGTCTCAGATGCATACACCTATATTCATTACTATTTTCCTGAAGTAAAGCTTCCTGAAATATACTTCTTCGTTTCGGGCTTTAACAGGGCTGTCATGATAAACAATAAATTCATCGGAGTGGGTACAGATTTCTATTTAGGAAGTAATTATCCGGGCTATAAGAATTTCACGTATCAGTATATGCTCTACAATATGCGCCGGGAATGTGTTGCAACCGACCTGGTTTCAACCACCCTGTTCAGGATGTTTGTCATGAATAGTTCGGAATACA
>Ga0302215_10000510_pt1 | contig 28830 bp, 15 predicted proteins | sample II_Fen_N3_1_FD_194580 | JGI IMG/M metagenome (GOLD analysis project Ga0302215, IMG submission 194580) | Peat permafrost microbial communities from Stordalen Mire near Abisko, Sweden - II_Fen_N3_1 | ecosystem: Environmental > Terrestrial > Soil > Wetlands > Permafrost | place: Sweden: Abisko... | reverse complement strand
ACCACTATACTCAGCAGTACCCGTAATAGCAGCAAAAGTTGTTCCATCATAAACTTTTCCGGTAGCACTTATACCTGTAATGGTCAACGGAGCTGCAGTAATAGTTGCGGAACCAACCGTTGGTTGAACAGATAATTCATAGTTATCCGCTTGGGTACCGGCTAAACTATAATTAGCAGCTGTTACAGTATGCGCTCCTACATCTTTACTAGAGAACAATCCCGATCCTTTAACAATCCTTAATATATCATTAGGTGGATTATTCATCGGAGCTGAATTCGCCCACAACACCCCTCCACTCAAGGTGGCAATAGCTGTTCCATCATACTCTCTTCCGGTAGCAGTTACACCCTCAATGCTTACACCCTGCTTATCGATTCTTCCTGTTGCAGAGGCATAAGTGATTTCATAATTAGCCTTTACATTTTCTTCAGCACCATTCTTTATCGTTAAATTATTAGCAACAACAGCCAAATATGGGTCACCTGCCGTAGGTGAATTAAATACTTGGCTTAGATTAGACACTACATCACCATTAGCCAGTGTTCCTACTGTTATTGTAGGGGTAGCAGTAGATCCTACAAGACCATCGTACGTTTTAAAGTCGGCGGCGGCAGTTACAGTTAATGGCCTTGAAGTGATATTTCCTCCATTGAACTCTTGAGGGCTAATGCTATATTTAGCCGTTACATCCACATCGCTGCTGTTTTTTATCGTTACCGAAACTTTCATCTTCTTACCTGAACCAGCATTTGCATCTGCGAACACTTGTGTTAGATTGGGCACATCACCGGCAGCCAGTGTTCCTGTAGTTATTGTAGGAGTAGTTATAGAAATTATAGTACCATCGTACACTTTTGTAACGTCGGCGGAAGATACGGTTAATGGTCTTGGTAGAACCTTCAGAGTCATGTTCTTATCCGGGGCTGCTTCATAATTTGCAGTACCTCCCTGATGGGCAGTAATGTCACAGGTGCCCGGGCCTGTTATGGTAACTATAGAACCCGAGAGGGTAGCCACCGTATTTCCATCCATTGTATAAGTTATATCTCCACCGGAAGGAGAGGTGGCAGCAAGCTCAAATGCATCATCACCATAGGTCTTTTCTAAGTCAACAAAAGTAATACTTGATGTCTTTTTATTAACCGTCAGTACTTGAGTAGCATCACTGGCTGATGCATATGTTGCGTCACCTGCCTGACTGGCAGTTATGGTACAGGTTCCCGCTCCTACAATAGTAACTGTGGTACCCGAGGCAGTTGCAACCAAAGGATCACTACTGCTATAGTTCACCGTTAACCCGGATGTTGAAGTGGCACTTGGACTAAATGTACCATCACCATAGGTCTTTGTTGCTGAAGATGCGAAAGAACTTATGGTCTGAGATTTCTTGGTAATAGAAGCTGTTAGGGTTGTGGGCTGTATAATGCTATAATTAGTATTTGGTGCTTCATAGCCGGTTACAGTTACCGGTTTATTATCGGCAATATTGATATCGTCAAAAGTTGCTATAGGAGTTCCTGTTACCGGTAAGCTTTCACCGTTTACCAAACCGCTATACGTGGCAGTACCGTTAATAGTAGCACTAGCAGTTCCATTATATTCTTTATTAGGGATATCGATACCGGTGACGGTGAGCGGAGCCGGAGTGATACTAACCTGAAGTGCCGGTGATTGAGTTGTGATACTATAGTTACCCGATTTTGTACCATCCAAGTAACAGCTTTTGGTAACGGTTTGGGTTGAACTGGCAACATCTTTACTCGGAACAGAAGCTACCAGATTGAGGTGTACATCGTCGACATCGGCTGGAAGAACCGTGGTCATCACCCCACCGCCCAACGTAATAGCGGTAGTTCCATCATAAGTCTTATTACTATTAGCAGTCAAACCACTTACGCTCAAAGGTTTCTTAGTAATTACTCCTGTAGTAACAGTATACGGAGCAATGCTATAATTTGGATTTGAATAAATGTAACCGGTTACAGTAATGGTCTTTCCTGTACCTACATTAGCATCATTAAAACTAGCAGATGCAGTACCTGACACGGTTGCCGTAAAAAAACCATCCGTCCCAACAAAACCTGTAAATGAATTTTGATCTAAACTAGAGTTAGCAGTATTAATCGTAGCATTAGCAGAACCATCATAAACTTTAGTGCTAGAAATGTTGATTTTGCCAGTTGAAAGTGTTAATTCTTTGGCTATTATAGTTGCTGTCGTGGTCGCAATCCCAGTTAAGGTATATTTACCTGCATCAGCTCCATTTAAGGTCCAAGAAGAAAGAGTAGCAGTCACTGTTTTAGCTGTACCAGCATCTTTAGAAGCAAATTTAGCTGTTCCTCTATCAAAACCTACAGCATCCGAACCCACCAAACCAACCAATGTACCTCCACTCGTAGTGGCTGTAGTATTATTATCGTAAGTTTTATCAGCTGCTGTTACACCGGTAATACTAACCGGTTTTGGAAGAACAGTTAGCGTTTGCGTAGCTGTAGCACTATAATATCTTTCATCATCCACCTTAGTAGCAGTAATAGTACAGGTTCCCACACCTACAACACTAACCTTACCATTCGAAATTGTAATTACATTAGGATCACCAGATACAGTATAAATCAAATCCCCAGAACCAGGGGCATTAGCAATTAAGTCATAAGGAAGTTGACCATAAGTCGTTGTTGCTGAAGCGGCAAAATTACTGATGGTCTGATTATTCTTCACACAAATAGTAATAGGAATGTCTGTTGAACCAAAATTATTCTTTGCAGTCACTACATAATCAGAACATGGGGCTTCTGTAGGTATACCCGTAATAGCTCCTGTAACATCATTAAACGACAAACCTGGTAGTTCGGGGTCCACAGACCAACCAGTCTTAGTGGGTACAATTTGGATTCGATTGTTTGTAAAATCGGCAACATATAATTCATTACTTCCAGAAATATAACTAATCCCAAGCGGTTCGTTAAAACTAGAGCCAGACACAAACGTAGACACTTCATGGTTTCCTGTCGCATCCACCTTACGAATCGAATTGTTTGTCCGTTCCACCACATACATATTCCCATCATCATCAAAAGTAAGATTATAGGGTAATGCGAACTTTGCAGATGTTGATGTCAGGTTATCGGAAAAACCACTAATACCAGTACCTGCATAGGTAGAAAGATTATTATTGTCTAAATCCAACTTCCGTATTTTGTTATTGTCTTTATCCGCTATATACAAGCAATTATTCCTATAGTAGATACCGTAGGGTTTGTTGATTTTACCAACATTTCCCGCTATTGAACCATCAGTAGCACCGGCAACCGTATTTTTAAATAGAGTGGTTACATTTCCGTATGAAGCTCCGGGTCTAATATCAATTTTACGAATTCCAAAATTATCTAAATCCCCCACATACAAATAGCTACCATCAGTTGTCAGACAACGCGGATAAGCGAACTTAGCAGCTGTCAGACCCACACCATCAACACAACCTACATCTGCATTGCTGGTAGAAATACCAGCAAGAGTGCTAACAGCACCTGTTGACATATTGATTTCACGAATTAAATGATTATAACAATCTGCAACATACAATTTACCTCCTACATAACATAGACCAGTAGGCATGTTAAATTTGGCTAGCCTCGGATTTGAACTATTATTCGTTCCGCTGTTACTTGGTCCTCCCACACCAGCGAATGTAGTTACCACTCCGGTAGCAATTACGATCTTTCTGATACAGTGGTTATATTCATCCGCCACATACACATTACCAACTCCATCCGGAATAGCACAAGTTGGATTATAAAATTTTGCAGCGGTTCCGGTAGCATCAACATACCCTTGCGCTGTAGTACCTGCAAGTACTACTGGCACTTTAGGTTGATAAACACCACCACCCGAAGATGTAAAAGTAACACCGGTACCGATTGACACATTCGGATTCGCAACGACATTAGTCTTGCTAGGCGTAATCACAGGAATTCCTGCCTGCACCCCACCCACAGATAAAAATATAAACAGACTGCATAGGAGCATTCTTAGTGCTCTTGCACCCACCCAATGATTCGATCTTACTCTTTGGCTAACAGAAACACGGTAAGCATGCGAAAGGAGCTGTTGGTTAAACATGGCTTCCGTGGATACGCCAGGGGTAGTTGTTGGCTTCATAATTTTCGTTTTTTTTGATAATTATCGTAGGAGTAAATGCTTACAATAGCGTGAGCGTTTACATCATTACTTTCTTTTTAAGGTACTTTATGTAAGCGCCTCTACATTTTGTTATCAGATAATTTATATAAACAGAAGCACGAGAGTTTTAAAAACACTCATGCATGTATACATGCATCCATCCGAACACATAAAGTAGCACAAAAATAATATATTACTACTGCAATCAGTTAAACAACAAGGGTACAGTAAGGGTACATACTAATAATTTACCGGACCGAAACAATGAGAGCTATAAGCGGTTTACACCCGTCGTTCTACCCAAACAGCAACGAACAGAGGGTATCAGACACTGGGCTTACCCACACGCTCAAACACCGGCACGTCCAGTAATAAGCCACTATTTACAAAGGTCTTACAATAAACAGTAGCTTCGCGTTAGTATGCCTTCCCGTTAAAACGGGACAAGTACGGCGATAGTTGCTTCGCGATAGTTATTGTTATTAGGCAACTTAACGAATGGGCAGATGCGATGAGTACAAAATGGGTCTTGCGAGTTCCGACTCGCAATGCGCACAGAATAAACCTACGTGACTTGGATGTTAGTACGAACAATGTACCGACTTGAGTTCGGGGTAAGGAAATGTATAAGTTTAAACCGTAATGGGTTTAATAGATATTTTCAATAAAAATATAAAAAGATATTGAATTGCACACAGTTTGTCAACGACTGACCTCGTACGGTGAACCGAAAAACAAGTGAGGTTGGCGTTTAAAACTGTCTTGTTTGACTGTCGAATGAGCGAGCCTGCCTGCGGTAGGCAGGTTTGGACGGTTTCAGCCAACAGAGTGTACGTTTTTAGAGTGAAGGGGGCGTAGTCAAACACTTTCTTCCTTTTCCCCTCTCTCATTGGAGAGGGAGTCCATCGGGCTGACGGACGGGTAAGGTATTTTTTTGCTTACTTTTTATGTCAAGATAATTGGAGTGAAGCGGAAATCGTCGACACTAAAATAAATAAACTCTAAGGAGGCAAAACTTAAGTCAGGGTTTGGGGGTGGAAGCCCCGACAAAACAAACCAACTTTTTCTAAATGCACTACGGGTTACATTCTATTGATCACATAACTTAAGAACCACCTAAAAATAGGCATCTTCTATTCGGGCACTACCTATAGCTTTACCAATTTCTTTTCCACCATAGTGGTTGCAGTTATAATTCGGGCTATGTACGTACCTTTTCGGAATGAGTTTATAGACACAAGCTCCTGCCCCACTACTTGCTGCTTAAGCAGCACCTTGCAGTTTAGATCACTCACTATAATAGTGGCCGTATCTTCTACACCTAAGATATAAAAATCATTGGTGGCATCGTTTTGTACCAGTTTTAAATCCGATCCGGTCATAACAACTTTGATGAGCGACTGCATCTCGTTTGGGTTAGTCATAATGGCTATTAAATAGAATGTATTGTTAGCATGTTGATTTGGTAGACGATAAAGAAATTATGGCGGCAAAACAATTTAGTTTGCCGCCATTTCAGAAAACAATCAAATAATCAAGGTATAATTGCATAAAACAGACCGCTCCACGGTCCTAACTTTCCATTTTTACCCAACGGGCAAATCCATATAGTGTTTTTTTCTGCTGTTCGGGTGTAAATACAATACTTTCGTGCGAATCGTCGACCAAAATCCTTTTGAACAACAATTTACGACCACACAAAATACACATTTCTTATATTTAGGCAGGCTTATCTGCTGGCATCTATTTTTTCCACATACTTTTTACATTGATCTGATACTGCACTATCTCGCGAATTACTATTAAAACAAATAAAGGTGATTGTTTACAACCACCCTCCTGTTTTGCATATATCTATATACAGCTCAATTTCTTATATATACCCGCTATCCTCGTGAGCTTGTCAGTCATATTGCTTCTATTCATGTGCATTCTGACATTTTACAAACGATTTGTATTTAATTGCCACATTTTTTCTTATCTGAGCATTCAACAAGTCTGACATGTTTCGGTAAACAGTATCAATTCTTAAACGGACTTGTTCCACCTTAAGTCCGGTTTTAGTAGCAACTTCGTCATAATGAATTTTCATCAACGCATCAAAAGCTTTATTTATGTCATCCAGTTTCGAAGTCCAGGGTGCAAGTCCCACCATATAAACATCATCCAAACTGGTACCGGTTATTTCCTGTATCAATTTGTTAAATGCTGTTGTTTTCTGATCATAATATCTACGTGTAATATTTCCATATCGTTCCAATAATACTTTAAGACCTATAGCGGCTCGATGTACGTCTTCGTTAATACAGTTACTTGGTGACTTAACTCTATCCACAAAACCACGAAAAACACAGTTACGCTCTACATCTAAAAGGTCCAACTGGTCGGTGATGATCGTTTTTCGGACCTCATCCATTGCCTCTTCCTCTTGTTTGTAAAGATCAAGAAAAACAGAGAATAGCTTTTCGTTAGCGATATCGCCGCTATAATATTGATTCATCAACTCCTTAAATTCAGCTTGAAGCTGAGAATCCTCTTCGCGACAAAGATCTTCTATCCCAATTCCATTTTCTTTCACTTTGTTTTAGTTTTGCCTATTTACAACATTAGAGATAAAAATATATTGATTGTCTTCATAATTTTCAATTCTATATTTATCAAATACAGTCGCACGGGTATCCAAATATAATGTCTAATACATTCTATTTGAATAAAAGTTCGTCGAATATTATATTGAAACCAAAAATGCTACTCTCATTAATCGTAAAAACTTAAGTGTACTACGCAGTTCGCCTAACAATCGACTATGGATTCTCCTCTATCCAAAACCAACAACATTTTAAGTTACTCAGCCACGACTAGAGATTGTTTTATCTGTTGTACATTCATTCTACCGCAAGTTCTAAAGAATATTATTACAACTTTATGTATGAGGTCATCACCTATGACACTTTAGTTATATCATCAGTTATCAGTCACAGATCCACGCCGGATAAGACGGCACTCATATCAACTCTACTTCATCAACGACAGCCAACTTATACCCTAAGTTCTACATAAAAGCCCTTAAATCTATCTAATTACAGCTGTTACAAAGATAGTTGAAACTATTTATAGACGAGCAAAGCAAAAACAACAAAAACATTAGTGTAAACCCTAATTCAGACGAATATAAAACGACAAATTATTAATTATAGTATACATTATCTACCTCTTGATAGGTTACTAGAGCAATGTTGTGAAGCTAAAAAAACAAGTAATTTATTTATCAGTCATTCTCTCAAATATCTACCAACCCTTTTTTAATAGCATACAGAATAAGATTAATTGTATTGGACACATTTGCCTTTTTTAGCAATAAAGAGCGTCGTGCTTCAACAGCCTTTGCAGATCTGAAAATTTTTTCAGCAATCTGAGAAACCGTAAAACCCTGGCAAAGATAGCGAAGTACTTCCATCTCATTATCAGTAAATCCGTGATCGCCGGCAGTCAGCATTTTAAGTTTGCCATCTTGCTGCTCGTTTACACTCACAATTATCTGACTCAACAATTCGTTGGAGAAAAAACACTCGCCACCTATCAATGTTTTGATGGCTTTCTCAAAATCTTTTTTGTCAGCAGTTTTTAGTACGAAGCCCATAGCTCCGGCAGATACCATATCGTAGTAGTTGGCCTTTTCACTTAGCATAGTCAGTATCAGAACTTTTATATCGGGTTGGTTCTTTTTTGCTATTTTTAAGGCCTCTAGGCCACCCATAACCGGCATTTCAATATCCAGAATGACTAAATCCGGAGTATGTGTGGCAAGTATTTCTATAAACTCTTTTCCATTTTCGGCTTCAGCTACCACCATACCTATGCCCTCATTTTCAATCATCAGTTTCATTCCTTCACGAAATAAAGCATGATCATCAACGAGTATAATTTTTTCCATATATTAATGATTTATATTTATCATAACTCAAAAAATAATATTAAAAATCCCTAAACTTCCGACATATTCATATCGGAAAGTTCATTTATATCGCATTTCAGAGATACTTTCATGCCATTGCCGGGACTAGAGTCAACAGTCAACTGAGCCTTCATTAGCTGTACTCGATCTATAATATTCATCAACCCCAACCCCATATTCTTTTTCTCTACTTCACACCAGTCGAAACCAATACCATCATCGGTGTATACAAAAAGAATCAGGTTTTTATCTTTATCTAAATCAAATTGAATCTCAATATTAGCTGCATGAGCATAAGTCAGGGTATTTTTTATCAACTCAGTGGCTATACGATACAACGCCATCTCAATGAACCGACTAACCCGATATGTACTGTTGTAACTGAAATTAATTTTTATCTTTTGAGTCTCATTAATGCGCTCTGTAAAATGAATCAAAGCATTTACAAATCCCGATTTAATCAAAGACTGCGAACTTAAACCACGAGCCAGCTCACGAGCCGACTGTATAGCACTTTCGATACTTTCGTTTCCTTTTTTTGGTAATCATTTTTATCTTTTCAACATCGGTTGTCTCCGAAAGCCACTGAAAATATAGTTTAATAATAGAAAGCAATGGTCCCATCCCGTCATGCAACTCACTTGAGAAGCGATTACGCTCACGCTCCTCTACTTCAACAGATACTTGCAGCAATTTATTTTCGGCTTCCACCTTTTCTGTTATATCCCTATTCGAAACCCGTATTCCAAGAGATGTGCCATTCACCATTATACTTCGGCATATATGACCTATCCAACGTATTTGGCCGTCTTTTCTCTTAATTCTAAAGTTGAGTTCAGTTATGTTTTCATTCGTTGTGTGAGTAGATCTGTCCCTCTTATGATCTTGCCAGCTGGCACTATCGTTGTCGTAAACTATATTGTCCAATAGTGAAGGATCATGTAAAAACTCCTGAACCGTGTAACCGGTAATTCTTTCAACTGAAGGCGACATGTAGATAATTCCATCTTCCTGACTTTTCCAGTATTCCCAGTTGTAAGTAAAGTCGGCTATGGTTCTAAACTTTTCTTCGGTGAGTTGAAGCGATGCATTCAGTTCCTCCAGTTCTCGTGTACGTTCGGCAATACGTTTCTCCAAGTCTTCATTCAGTTCATTCAGTTCCTGTTCCAAGCGTTTGCGGTGCGAAATATCGGTGTAAATCCCCGACAGAATCAACGGGATGCCATCAGGAGTTCTCTCGGTAATACTGGCTCGTTGGTGCATCCACACCCAATGTCCATCTTTGTGCCTGACCCTGTATTCATATTCGTAATAGGTCAAGTTGCTCTTTAAATGCTTGGTATATGTGTCAAAAATCATGTCTATATCATCAGGGTGTACAATTCTTCTCCATCCAGCCGAAACAGTTCTTTTTAGAAATTCGTCCAGTTCATCAAAAGTATATCCAACCATTTTGGGGTACACCTGATTGAAGTTCAATTCCCCAGTCTCAATATTTATATCTACTATACCAACATGCACTGCTTCTACAATACCATCCAGTTTTAATCGGGTTGCAACTAAAGCTTCATCTGTTCTTTTTCTTTCGGTAATATCATAGAGCAGTCCAGTCCATATAATAATGCCATCCTCAAGAAGTTGAGGGCTTGATTCTAAACGTACCCACACTAGTTTCTGATCAATTATCAAACGTCCCTGCCAGTTAAATGGCGTAATATTTTGATTTGCCTCTACATTTTTTTGTATAAAGTCAGCCTTATCATCAACACATATCAAATCAATAATAAGATAGGGATTTGCTTCAAACTGTTGGCGGGTCACACCCAAGATTTCGCAGAACCTATCATTTGCCATTTCCATTACATATGGAGGGTTGTCGGAACTATGCCAGCCCTTTGTATTCCAGTCGTTCAGAGGAAATACATGAATACGATAAATACCTACAGGTTGATTGTTGATGATATCCCGGTAGAATTCATATTCCTGCCTTAGTGTCGCTTTTGAAATACGCTCCTTTTGATTTTGATCTTCTAACAAGGTTTGATTAGCCATAAGCTTCCGAATAAGACTCAGGCTTTCCGATTCTGGTCCATCTTCATCGACCGCTACCAATCTTGATTGTAGGAAGTCCTGGGCCTCCATTTTTAGGTTCGAAACTGCTATTTCGTTCATTTTATTCATATCTATCGTACTATTGAAGACAACAAAAGAACAAAGATAACTTATCTGTTTTACGTTAAACTAATTTTGCATCTTTTTTTTTGTTATTTGTAAATTTCAAAGATCCCATCACGGTTTATTTCGGAGGACCAGACAGAATTTCTGCATGAAATGGACAGGAATTCTAAATGCCTTTGGTTATTGAAACAATAATCATTCCAAACAGAATCAGTGTAAGAACTTCATTAGAAAAGAAAATCCTTGGCAATATCATAATCATTCTGTTGATATAAAACCGAATAAACCTGAACAGGTTTTACACAGGTGAATATTGAAAACGCTCAACCTGCACCATTTGTGCAATAGTTGAGCGTTTTGCGGACACCTTAAAAAAACACCAAAAAACACATTATAGAGAATATTATTTCTTTATCGCCGTTCCGTATTTTACGATCTCTAGCTCCATTGTTTTACTTAGCTTTTTCAGCAAGTTAGCATTGTACGAAACAGGGCCATTATCTTTTATCTCACTGTCGGTAGGCAATCCATAAAGTTGATTGGAAGCAATGGCATAGATCCGACCGGTAGCTGCAAGTGTACCATCTTTAATATTAGGGTCTACATCGGTAGTAATAATCGAGATAGTATTATCGCTGTTGCGTACAATATCGAAGGCACGGAACTGCTCCGGAAATTCACGTAAAGATTTTGTTTCTACCTGCCAGAAACCATTTTCGGGATGTGTTTTATCAGCTGATGGAAAAGCCTTCACTGTATTAAGATGGCGATGACCGGCCACCCAAAGAATAAGATTAGGAAATGCCTGAAGTTTAGCAATAAGCTCGGCTTCGCTTGCATAATCGGCAGTTGGCAACCAACTCATAGGACTGCCTGCCGGACTTACTCCAATAGGTACATGCGCAGATATAATCATCAACTGGTTTGCATCTTGTCCGGCTTTCAGCTGTGCCATTAGCCACTCGTACCGTCCGTTATTGAGTTCACCATGTCCATAAATGCCATCGAAAGGTAGAGGATCGGCATTATCCTGCGTATCATCGAGCACAATAACTTTAAGGGGTATAGCAGACTTTGGTATAAAAGAGTAACTTCCTTTATACTTGTTAGCAGCATTGCTTTGCACAAAACCATGCCCCACAGGCAAAGTGGTGGTATTGCTAAACTCGCTCATCACTTCTGACAATGAAAGCGAACGGCGATTGATATCAGGAGCTATGGTAGGAATATTTTTCAAAGTATCTAGTCGTCCCGAACCAATAATAGTACCATACGGAGTGCTCCCATCGAGAGTGCCGGTAGAATACTTACTCGGATCTTTTGAACTTAAAATGTTTCTCATCTGCATAATCGTATTGCCGGTAAGGGCATTCAACATGTAGTCATCCATATTGGCCGAACCCAGCCAAAAATGGTCATGATTGCCAATAGTAGCATACCAGGGAATGTATGTATTTAACCCTTCGGACTGAAACTCATCCTGATAATCGTTATTAAGCCCCCTAATTACATTGTCTTTAGTACCCGAGTCGGGATTTATCTTTTTTCCGTCAAGAATATCAATAAACCATCTGAATTCATTATATTGCGTACTATTTGCCATATCGCCCAAGGTCAGACCAAAATCGAACGGATTGGTTTTCTGAATTTCATTGATCGTTTGAACAGCGGCATTAAGCATATGGGTAGTATACAGCATAAGCGGTGCATAACACGAAATTCCATTTGAACCTGCCATAGGTGCAAAAACGATGCCCTGTCCCGGCGACTCCTTGTCGGTAATATGAATATCAGTCATGGTAAAAAACCGAAGCAATTGAGCAGCTTTTGTTACAGATGTGGTATCGTAACCTGTAGGCATTAAATCCAAGCGTTTTTCGATAGGGATGCCGGGCCCAAAGTGCCATGTGCCATATCCTTTGCTTATAAAATCAGCCGGATCATTGATTTTTGAAACTACCGCAGGTTTCGCATTAGGAACAATGGTTTTGTCAACAGTGGTATACGTTGTTGAGGACGTTATATTATTATCAGTCCGACAACCGGTACCAAAGATACATACGACAACCGGCAGGATAACAGTAGAAATCATTTTTTTGTTTGTTCTTTTCTTTCTCATAGAGGGATTAAATTATTAAATTATGACCGTAGTGCCTTTGGGCGATAAAGCCTCAAATAAAGCACTACGGTGTTTTTTATCATTTGTTATGAAGTCTGGTTCTGCGTCGAATTATTATTTATATATATCGTTGAACTATAACACGATGAGTTGAACTCAAGATAAAAGGGATTACAAAACACACAAGCTATCAGCAGTGATATTTTCATAACAACAGCTACACATTGCTAACACATTACAACATGAAATAACAACTCGGATTCACATCATAGGTAGATAATTTCAGTTGTTCATGTTAGCTTGTTATTAAGTTCTTACCTCATCTTGAACTGCAACAACCATACCATAGACCATAAGACCTAAAATTGCAACACCAACTAAGCCACCTATCGCTTGAGCTGTAACTACTGGACCGGCGACAAATGCACTCACAACTACTGCAGCAATTATGACTGCAATTGTTATACGGTTACGACTGAACCAATTCTTTAAATTTAATTTCTGTATAGATCCAATTCCCATTACAGCCATTGGATTGGTAGCTGCGGCTAACGCGGACGAATAAACCATATAATCGATGGTATTAGCCATATTCTTAGACATCACCGAGAACGCAGTCAATAAAGAGCTAGCTTCATTTTTACTCAACTTACCGAAGTTGACGGTCTTTTGATATGTATCAATAAACGATGTCATTCCCGATTTAAAGTCATCCACTACGAATGCTTGCTGATCACTAAATTTTGTGAGATATGATTGCGCATACACTCCCAGCTTCGACTGAAAATCATTCACGTAAAACTGATACGCACTGGAACTGTTTGCCATCGATTTAGCAAAGGCTCTTTTAGTACCCCCTGCAATCAACTTGCGCACACATTCTGGAGCATCAGCTTCGTCAACAATAGCAAGCTGTTTTAGCGACTCTGCCAAGTCAGTTTTCATTGCTTCAAGTTCAGGAGCCACCTCCTGCTTAAGTTGAGCATATTCCACAGCAAAATTGGCACCATAAATATCTTCCATGCTATCGATCATCTTCGATTCGGCATCCTTGGCATCCACGTTTATCTTGTCTTCGGTGAGCATTTTTGCCCGTATCTGATCCAGATTGGTGGCATGTGAAAAAGCATTGGCCACAGCAACACCGATTTCATCACTACTCAAATTCTGAATTTCGGCATTCACCACAGCGGTACCTATATGCGATACCGAATTGGGTAGCTCATCCATTGTTTTCGAACAGCCACACCACAAAAACATACAAGCTGCCAACACAGCTGTTTTCATACTAATTGTTTTCATACTATTTGTTTGTTAATTTAAATTTATTTTTGGATTTTTCACAAAAGCGAGCATAACTGTGCATCAATGACAGTAGCATATTATAACAAATCAGGAACTGCTTCCCTTATGGTTCGCAGTACACCCGTCATCTCCTTCTCCACCAGGAACTGAATAATCGATTGTATCAAAATCAATGCATATTGAATACACAACGACATTCAGAACTGTAGCTCCTATAAAATAAACAACCAGACCACCAGCAAGATTTCCTCCGGCCACACATGCTATTGCAATGGCAACAGTTACAAATAGTACAGCAAAAGCTGCAATAAATTTCCAATTGTTTGTTTTCTTTGCTTTCTGGAGTTCATCTCCTTCCTTTGCTGCCGAAAGACTGGCCACAGCAACACCGATTTCATCACTACTCAAATTATGAATTTCGGCATTTACCACAGCGGTACCTATATGCGATACCGAATTCGGTATTGCATCCATTGTTTTCGAACAACCACACCCTAAAAACACACAAGCTGCCAACACAGCTGTCTTCATACTAATTTTTTTCATACGAACTGACTTTAATGTTAAATACAACAATAAAAAGACATAAGCACATTATCAACACAAACAGGTGGACGGGTGAATTCATGTCATCCGACTCCTACTATACCACCCTCACTTGTACCAGAACCTCCTCCACCGAATTCGGGAATGATACCAGGACCAAATATATCCGGATCAGTTATCTTACAGTTGAAAACCGCAGAAGACACAAAGAGATCTACAATAATACCTCCTACTAATCCAATCATAAAAGCACCACCAAGTCCTCCAGTTGCAACTGCAGCTGCTGACCCTACAACTACTACTGCAACACATACAACCACCGCAGTAATAATTCTTTGAATATGTTTCCAATCAAATTTTTTCTTTGATTTCTGCATATCAGATCCAATGCTCATTACAGCCATTGGATTGGTAGCGGTAACTAATGCGGACGAGTAAACCATATAATCGATGGTATTAGTCATATTTCTGAACATCACCGAGAATGCTATCAATAAAGAGCTAGCTTCAGTTTTGCTCAACTTACTTAAGTTGACGGTCTTTTGATAAGTGTCTATAAACGATGTCATCCCCGATTTAAAGTCATCCACTACGAACACCTCCTGATCGCTGCATTTTGAGAGATATGACTGCGCATACACTCCCAGCTTCGATTGAAAATCATTCAAGTAAAACTGATACGCGCTGGAGCTTTTTGCCATCGATCTAGCAAAAGCTCGTTTAGTACCCCCTGCAATCAGCTTTCGCACACACTCAGGCGCATCAGCTTCGTCAACTGCATCAAGCTGTTTTAGCGACTCTGCCAAGTCTGTTTTCATTGCTTCAAGTTCAGGAGTCGCATCCTGCTTAAGCTGAGCATATTCCACAGCAAAATTAGCCCCATAAATATCTTCCATGCTATCGATCATCTTCGATTCGGCATCCTTGGCATCCACGTTTATCTTGTCTTCGGTGAGCATTTTTGCCCGTATCTGATCCAGATTGGTGGCATGTGAAAAAGCATTGGCCACAGCAACACCGATTTCATCACTACTTAAATTCTGAATTTCTTCATTCACCACAGCCGTGCCTATATGCGATACCGAATTGGGTAGCTCATCCATTGTTTTCGAACAGCCACACCACAAAAACATAAAAGCTGCCAACACAGCCGTTTTCATACTAATTGTTTTCATACGAATAGATTATAAAGTTGTATAATAGAAGTAATAAATTGCCTGATCTTTTTGTCGCGTTTCGCAACTTTACTATTCAATTAAAATTTCCAAAAATGAGATAGAATGCGGACAAGAATATTTTCTTATAGTTAGTACGTCCCCGTTGGAATGGTCCACAATCAATTACAGTTTTATTGTTTTTATCGCCTTTATCATTTAAATATTAAAAGCTATGGTCCATTCCCGACGGGGAGACTAACATTCAGGCTTATTCATAATTCACATTCAACTGCCCTACTTGTTCTACATCCGCATTCTATTCATTTTTATTCTTCGTAACACTATTTCGCATACAATTACTATATCAACTGCCATCTTACGGTCTTTTATCGTACACTATCACTTTTACTTTACCCGATTACTCTCTTGTTCTAAATTACTAACACTGTAGCAACTTATCTATTAGCATATCTGATAGAGTTATTGCAGGTATCACGTTAATTAAAGTTGAAGTTACTCGCCTGCTACTAAAAACCGAATATGCAAATATAGCGTTCTGAATTTGGCAAACAATACATTTCTTAGGGTCAATTAGGGTACATTGAGAATGTTTTCAGGGTACACTGGGGGTACAAAAAGACGAATAATGTAGTGGGTAGTTAGTAGTTTGTAGCTGGTAGTGGATAATTGGTGGTTCTTGATCACTGCTGGTAGTAAACAGCTATCAATATCGATACATCATACCGAATCGTTCGTTTGTTTCTACAAGGCAATTCAGAGAGCCAGTCTTATATATGCATTAAGCAAAAACTACAACTTGTAACATAAACAAAAAAAGTAGGGTTAACCACTAAGTGGCAACCCTACCCGTTATCAATAAATCAGATTCCTAAGAGTCAGAGATCACCATAAAGCACCCAGTGGAAATGTTCAAAACCACAGCTGATGCACTTATAGCATCCTAATTCACATCCTGCTTTCACCTGATTCGGAAACTGATTTATTTCATTTTCATAGTCAAAGCGAACCGATACTAAGAGTCTAACAAAGTATCGAGGTCACAGTTATATCTCCAAAGCAAAAATACAAGCTTTTCTTCACACAATACTTTTTCACAAGGGTACATAAAGGGTACATAAAGAAGAATAATATAGTGGGTCGTTAGTAGTTGTAGTGGATAATTGGTGGTTCTTGATCACTGCTGGTAGTACACAGCTATCAATATCGATACAGCAATACCGAATCGTTCGTTTGTTTCTACAAGGCAATTCAGAGAGTCAGTCCTATATATGCATTAAGCAAAAGCTACAACTTGTAACATAAACAAAAAAAGTAGGGTCAACCACAAAGTGGCCACCCTACCTGTCATCAATAAATCCAGCTTCCAAGAGTTAGAGATCACCATAATTTTAACGGTGGTAACGTTCAAAAACCAGGTTGAAGCACTCATGGAACTCTAATTCACATCCGGCTTTCACAAGCCGCGGAAACTGATTTATTTCATTTTCATAGTCAAAGCGAACCGATACTAAGAGTCTAACAAAGTATCGAGGTTACAGTTATATCTCCAGAGCAAAAATACAAGCTTTTCATCACACCAGACATTTTCATAAGGGTACATAAAGGGTACATAAAGACAAATAACGTAGTAGATAGTTACTCGTTGGTAGTTCTGAGTATAGGCTTGGTGGTACACAGCTACCAATATCACTGCAGCACAACCGGACAAATCGTTTGTTTCATCAAGGCAATTCAGTGACACAATCCTATACATCGCATCAAACAAAGTCTACAACTTGAAACCTGAACATAAAAAAAGGTAGGGCTAACCACAAAGTGGCAACCCTACCTGTCATCCATAAATCCAGATCCTAAGATACAATCACCACAGACCAACCAGTGGTAATGTTCAAAGTCCCGGTTGAAGCACTCATGGAACCCTAATTCACATCCTGCTTCACCTGATTAGGAAACTGATTTATTTCTTTCTATTAGCCGGGATGAACCGATACAATGACTCTTCAAAGTTTCGGCGTCTGTTACATCTTCGTGACAAATATACAAGCTTTTCATCATACAATTTTCGTTCACAAGGGTACATAAAGGGTACACAAAGACAAATAATGCTGTTGATGGTCGACAAATATAAATTTACAGCTTGAAATTATTTCTTCAAAAAGAGATTGGCTCTATTTTGTGCATTAGCCCTTATATTATAATAATAAAAAGGATAATCGTAGCTATGGTACACACCGGGGCCAAAACCCAGGGTCAGGTTTTTATCTGTCGCGGTACTACATATCAAAACACCTTTTGCAACATTCACTTTTGCATCGGCGTATTGCGGCATTTGCGTAAAAAGATGAGTGCTAGGGCTGGGTAGATAGGAACCCAAACCTTGTGCGGTAGAGGCAACGGTCTCTTCTCTTGTCCAGCTAATGGGATTAATCACCAGTCCGATATTGGTGCCCACCACCAGATTGCCTCCGGCTGCAACAGCATCCGATTGCGTATTGTACGAGATGATCACGCCTGTATCATCAGCCCCGGTAGCAAACTTCAGATGAGGGTTCTTACTCAGGTAGGCGGCTGTAACCGGATAGCCAATAACGTAGGCGGCTATCATCCGTTTGTACACATCAGGGTGCTCTTTCATATACCCTGAAAGCAAGAAAAGCATGACATTTGATCCCTGCGAATGACCGGCCAAAATAAAGGGACGATTGTTGTTGAAATGCTGAATATAGTAGTCGAAAGCGGCTACAGCATCCGTTGTGGGAATTCCACCTATTAGCGCATCGCGTTCGTTTTCGGGCAACCTCAGCGTATAGCCTGCGTCAGCCTGTCGGTAATAGGGTGCGTAGACATTACCTATCGTTTCGAAAGCAGTGGCCTGCCGCATATAAACAGCAGCCGATCCTTTGAGCATCGTGGCATCGTCGATAGTGCAGATGTTCGGCTTGGTGGAGTCAACTTTGTTCCAACAGGTAGGATAAAGATAAAAAACATCTACCGCTTTGCCGGTAGCAGGAATGTTTAACCAATGTGATGATTGAGAATAATCGGTCGCCTTTTTGTCAGCCGACACCTCATCGGACGAGCAGCCTGCAGTCATAACAAGGCAACTTACCAGACTCATGCACACTCTCATGGGTCTCAAAATTTTAAAAGTATTCATTTTCGATTTATTAAAGGGAATTAAGGATAAAAATATATGTTGCTATAAATAGGTCGTATACATGCTCAGATAAATTTTGTGAGACTTTATTAAATGTATTGCTAACAGCAATTTTGGCTGGTTTCGCTCCTTCTGCTTTCGGATATCAGTTTGCGTTGCGATGATTATTCTTACAGCGTTTCGTCACTTAGAGACATCTGCGAACACTTTCATCGTTTCTTTCGGCAGTGCAGTGCATCTATGGTAAAAATTTCTGATGTTACATCAAGAGCTTCGATAAGTTTACGCACTGTTGGCAGCTCATATTCTTTGCTATTCGCAGCGATTTCTCCAGGAAGTATAACAGCTCGTTGTATGGAAAAAACTCTTACCAGACTTACAAAATGTTGATAGGAACTGTCGTAATTTGCTATAGTACCGGTTATAACTTTCGCCACCATTATAGTTCTCTGATCTTTTTCCATGTGTACATATTGAGCCGCCCACTCGCTAAACACAGTGCAAAATGACTCAAAGTCAACACTTCTCAAGGTCGATCGAATGGTGAGATGTGAAGGAACCTTATGAAGTAATCGAAAGGTTTGTTGAAATTCGTTGTTATGAGTCTTTAAAAATCGACCTATTTCACGATAGCCATAATAACCACTCATATTGGCCATCATACACATTAGCATAAGGTCTGTCATCTGGTGACGTCGCCCGAAACGGGAGCGTTTATCTTCTGCTTTTGATAGCATTTCTAGTAATGTCATGCTGTATTTATTTGCGGTTTATGTATCAATTTAATCATCTCAATAGATTTCTGAAGCTATATCCACTTCTCCTGCTTTTAACTTATTGCAAGAAAGTTCTTTCTCCAGGTTTATGGAAAGTATGTACTCAATAATATCTAGTGATAGGTTATAGTTATGAGTACCAATCCCCCAATGGAGGAATCTTTAAGACGTAGTTTTTGAGATTTATTTATATATTCTGTGATTATTTAATACATTCTTAAGCCTCCATCGGCTGACGGATTAGGAGTCTGAAAACACAAAGGATTAAGAAACATATCGATAATAATTGTCTTATATGTATATGTAAGTGCATCCGATAAGTCGGACTATCCCATCTGCACCAAAGTTGATAACGCCAATGCGGCAGCGTCTTGAATCGAGAATCGGCGTAGCCCAATCGTAGTAGAAACTCCGGTTATTTTTAGAGTGTCGTACTTCAGTTTCAAAGCATCATGACTCGTGACTAGGCTCCGGTATTTGTCGATGAGCGAATGGCCGGCTACCCCGCCCGCTGTGCACACTTACATAGCAGGATCAGGGGAAGACAATTGCCCGCCAGGGTTATTTATCCAGTAGTTTGGTCTCGGCAAAGGTGGCGTAACGACCAGCTATCTTTCCATCTTTATCAATCACATAAAGCGTGGGAGAGCCCAGCAAGGCATAGTTTTTAAAGTTTTCGCCCATAAAACCTTTACCATCGAATAGTTTATCGCTCCATGGAAAATCGGCAGCATAGCTCTCGTAGCTTTTACGGTCGGTATCGGAGGCCACAGAGATAACCCGGATGCCCTTTTGCTTTAGCGCGGCATAGTTTTCGCGAACCAGCTTCATCTCGTGCACGCAATATTCGCAGCTCGAATCGAAGAAGATAAGCAGTGCTCCATTTTTACCCTCGGGACGCATCGTCTTTTGGGTTTGTTGGGTAATGCCTTTGTCATCGACCGTGAAAGTGGTGACCTGTAGTGCCGGTGCGGTGGCGCGCTCTGATACAGTCACCATCGCGAGGATACGTTTCACTGTGGGCGACAGATCGGCGGTTTCCTTTATCCCCGGGCGGGTAGCAAGCGCGTGTTTCACTATCGTCTCTCCGGCAGCCAGCCAGTTGAACCGTTCGGTTTCGGTAATAAATCTTGTCAGCAACGCACAGTAGTAGGGCTCCTTCAACCGATCGAGAGCCTTGCAAGCCGATGCCGCAAAAGCATCGCGTTTATCGGGCTTGTCTAGCTTGTTAAACATGCTGATATAATAATTGGGAATACTGTTCCACAGTTCGGCGCAACCGTACAGCGTGCTGAAGTCCAGCGTCTCTTCCAACTCTTTTTGCACTTGCACCGACAGCAAAGTATCCTTTTTGTTTTCTGCCTGAAAGAGTCGTTCAAGAAACTCGTTGTGGCGCAGAAAAGCAGCGGCAAAAAACGAACTGCTCCGCTCCTCTTCGTCCAGCACTTTATACGCTTCCAGCGTGCGGCGCTTTTCATCGATCAGTAGCGGATAAAGAGCGTTCTTGGCATCATATTGTTGCAGCCCGGCTTCTATCCATGCCTGTTTGCGTATATTGTTGGACTTGCCATCAAAGATCCGGTACAGACAGTCGTTTTCCTTCGATCCTGTGATTTTAAGGTTTTGTTTGGTAAGGGGCGTACCGGTACAAGTGAGCGTGACATCGGGCTCACCACCGACAAACTGCACCCCACTGCCTTCTATCACCAGGGTATACAGCAATTTTTGCCTGGCATCCGGTAGTTGCAGGGTAGCTTGCCCTTTGGCATCGAGCACGGTGGGCAGCGAATCCACAACTCCTCCTTTTTGCCAGTAAAGTTTACCTGCTTTACCCGACAAGGCGGGGCAATCGAGATGAATTTTTTGTGCCGAAGCACTCATGCCGGCACACAATAAAAAAAAGTAAAGAACAGTTCGTTTCATTTGCATGTAGTTAATATTAATTGATACTCGTTTTCCGTCGCGCACGGCTAGCTACTTTACAGTCCCAGCCGCCATCTCACAGGGCAAATTGCTTACGCAAAGATACAAAATTTTATACAAATATAAAATGTAAAACAGCCTATTTACAGCCTATATTTAGCTCTTTTTTCTTTATAATTTAAACACACAAAGAGGTCATCGTTGATGCAGCTCGTGCAGTGCCACTGTCGGTTGCGAATTGAAAATCGGCGTAGCCAAATCTTTGTAAAAATTTCTGTTCAAGATGAGGTACTAAGATACAAGTGGAGCATTCCGGCTTGCCGGAAGCCCATTATCGGGGTTGTCGCAAAACCAGACTTCGCTTTTCATAAAGCCACATATAAACAACTACTGTAAAGGTATTTAAAAATATGTTTTACAACATAATTCATGTATTTTACTCATTTAAAACTTTGTTATTTAAACCTCAAGAATTATATTTGTCAACAGATTTTTGCTCGTCACGTGCCGCGATAAACTTACATACGTCTATAAATATATTTCCATACGTATGGAAATTTTGCCGGAGACGTGCGCAAATTTAGCTGCATACGTGTGCAAGTAAAAATTAGTCTTGTTGCATTTTTAGTTTAAAAACCAGTGTGAATTAAAAATCTTCAGGAAGAAATATACATTAACCAGTTTTACCTTCACATCATCGGTAAAACACAAAACCAGTTTTGATATGAAATATAAATTAATTGAGCGGGCAAATCCTCAAGACCGTACCTTGGTAAAATGGTATGCAAGCCCCGTAAACGAGGGAAAGATTACACAGCGTGATCTTGCTAAAGACATTGTAGTTAACTCTTCACTTTCGAGAGGAGACATAGGCAATGTAATAGACAACATACTGGACAGTATGCCTAAATATCTATTAATGGGCAAGAGCGTGAGTCTTGGAGAATTTGGTACACTTCGCCTATCGTTTACCAGCGATGGAGTGAGCACAGCAGATGAGTTTAACACAAACCTTATCAATGGCGTAAAAGTAGTATTTACGCCCAGTGTGGAATTTAAGAAAACATTAGATGATATTCATTTCGAAAAATCGGAATAGATACATCTTATAAGCAGTTGATAACATAAACATTAGGGGTATGACTAGTATATTTTCAATGTTTATGTCGAATAATTGACAAATTCATTTATTTACCGGCACTATTTGTCGATTAGCCAAATGCGGTTCATCTATACAAAAGCTGCATCACACCGATGACTTTTGTAAGCGCAGGATACCTGCCATCAAAAACGGAGCCTTATTGTTCGCGCAATAAGGCTCCGTTTTGCTCCGTTCAACGGCGGAGCTGACGAGCCGCTTTCAGGTAGGGTTTCGCGAGTTCTAAATTGTCCGGCTAACCTCGCGTAATAGATCAGCAAGCTAATAACAATAAATCAAACCCCTCCTCCGTCAGTAGACGGATCGTCCCCTTCGAAAGGGGACAGCCGAGAAGTCCGAGGCTATTGACCTTTAATCAAACCTGACGTTTATCCAAAACATGCATTCTTTTACAAACATGAAATTGCAAAGCTTTTACTCCACCGCACAAATTCCCGATCTTCGATGATCTTCCCTTTCGAAAAAGGGAAGACCAGAGCGCATACCAACATGCGTGCGGAAGAGAAACATGGTAGCCCAGTATGCAAAAAAAACACTCTTCGTCCACCAAGCAAATCCTCGGACTTCGATGATCTTCCCTTTTGGAAGTGGAACATCCCGATGTATCGGGAGGAAGTACCCGAAGGGGGAAGGGTTTTTATTATAGTACCTCACCATGCAAAAAAATACTCTTCAGCTCCGCGATAAGGGCGGAACTAAAGAGTGCTTTCAGGTAGGGTTTCGCGAGTTCCAACTCGCGGGGTTTGTGTTGGGTGCATTGCGAGTCGGAACTCGCAAGACCCATGCATCGGTTCGTTTGAACACGATTTCCCCCAGGTTATTTGCAAAAGATATGTCGGTGCGCTGCACCTTTGTGGTGTGGATGGCGACGATAGCTACCATGATTTCGGTGCGCTGCACCTTTGCCTATATCCGTTGGTTTAAATACTACAAATAGTACGGTGCGCTGCACCTTTGCCTATATGCATCTTTTGATGGCTTACACTTCAAATATCCCTTGTCTGTATTAGGTGCAGATGGCACATTCCGACTTGACGGAAGCACCGTGATCTTTGTAGTATATTATAAGAGAAAGTTACAGATGTGCAGAGCACCGAAATCTTGGTTGAGTATTATAAAAATAACAATTAATATCGCGAAGCGAATATCGCCGCACTTGTCCCGTATTGACGGGAAGGCATAAAATTAGTGAGGTGATGACTACCCGCCACCACCTCACTACTCCTTATCTTAGCCGGGGGTATATGCCCCTGCGGGCACCCACTACTGTATTACTGCGGATCTTTACATATCAAACTCTTACATTAGAAACAGCCCGTACAATGCTTACTTTTACCCCTAGGGTAGACCATTGAACTGACAGTGCAGTTTGTTTAGTATTCGATTGTAAAAACACTTACGTTTTCAAACTCACCATAAACTACGCACACAGCGCGCCCCGTAACCTGTCGTCTTTAATATGCTTTGTAAATTAAGCGTATATCCAGACATACCGCTATCGACAATATCCCACGAGGTGGCTTTAGCTCCATTGGCACTCAATTCACGTATTAAACGTGGCCATCCAGTTACCATATCGATAGTATTTGCAGCGTGGGTCAAATCGGTCAGCATCCATGCAGTCGTGCCGTTGTGGCTATCGACGTCGTAGCTTATACTAGTTACCTGTTGGATGTTAGGCAGCACCCATTGTGTACCATTACCGTCATATGCGTCGGTCGGGCAACCAGATGCCCTAGCCGCGGTCGCGGTTATACTGATATCATCATGTCGTATACAGAACGCGCCACGAGGTATGGCGGTATAGTAAGCGAACGATTCGCTGAGTTGTGATCCGCCGTACGTATTAACTAGAGTGGCGTTCACATCTGTTAATAGGTAGTCATCTTTTTGCCATATCATTCCACTGCACACAGGTATTTTTGCATTGATCGTGTGTCCACCAAATGATAGGCTTATGTACGCCGTTCCACCTTTGGTGGGGGTTCCACTCAATTGATACATTATATCACCTTCGCCATTCGCGGCCAGCGTGCCTGCGATTCGCGTCGCTGTAAGCATCGTAAAGTCGGGTGTTGCAGATGTCACTGCAACGTCAGCACCATAATTGGCGCCAGGGGTGCCTCCTGTGTAATGCACGTACAATAAATTTGATGTAGAAGCTTTTCCAGTAGCCAAGCCACCGCCAAGTACTGTATTATATTCTAATGCGCCAACAGCAATCACAGGTAGGACGACGTCAACCGATTTACCTCCAAAAGCGACATGAAACGTTGCCTTTCCTGAGGCATCATAGGTTGGGGTTCCTGAAATATTATACACAAGTGAATTCGACGCCCCACTTGGCGGAGCATTTAAGGTTGCAGTAAGACCACCAATCCCCGTAGAGCCTATGGGCGTGTTAGGCGTACCAAATCCACTCCATCCTGTGTATGGCACACTGAAGCTATAACCGGTGTATTCCGTTCCTAAGGTCGGATTCGTTGACGGCAGAACTGCTGATGTTAAGGTATTAACCTCACAAACCGGCAGATCTACAGTAATCGATTTTCCTCCAAAATTTATCAAAAACGATGCTTTACCGCTTGCATCATATGCCGGTGTACCAGTGACTTTATAAGTGAGATCTCCTCCTCCAACTGTTAAGGTACCACCAACCAAAGTAGCAGTAAGGTTGGCACAACCCTGCGATCCAATCGGGTCACCATCAGGGTATTTTGCTCCACTACTACCCGAATAATGAACTGTAAACGTATGCGTAGTGCCATAATCAGCATCTAATACAGGTATCACAGCAGGTAAAACCGGGGTCTCAAGATTGTCAACACGGATAATTGGCAGGACGACAGTATTGCTTGCTATATTTGCAAACGGCAGAGCAAAGGTAGCGTTGTTAGCTGCCGAGTTAGGCTTTCCTGTTAAGGTATACGTCAACACACCGCTACCGCTGTTTAGCGTACCGGCTTTCAGTGTGGCGGTCAGACCATTGCTTGACACAGGCGATCCTGCCAGGTATTCTGCACCCGATCCGTCGGTATAAGGTACGGTAAAGGTGGTAGTGACCGGTGCATCGTAGGTAAGATATGGACAGGTAGGCGAAGCACTCGTTATAGCACTCACAGCCAGCATCGGTAATTCGGATATACATGTTTGCCCTAAAAGTTCCAGTTCAAAACTTATCGGACCACTTTTAGCAGCATCTGTGATATTTTCGGGCTTACCCGATACAGTATAATTCAAATTTCCGGAACCGGTAGCCAAGGCACCGCCAGTCAAGGTAGCTTTCAGAGGAGATTCAGTACCATCAAGATACTTTCCGATTATCGTACTGGCGGGATAAGCGTTATTACCACCCCCGTTATAGGATATGGTGAGGTTGCCACTATACGGAACATTAGATATAGCATTACCCGCACTGTATACATCGGAGTTACAATCCAGCGCCACATTGCTGACACTCAGGGCAGGGCTGGCACTTATACCGGCAAAACTAATGGGGAAAGTGGCCGATTTACCTCCCGCAAGAGGTACACCCGTCACATTATAAGTAAGTGTACCACTAGGGGTTAAGGTTCCAGCATTCAGCGTGGCGGTAAGGCCGGGCATTATGGTAGAACTTACAGTACTTGCAGGGTAGATCACACCGGCAATACCATCTTTATAAGGAACAGAGAGCGTACCGGTATAATACACACCCTTGTTGGATGCAGCGGGTACAAACACTGGAGTACCATTAGAACTAATAGCAGAACAGGTTAAATTAGCAGTTACCGAAGTACCACCAAACCGTACATTAAACTCAGCTGTACCGGTTGCCGAAGCAGTACCGGTAATATCGTACACCAAGGTACCGGTAGTTGCCGTTAATTGTCCGGCACGCAAGGTAGCTGTAAGCCCGGCGGTGGTAGATATGATGCTACCCGATTCGTAATTTGCAGCATTACCACCGGCATACGATACCGTAAGCGTACCCTTGTAAGGAAGCCCTGCTACTGCCCCTGCCGGACTAAAGACGGGGCTGGTTAACCCCGTAACTTGTGGCGCACCGTTTTGCATAGACACCCATACCGTTCCATTCCAATATTCCATACTATTGGTGTTAGTATTTAAAATAACAAGCCCTACGGCCTTCGTATTGATCTTAAAGGCGGGAGTAGTTATCGCGTCGCGCTCATCCTTACTAAGTAATGGCAAACGCAACCCACCTTTTCGGGTGCTTGAAAGAACCTCCAGCACCGAAAAATTCTGTGCTTTATCCGGCCCGCCCACAGCCACCTGCGCCTGTGCAAAAAAAGGCAGGAACAGCAATAGCGCAAGAAGCCATTTACCATAAAAGATTTGTCTTTTCATTTTATATTATTTTATTAGTTTATGATTTCAAAAAAAGAATTAATTGCAGTCCCTTTTTAAAAGGCGGACTGATAGTAAGAAACAGATGGACTTTAGCCAAACAGCATTTAATAGTTGGCTAAAGCCAATTTGGTCTCCATCCCATTAACCGTCCCTTAAAAGGGACGGCAATTGAATTAATTAGCTCCACTAAACATAACCATATTAAATGATCTGAATAACCGGTATATTCTTAGTTATTATCTATCAACCGGATATCAGGGTAGCTGCATTCGGCATTAATTGCCGACTTGTAACCATTCAGCAGTATCAGCATCCCATTGAATAGTGACTTTATTACCAGCCACACCACCGTCGATATTGCTTGCACCTACACCAATCCGGCTGCTCGTTTCTAAATTCGATGAGCGAAAAGAAGCACTGAGGTTAATATCGTAAGCGGAACTCATGTTAATAAATCTATAAATTTGTCCATTTTGTATGTTCGAGGAAGGTAAAGTGACCATTACAGATCCAATAGCAGTTTTACGTAACACCACTGTATTATCACTTGCACCAACAGTATAATTAGCTGTTATCGAAACCAGTGAACTTACTGAACTAGTACTGGCAGGTTCGCTCCATGCAGTTCCATCCCATATAAATTCAGCCGATTTGCCTACCGGAATTGAATACGGACCCACACCCACATTTATTCTGGAGTTTGAACCGCTTGCATTGACCACTTTAAAAATTCGGCCTATCGGAGTTGTGCCGGTAGGGGTGGGTAAAGTGTAATTACCAATAGTTGACGTTTGAGTAATAATCACACCCGAATAACTATCAACAGAGCTTAAAGGTGTAGAAGTTGATACAGAAGAAGAAATAGTAGTAAGTCCCAGCCCCGTAGAACCGCTCACATTAAAGTTCTTATTCACGCTTAAGCTATTATTTACAGTAGTAGTTCCCGTAGTAGCACCCAGATTAAGAGCAGTGGCTGCTCCACCAACATTCAAAGTAGTGGCATTGGTATTAAACACAGTAGCTGTACCGGTAGAAGTGGTGCTAAGGTTAGCAGCGGTAATAGTGTTTGCACTAAAATCTCCGGCGGCATCACGGGCTACAATGGCACTTGCGGTATTGAGATTCGTAGCAGTGGTAGCTGAGTTAGAAACTTTTCCGGAAGTACTAATGGTAGCTAGTTTAGTATCTGCAATAGCAGCACTAGCACTCACATCAGCATTAACAATTGTACCGTCAAATATTTGGGTAGAAGTTACTTTTCCGGTACCGATAGCAGTTACTCCGGAATTGCTCATAGTAACATCGCCATTCATTGTTACTTTTGCGTTATTAGCGGCAATACCATCAACACCGACAATAATCTGTCCGCTAGTCAATCCTTCCACTTTAGAGGCAGTGACAGCACCAGCAGCAAGATCAGCAGTAGCAATTGTAGCGTCAAGTATTTGGCTAGAAGTTACTTTTCCAGTACCGATAGCAGTTACTCCGGAATTGCTCATAGTAACATCGCCATTCATTGTTACTTTTGCGTTATTAGCGGCAGTACCATCAACACCGACAATAATCTGTCCGCTAGTCAATCCTTCCACTTTAGAGGCAGTGACAGCACCAGCAGCAAGATCGGCAGTAGCAATCGTACCGTCAAGTATATGGCTAGAAGTTACTTTTCCAGCACCAATAGTATTTGCACCGACAGTACCAGTTACATCACCAATTAAAGTAGCACCGGACAAATCGTTGATTAAAGCAACTGTTCCAGTGGCATCAGGCAAGGTGATGGTTTTATTGGAACCTAATACTGTAGCAGGTGCACTTAAGCTTACATTGAAAAGTGAGGTATTACCATCCTCCAACACTATTTTTCCTGCACTGGCTGTAGCAGCGGTTCCTACTTTTAGAGTAGAGCCACTTACAGTGGCACTGGTGGCAGTTATAGCACCAGCACTAAAATCACCATTAACATCACGAGCTACAATGGCACTTGCGGTATTGAGAT
>Ga0302215_10000509_pt1 | contig 28842 bp, 30 predicted proteins | sample II_Fen_N3_1_FD_194580 | JGI IMG/M metagenome (GOLD analysis project Ga0302215, IMG submission 194580) | Peat permafrost microbial communities from Stordalen Mire near Abisko, Sweden - II_Fen_N3_1 | ecosystem: Environmental > Terrestrial > Soil > Wetlands > Permafrost | place: Sweden: Abisko... | reverse complement strand
GTTGACACAGTCGTATTTCCGGTTGCAGTAATTGCACTGAATGTTGCACTTAGGAGCAACAGCCAAGTGAACACGCGCGTTGGTATGTTTGGCTTCCTCGTCGAAGCAAGGATGAGCAAGGGTAGTTTTTTCGTCCATAACTCAAATGTATTTGTACCCGATGGGGGAATTTTCTTGTTTGTATTCAATCAGCGCATTGACCACCAGATCAAACAGCGTTTGGGTGCCTCTGTAACCAATCTGATGGATTCTGGAGGCACCGAATCGGTCGTGAATGGGGAATCCAAGCCGCACCAACGGAATTTTCCGCTCCCGAGCGATGTAGTAGCCCTTGCTGTTTCCAATTAACAAATCCGGTTTAAACTCTTCTGCCTTTTCACGTAGCGTTTCAAAATCCGCATCCCGAATCCAAAGCGGTTCCATGCCAATTTCACGCAGCCAATCGGCCAATGCGGTCACCAAGTCTTCCTCCCCATACAACAAGGCTCTCTTGCCGAACACGTACTTATGCGCATCGACATACGCATCGACCAACCGACCACGTTCTTTTAAATATTTTTCCGGAATGGCTGAACCCGATAGCGACTTCAACACGTCCATGAAGGCATCCGAGGCATTCAGCCCGATGGGCATCGTCATCGGGTAATTTTTGAAGAAGAACGTCGACTCCAACCATTCCCCTGCCGTCGGCAACACCGCCGTGGGTCTCGCTTTGAGATAGCCCCTGTTGAAAACGGTTCCGAACTCGATCACCGCCTTTGAATCGCCCACCGAAACCAACTCCGGAATGCTGGTACCACCCGATGGAATCAACTGATATTCGGACGTATAGACATTGTCCAACGTTTCGCTGTAGTCTGGAAAAACGGTATGTTTCAACCCAAAATCCGTAAGCAGTTCTTTCAGGTACCGAATGTCGGCCGGAGTCACCATGCCGGGCAACACCGTAACGGTTTCGCCCGATTGCTCGTATTTGGCCAGTGTTTTCAAGGTGGAAAGCACCGTATTGTGAAATCCGTCGGCATGGCTGCCGCAATAGCTGGGGGTTGAGGTGTGAATAAAAACAGGCAGATCCATGGAACCTTCCTTCGATTCCCGATACTGACGGATGTGACCCGGAATGTCTTCACCGATGGTTTCAGACAAGCATGTGGATGCAATACCGATTACTGCAGGCTGGTATTGTTTGATGATGTTGTCGATGCCGGTGATGAAATTCTTGCTGCCACCATACACCGTCGATTCCTCGCTGAAATTGCTGGAGGCAATGTCCACCGGCTCCTTGTAATGACTGATCATGTACCGGCGGATGTACGTGGCACAGCCCTGACTGCCGTGAATGAGCGGCACGCAACCTTCTATCCCCTTGAATACCAGCGAGGCACCCAGCGGAGCGCAAAGTTTGCAGGAGTTCCGGGTGGAGGAATAGGATTTTAGTTCCGTAGCGGCTATCATTTTTCTTTATTTTTACGGGTGAATTGCCAAACCGGGCTCATTGCCGTGGCGTAAATTTCTTTGGCAAAATTGATCATGCCTTCGTAACCGGCAAGCGCTTCCTTTCGTTCGTGATTGTGATCGCAGAACCCCAAACCGATCTTATACGCGATGGGACGTTCCTTGACGCCGCCTATGAAGATGTCGGCCTGTTTTTCCTTGACGAAATGCGCGAGTTCCACCGGATTGGAGTCGTCCACGATGATGGTGCCCTCCTCGCACAGGTTCTTGATGAGCTCGTAATCTTCGGTAGTCCCCGTTTGGGAGCCGACGATGACGGTCTGAACGCCAATCAATCGCAATGCCTTGACAAGGGAAATGGCTTTGAAAGCGCCACCCACATAAATGGCTGCCTTCTTCCCGGTAAGTCGTTCCTTGTACCAAGCCAACTGCGGCATGAGTCTGGCAAATTCTTCCCGAACCAATGCACGGGCTTTGTCCATCATATCCTCATCCTTAAAAAAGCGGGCTACATCGTACAATGCATCGCTCATGTCTTCAATGCCGAAATAGGAAACCCGCATGGAAGGTATGTTGTATTCATCCTTCATCATCTTGGCCAAATAATTCATGGAGCCCGAACATTGAACCACGTTCAACGCCGCGTTGTGCGCATTTCGGATATCGTCCACCCGTCCGTCACCGGTGATGGTGGCATTCACGTGGACACCCATGCGTTTGTAGTAGTCAAGCAGGATCCAGAGTTCACCGGCCAAATTGAAATCGCCCAAAATATTGATGCTTTTTGCCGGAGTCGGTCGGTCCAGCGTTCCGACCAATTTGAAAATGGACTCGCAAGCCACTTTGTAACCGTCTTTTTTGGAACCTTGGAAACCAGGAGCCTGAACCGGAATGACTGGAATACCTTTTTCAGCAGCCAGTTGTTTGCAGATGCGTTCCACATCGTCACCGATCACGCCCACGATGCAGGTGGTATACACAAAAGCTGCTTTGGGCTGATGTTTGTCAATGAGTTCATTCAGTGATGCTTGCAACTTGGGTTCACCACCAAAAATCACGTCCCGTTCCTGCAAATCGGTACAGAAACTGAGCCGATGCAACTCGGGTCCCGATGACAGGGAACCGCGAATATCCCAGGTGTAGGCAGCGCAACCAATGGGGCCGTGTATCACGTGAAGCGCGTCGGCTATGGGGTACAAGACCACGCGCGAGCCGCAGAATACACAGGCACGTTGGCTCACACTACCGGCAAGACTGGCCTTGCCACAGTCGATGGTCCGCTCACTGGCGCCCGCCACCGATACCTGATTCAGCCTATCGTCCAAAATAGGAACCATATTACTTCTTGTTTAGTGGAAAAATTAAAAAAAAACGGGAGCAAACCATCCATTGGTCAAAGGCGTATGTCATCCTTCAACGGAACTCCGGGTTCGCTCCCGTAATTCCAAAAACAGGACCTTCACAGGCACGGATTCTGTCATTTATAAAGAAGATGAAAATCGAGTTCGCAGCGGACTCTACTGCTGGAACTCGAGTTTTTCTTCAGCACAGGTTCGATCAAATTGATCGAGCAGGGCATTAATAATTTGAATGGCCAAGTTCGCAGCACCGGCATAACCGGTTTTGGCGAAATAATTGTGCCCGGGCCGGTCGGCAATGGGGAATCCAAAACGGACAAACGGTGTGTTCTCATCACGGGCAATGTACTTGCCATACGTGTTGCCAATCAACAAATCCACGCCCTCTTGCTTGATCCACTGATGCATACGAAACATATCAGCCTGCTCACCGCTCTTGAATTTGGCTTCAGGAATTTCCTTGAGTAGCTCCTCCATGCGTTCGTCAAAATGCTTGCCAGGCGTACCGGTCACCACATAAACCGGCTTCATGTCCATGCTCACCAAGAATTCCACCAAGGGTATCAAGGTGTCGGGATCGCCCCACAAAGCTACCCGCTTGCCATATAAATACTTGGAAGCGTCTGAAATGAGGTCGATGAGTTGGCCGCGTTCAGTCGTTAAAGAATCCGGAATGGGCAAGTTGGCATGACGGCTGAGCGCCATCAGAAAGCGGTCAGTAGCCTTGAATCCAATAGGAATGTCCAGCGTTTCGAACTTGACCTTACACTTGTTTTCCAACTTGATGCAGGTGTCTTCCGTGCAATATTTGCCCAAACCCAACGTAAACTTGCTGTCTCCAATCAGTTTGAGGTCTGAAACCGTGGTTCCGCCGTCCGGGTACATTTTATAGGTTCCGGTGAGCGGCGTATCCAACACCCCCGTCATATCCGGGAACATAATGGTACGGGCTTCCATGACGGAAGCCAACCGTTTGATTTCGCCCATGTCGGAAGGTTCCATCCAACCGGCCACCAAGTTCACTACATTGCGCTTTTTGGGCGTGGCGGTGGCAAAAAACTTCACCATGGCTGCCACCTGATTGGAATAACCGGTCACATGCGTACCCACATAACTGGGTGTATTACAGTAAATAACATGCCTGCCGTCGGGAATACTGCCGTCGTCACCAGCCTTGGACACAATCTGATTCAAGTCGTCACCGATGGTTTCCGACAAGCAAGTCGTATGGATGGCCACCACTTCGGGGCTGTACACCGAAAACATGGTGTCGATGGCTTGCAACAAGTTGGCAGAGCCGCCGAATACGGAGGAACCTTCCGAGAAGGAACTGGTTGCGGCCATGACCGGCTCCTTGAAATGCCTGGACAGGGCGCTCCGGTGGTAGGAGCAGCAACCTTGCGAGCCGTGACTGTGAGGCAGGCAACCATGGATGCCCAATGCGGCATACATGGCCCCTATCGGCTGACAAGTCTTGGCAGGATTGATGGTCAGGGCTTTGCGATCGATCTCCAGCCCTGTGGTATGTTTTAGTAGCATAATGCGTCAAATTGATTAGTTGAATACATATTCGGCTTCTACAAAATCCTCCCGTTCCCATGGAGCCTTCATCTGTTTGAAAATAGTGCTGCAAGCAATCATTTCAATGTCTTTGTAGAAATTAATGGCACCCTCGAATGCGGCATACGGGCCTCCGGAGTCATAATTGTGAAGCTGTTTCAATGGAATCCCCATTTTCTGAACCACATATTTTTCCTTGATGCCGGCGCAGAAAATATCGGGGTGATAGAGTTCAATGAGTTTCTCCATTTCGTAATGGCTCAAATCGTCAATGACCAACATGCCTTTTGCCATATCCACCATCATGCCGTCGTAGTTGTTGAATTCCAAGCCTTCAGCCTTGAGTTGCTCCAGTTCTTCCTCTGTTTTGCGGGGATTGAAACGGGTGGCATCGGGCGTTACGGTGAGTTCCTCAATGTTGCGGCTGTCCGCGTCGATTTGAATGGTCGGGATGACCCGACGACCTTCGTAATCGTCACGATGGCCGAACTCATACCCGGCTGAAAGCGTTTTGATGCCGAGTTCGGTAAACAATTCCTGATAATGGTGGGCACGAGAGCCACCCACGAAAAGCATGGCCGTCTTACCGTTCGTTTTTTGTTTGGCTTTGTCGGCAGCAGCCTTGACAGCCACCATTTCCTCGGCAATCACTTTTTCAATCTGATCGATCAGCCCCTGATCGCCAAAATACTGCCCAACCTTGCGGAGCGATTTGGCCGTGGCTTCAGCCCCTACGAAATTGGCTTTGGTCCAGGGCACCCCGAACGATGTCTCCAACATTTCGGCCACGTAGTTGATGGAACGGTGACACATGACCAAGCTTAAATCGGCTGTGTGAGCGGTTTCGAATTTCTTAAGCGTGGAGTTTCCGGACATGGTCGAAACCAGTTCGATGCCGCATTTGTCGAACAAGTCTTCGATGGCAAAAGCATCACCGCCGATGTTGTATTCTCCGAGCACGTTGACACGAAATTTGTACTTGCCTTCCACCGTATCATCCCTACCAATCAGGTTCTTGTACAAACCGTTGTTGGCAATATGGTGCCCAGCCGACTGGGAGACGCCACGGTAGCCTTCGCAAGAGAATCCAAAGATGTTCACACCAGGAAGTTCTTCGGTCATTTGTCTGGCTACACGGTGTACGTCGTCACCAATCAGACCGACCGGACACGTGGAAAAGATGGCGATGCCTTTGGGATGGAACAGTTCGTAGGCTTCGCGAATGGCTTGTTTCAATTTTTCTTCCCCGCCGAACACGATGTTCGAGTCCTGCATGTCGGTGGAAAATGCGTAGGGAATAAAGTTTTCCTCCATTTCCGTTTCGGGACGGGTCTGGTTCCGGCGCGTGAGCCAGGAATAATAACCACAACCGATGGGGCCGTGCGTAATGTTTACGATGTCTCTGGTCGGACCGAGCACCACACCTTTGCAACCGGCATACGTGCAACCACGTTGGGTGATGATGCCCGGTATGGTACGAACGTTTGCTTGTATCTGTGGAATCGTATCCGGATCGCTCAAAACAATGGATTTTGCCCGTTTCTTCCCTACTTTTTTGGGATAGATTTCCAGGATTTCGTCCTTGAATGTGCTCAAATCCGGCGTTTCTATTATATTCTTTTTCATATTGAAAACCTCCTTTAGTCAAGTGTGAGATCGCCGGTTTCTCCCGTGCGAACACGAATGGAATCGACCGTATCGATCACGATTATTTTACCGTCGCCGCTGTGTCCGGACTGATTGGCCTTGATGATGGTTTCTACCGCCAAGTCCTTCTTGTCGTCCGTGACGACCAGCGTAATCATGCGCTTGGATTTCAAGCGCGGCATCTCTTGGATGAGTTCCCGAAGTTCAGGGTCCACGAAGGGAGCCTTTTCTAGGTCACCGTGCCCTTTCCCTCTGCCCATGACTGGCATAGCGGTGAAAGACGGAAGACCAGCTTCAGAGAGTGCCAACTTCGTATCGGCCATCATGGCGATGCGAATAATTGCCAGTATCAGTTTCATAATGCTAGGCTTTATTTATCTAAGTTTCCGCTGGAAATGGTGTAGCTTTCTTCCACCTTGGTCACGAAAATCTTACCGTCCCCGAATTGACCCTTGTCCCCTGAACGCGCCGCATCCATAATGGTTTCAATCACGAAATCCTTGTCTTTTTCGGGAATCACAATCATCAGCAAATCTTTGGGGAGTTCGTCGTAGGTCACATTTCCCACTTTGATACCACGCTGCTTGCCCCGTCCGAAGACGGAAAGTTTGGTGATAGCTGGGAAACCTGCATCAAACAAGGCTTTCATGACGATGGTGGATTTCTCTGGACGAACAATTGCTCTTAACAAATACATGTTTTTACCTCCTTATTATTAGTTCATAATTCCGAAACCGACCAAAAGCTCTTCCAGTTCGTTCATCGCCAAAGGCGTGGGAATTACATGCATGGTGTTGTCGTTTATTTTTTTGGCCAAAGCACGATACTCGTCGGCCTGTGCATGCTCAGGAGCATAATCAATCACCGTCTTTCGGTTGATTTCCGCATGTTGAACCATATTGTCGCGCGGCACGAAATGGATCATCTGTGTACCAAGTTTTTTGGCAAATTCCTGAATCATGTTCGATTCGTTGTCCACTTTACGGGAGTTGCAGATGAGGCCGCCTAGGCGAACCGTTCCAACTTTGCCGAATTTGGCGATGGACTTGCAAATGTTGTTGGCCGCATACATGGCCATCATTTCTCCGGAGCAGACAATATAAACCTCTTCAGCCTTGCCATCGCGGATGGGCATGGCGAATCCGCCGCAAACAACGTCACCAAGCACGTCGTAAAACACGTAGTCCAGTTCCTTTTCGGCATCATACGCGCCAAGTTGTTCCAACAAATTGATGGAAGTGATGATGCCACGACCGGCGCAACCGACGCCCGGTTCCGGACCACCCGATTCGACACAACTGGTTTCCAAGAAACCAGGTTTCAGAACATCGTCCAAGTCGATGTCCTCACCCTCGTCGCGTAGGGTGTCCAAAACGGTTTTTTGAGCCAAACCGTGCAACAACAAGCGTGTTGAATCCGCTTTTGGATCACAGCCTACGACCATTACTTTTTTACCCAACTCGGCCAAACCGGCCACCGTATTCTGGGTGGTGGTACTTTTACCTATACCGCCTTTACCATAAATTGCAATCTTTCTCATCTTTTTTTTCTTTAAGAATGAATACCCGCCTAAAAGGAAGCACAAAGCGTGCCAAAGGCATTCATTCCCAAAAAAAGACAAGTTTGGCGCCTGCTAGACCATTCGTTACCAGCCAATTACACCCAGATATTTTTTTTAATTATTTTTTTATTCCATTTGAATTCCCAAAAAAAACAATCTCAAAATCCTACCATTCCGTAGGTCCATTACCAAAATGTAGGTTTTCAGGGCAGCCAACCGCCATCACCTTCCCATTTTTTAGCATCATGACTGAACTCGCCAGCCGCTTCACCTCTGGAACATCATGACTGACCATCAGCGTTATCGAGTTCAGCCGGTGATGTGTCTTTCGAATTTCTTCCTGAAGCGACGTTCGCATTTCCGAATCGAGCGCCGAAAGAGGTTCGTCCAACATTAACAAAGCCGGTTTGGCTGCCAAAGCCCTGGCCAAAGCCACACGTTGCTTTTGACCACCCGACAATTGATGCGGTTTCCGCCCTACCAAAGCAGCCAAATCAAACAAATCGATCAAATCATCGGCAGCCGCACGATCTTTTTTCTTTTGGGCAAACAAGATGTTTCCTTGAACCGACATGTTTGGGAACAAGGCATAATCTTGAAACATGAAGCCAACATTTCGCTCCTGCGGTTTCAAGTTCACACCGGTCTTGGAATCAAACCAAACCGTATCCTCAAACTCAATCCTACCGCTATCCGGCTTAATCAATCCCGCCAAAATGCGGAGCAAGGTGGTTTTTCCAGCTCCCGAAGGGCCGTACAGACAAAGCAATTCCTGCGGAGAAACCTCCGTGTCGATTTCCAACATGGACGGACCAGCGGCTGAAACCATGGCGTGCCGAATCGAAATTTTCAACATGTTCAAAACCGTTTTTTTCGGGAGTTCATACTATAAATGACCGTCAATAAGACGAAGGAAATCAGGAAAAGCACCATCGAATATTGATTGGCCCTGTCGTAATTCATCGCCTGTACCTCATCGTAGATGGCAATGGACGCGACGCGGGTTTCGCCCGGCATGTTGCCACCCACCATGATGACCACGCCGAACTCGCCGATGCAATGCGCAAACGTCATTGCCACCGCCGTAACGACGGAAGGAATCATGTTGGGAATCAAAACCCGAAAAAAAGTGGTCACTGGCGATTTCCCCAAGGTTGCCGAAGCCTCCCTCAAACTCACCGGTATGGCCAACAAACCGTTCTGCAGCGGTTGCACCATAAAAGGCAGGCTGAACAGGATGCTGGCCAGCAACACGCCACCGAAACTAAACGCCAACCGCAGGTCAAAATACTGTTCCAAAAAGCGACCAAAAGCATTTGATGGGCTGTAAGCCACCAACATGTAGAACCCCAACACGGTGGGAGGCAGTACCATCGGCATGTTGATGAGCGCTTCCAGCAACGGCTTCCATAAAAAACGCTTGTAAGCCAGCAAGTAAGCCAACGGAAACCCGATGAGCAAAAGCAACACCGTCGTCCAAGTTGCCAGCTTGCCCGTCAACAACATGGTTTGAATGAAATCCGCTCCCATCGCCCGCAGTTACTTAGGAAGTGAATATCCGTACTTTTCCCAGAGCGACTGCACCGCCTTCGAAAGCACAAACTGTCGAAAACGCACCGCTTCCGTATTGAGCACCGACCGTTTGATCAAAATACAACTCTGCTCAATCGGCTTGTACCTATTTTCCGGAACCACATAGCAGAACCCTTTGCCCGCCATCTCCGGTGCCAACGCCAATGACAAGGCGACAAAACCGACTTCAACATTTCCTGTAAATGCATACTGCGCTGCTGCTGAAATGTTTTCAGCCACGACCAACTTGGATTTCAACTGTTCCTGAATGCCCAACGAGTTAATCAACGCAACGGAACGTTCTCCATACGGCGCCGTCTCCGGATTGGCAACGGCAATGCGTTTCACCGAAGCATCCTTCAAGACTTCCAAGCCCAACTTACTGACATCGAGCGTCGTACTGTACAAAGCCAGTTTTCCGAAAGCGTACGTGGTCATCGGGCCAACCGTCAAACCCTTGTCTTTCAGTTTCAATGGAAACTCATTGTCGGCAGCCATGAAGAAGTCGAACGACGCCCCATTGGAGATCTGCTGCACCAAGGTACCCGAACTTCCAAAAGTCAGATTGATCACCGATTTTGGATACGTTTTCAAATAGACCGTCTTGATTTCTTCGAGCACATATCGAAGGTTGGCCGCAGCAGCCACATTGACTTTTTGAGCAATAGCTGAACCCACCATCAAGGCAAACAGCAAGGTATAAAGTAATCGTCTCATAACTGGTTCGTTTTTGTATTAAAAAAAGTGGGTTTGATGGTGAGCATCACATAGGCCCATTGCGGAGGATTGATCTTGGTCCCCGCCGTTATCTTCTTTGCCAGCAAGGTGTTGTCGTTCGTGAAATACCAACACCAACCCGCCTGCAGCATCGATTGTGCGTTCAGCCTGTAATTCAGAATCAAATCGAGTTCCGAACCCAATTTTCTACCCCCGTTCGACAAGGCCTTGTCCGTTTGAAAAAGATGATAGGCTACATCCCCATTCAAATTCTTGCTTATTTTCGGGCTGAACCCACCGTAAAAGTCCAACAACCCCTGATCCAACGGAGCATCCCAATAATCCATCACCCCGTTGAACGTATGGTCGGCACCATAGAGTTTCTTGAAATTCGTCTGTTTGCCATCCGATGCCTTGTCATCCCCAGACAAATAATCGGCACCGGCATTGAAAGCCAAAAAGGCAAATGGCGCATAGTCCACTTTCAGTGCGTACAAGGAGCCCGACATGTCCTTGCCCTTGATGTTCTTGCCGGACTGAAAATACGCCGTACCCAAAACAGTCAGTTCACTACCCGGCGTTTGATATTTTAAATTTCCCCCATACGTCAGCGCGTGATTCATCTTGATTTTCTTGTAAGCGAGTCCCACCCCGACCGTGTCTTGAAGCCCTTCATCCACAAAAAGGACGCTGGCGTTCAAGCCTGGAAACAAATCCTTGGACAACCAAGCGAACGCCATGGAGCGGTATTTCACCGTATTGGCATACAGCGTTTCGGAAGAAATTTCCGAGTTGTTGTTGTAGGCCATCCCAAGGTGTAGTTGCCAATCGTTCAGATTGTACTTGAACAAAGCCATGTCGTGGGTGGTCCCCGAATTGCTCCACGCCGGTGCTGAAAACAGACGGCTGTCATCGTACTTGATGGTTTGGCGCCCAACTTTCAACGTTCCACCCGGCACGAGCACGAGTTCAGCCCAACCCTCATACAAAGCCGTCGATGCCTCAGGGGCTGAACTCGCGAATTGACCATAAACGCGTGCGTCCTGCAGCGTCACTTGGGCATTGAGCAAACCCGACGTGTAGGTCAACCCCAGTCGAGTTCGCTGACTCGTGAAAATACCCGGATCTTTCCCTTCCGCATTGGGACTCTTGAAACCGTCCCTCATTTCAGTCCGTGGCCTGATTTCAGCATCAATGACCACATTCTGACTTAAAACCTTTGCAGGGATGGCTGTTGAAACCGCCAACAAACCCGCACAAACCACTTTTTTACCGTTCATTACCTACTTTTAAAATTTTTGCGATATACTTTTGGAAGAATAACGCTACTTAAAAAAAACAGCGCTCCAAATCGCTGTTGCATGCATCCAAAAAACGAACCACTTCCAACTCACGCTTTTCAAAAGCCTCCATCAGTTTTTTCCCGTAAGGGCTGATGCTGCATCCGCCTCCGTCCTTCCCCCCTTTTTGCCGGACGACAATAGGCACGGGTGACAATCGGTTCACTCGGTCCAACAAATGCCAAGCATGTTGGTACGACATGTGCAAGTTTTTAGCTGCCGCAAGAATGGAACCATCCTTCAACACCTGGTTCAGCAATCGCATTTGCTGACTTCCGATAAAAAGTTCCCCTTCCCGATGCAGGGATACGTTTGCTTCTATGGTGAACACTCGATGACTCATATGGATGCTTTCATACGTGGACAACCAATCAAAGAACGTGCCAAACATTATATCACACTGATTTAATGATACTTAATCAACTATCGTCCATTCAATAAACATACATTTTCGGTGCTAAAAAAACCAATTGCTACATTTTGGTAGCCACGACAACTTTCATAGAAATGTCACATAAGAATGCTTGCTTTACGCTCCAATATGTTGTAATATTGTAGTCATATAGAGCAATTAGAAAGGCATGAAATCACTATCCATTCCGTACCTGCCCGACTTGAAATCGGTTGGGTTGGAACAAGCAGCCGAATACATCGATGAATCCGGCGCGCGATTTTCCATTGAGACGCTGAACTGGCCCAAACAGTTTGGCTACCGGCCCATTACCACCGTGAGCGCCGCCCACAGTAAAACCGACTTGTACCTTTTGTTTCAGGTGCACGGCAATTGCCTGCGCGCCGTCAACACGCACGACAACGAAAACGTGCACGAAGACAGCTGCGTGGAATTCTTCGTCCAACTTCCCGGCAGCGACGACTACTTCAACTTCGAATTCAACTGTTCCGGCGTCTGCAAAGCAGCGAAACATTTGAAGACCAGGGAAAACTTCCAGTATTTAAACTCTGCTGAAATGGCTGAAATAGAGCGTTGGTCCAGCATCGGCAAACGCGCGTTCAACGAAATGAACGGCATGTTCTCCTGGGAACTCTGTGTTCGAATCCCGCTCCATCTGATGGGTATTGACCCTGAAAATCTCCCGACAAAACTGTTGGGGAATTTTTACAAGTGCGCCGACGCAACCAACCAGCCCCACTATGTCACCTGGAACCCCATCAACACCGAAAGGCCGGATTTTCATCGGCCTGAGTTTTTTGGAGAAATTTATCTGGTTTGAAGCGCTCTCCGCCTACATTTTTTGGCTATCTTTGGATTAAAATCCAAGCAGCATGAAAAGGGTAAAACGCACATTCACACAAACATTCGTATTGATTCTTACCCTATGCACCTTTCAAAGTTGCATGCTTTTCCGCAACATCCTGACGGAAGAAGACGTGGTCAATTCCACCAAAAGGGTGCGTACCGATTTTGAATATCGATATGCTAGAGAACGGTATTCGCCGCTGGTCAGCATCACACAAACCATCGTCAAGGAAACAAAAGGAGACTCGGTCGGACCCATCACGTTCTATGAACGCATTCGACTGAACAGCAACAGTTTCAAACTTGAGAATAAAGTGTATCTGCTCATTGACAATGTGCCCTACCCCGGAAAAGTCGAATCCGTGGAGTACGAACGCGTTTCGAACATGGAGGAGAAACGGAAAGACGTCATGACGGTGGATTCCACCAAAATATCGGTGGTCACCGGTTTCGACAACCACGAGAACAACATCTACAAATTGACGTATTCCATCGATGAGAAGTTGATTGAAAAAATCAAGGAAGCCACCAAAATACAATTCAGGTATTATGCCGGTCCCGACATGATTACGACGGCCATGAACAGTTTCGAGCTCAAAACGCTGAAACTGCTCATAAGCACGCACTGATCAGCTCAATACGGATTCCACGTCCTGACAGGGCAGATTCCAAGCTTCGGCAACACCTTTGTAAACGACTTTTCCGTCCACAATATTCAAACCCTTCCGCAAATCGGGGTTGTTCCGGCAGGCGTTCTTCCAACCTTCATTGGCCAATTGCAAGGCATAAGGCAGCGTGGCATTGTTCAATGCGACGGTCGAAGTATAAGGCACGGCTCCAGGCATGTTGGCAACGCAGTAATGCACAATGTCGTCGATGATGAACGTCGGATTCTCATGGGTGGTCGGAACGCAGGTTTCAATGCAACCGCCCTGGTCAACGGCCACATCCACCAAAACAGTTCCCGGCTGCATCAGTTTCAGCATGTCGCGGGTAATGAGGTGAGGCGCCTTCGCACCTGGAATCAAGACGGCACCCACCACCAAATCGGCAGTACCGATGGCTTCGCAAATGTTGTAATGATTGGACATCAGAGTGGTCACATTGGCCGGCATGACGTCGTCGAGGTAACGCAAACGGGGCAGACTGATATCGATGATGGTCACTTTGGCGCCGAAGCCTGCAGCCATCTTGGCAGCTTGCATGCCTACGATGCCACCGCCCAAAACCACCACATTGGCAGGTTTCACACCCGGTACGCCACCCAACAGGATGCCTTTTCCTTTAATTGGTTTTTCCAAATATTTGGCGCCTTCCTGAATGGACATGCGACCGGCCACTTCCGACATTGGAATCAACAAAGGCAGGCTGTGGTCGGCTTTTTCGACGGTTTCATACGCCAGGCAAACGGCGCCGCGTTCCATCATGGCATGCGTTAGGGGTTCACAGGATGCAAAGTGGAAATAAGTAAACAGCAACTGGTCCTTCTTGATGAGCGGATATTCCGAATCGATGGGTTCCTTTACCTTGACAATCATGTCGGAGGCTTCATAAACCGCCTCGATGGTGGGCAATAGGATGGCACCCGCATCTTCGTAAGCTTTATCGCTGAACCCGCTGTTGACGCCAGCCTTGGTTTGTACGTAGACCACATGTCCCCGTTTTTTGAATTCAGCCACACCTGCCGGAGTCATGGCCACGCGGTTTTCATTATTCTTGATTTCTTTTGGAATGCCTACTTTCATGATCGTATGTATTTGGGATGGGTACTGATACAAATGTAAAAGCAAAAGAAATATTTTGTTCCATAGGCCATTAAATAAGTATTTTCACAAAGTTATACCGTATATTAGCAGCAATATTTTCATTTTCACTCCTCAAAAAATGCTTGAAAAAGAAAAATTGACTGAAAATTTGGTACAGGAGCAAACCATCAAGCCTATGAATCTGGACGAAACCGATAAAAAAATCCTGGAATTGCTGCAGGAAGACGCGCAACTCACCCTCAAGGACATGGCGAATCAAATCAATTTGTCCCTCACGCCGGTGCACGACCGAGTCAAGCGGCTCGAAAAAGAAGGTTATATTGAGAAATACGTCGCGTTGCTGAACAAGAAAAAAGTGGGCAATCACTTGACCGTCTATTGCCAGGTCACCCTCGTCAAACAAACCATCGACTTGTCCGATGCGTTCAACGAAGCGATACTCCAACTGCCTGAAGTGGTGGAATGCAGCTTTGTCTCAGGCACGTTCGACTATTTCCTAAAAGTCGTTTTGCCCGATATGGAGAGCTACCACAACTTCCATCAGAAAAAACTGTCGATTCTCCCCCAAGTAGCCCTGATCAACAGCTTTTTCATCATTACGGAAGTAAAGAACACCACCGTACTGCCCATCGCCTGAGTTTAAACGTCGAGAAGATCGGACATCACCGAATCTGAGACGAACAACCCTTTGCGCGTCAATCGGAGCCATTCGCCTTCCACCACCAATGTTTCGTTGTGCAGACTGATCAGGGCGTTTTTAAGGCAATAATCCATCACCTTGGGACCAAACTGCTCGGCAAGTTCCTTCATGTTCAAGCCTTTCAATGTGCGCAACCGAGTGATGATGAAGTCATTGTACGAAGTCACCGCATCCAGTTCCTCCGTTTCCCTAAAATCGATATCCGACGCCATGCCGTCGATGTACCGCTTCAAGGATGGCGGGTTGAACCGCCTCACCAAGCCGTTGTAGGAGTGCGCACCAGGTCCGACACCCAAATACGACGAACCGTCCCAATAGGAGGAATTGTGTTTGGACCTGCAACCCGACAATGCAAAGTTGGACAACTCATAATGCTCGAAACCAGCCTCTTCCAGCAACGCTTTCATACCGAAGAAGCAAGCTTCCGAAAGCTCTTCCGAAGCTTGTTTCAGTGCCCCGCTCTGGAGCTTGGAATACAAAACCGAGCCCTCCTCCCAACTCAGCGAATAGGATGACACATGCGTCACGGGAAGTGAAATTGCCAGACGTACCGAATCCAAAAAGCGTTCCACTGTCTGTCCCGGCAAACCGTACATCAAATCCAGACTGATGTTGCTGAACCCTTGGCGGGAGCACTCCTGTATGGCCTCGGCAGCAGCAGAAGCCGTATGCCGCCTGTTGATGGCCCGAAGCTCCACATCGTCGAAACTCTGCACTCCGATGCTGATGCGGTTGAAGGGCAAACTGCGGAGCATGGAAATGTACGCCGGCGTCAAGTCATCCGGATTGGCTTCCAGGGTGATTTCCTCACACAAAGAAAGGTCGTAAAACGCAGAAATAGCGTTAAGAAGGAGTGAGAATTCCTCAAAAATCAGTTGCGAAGGGGTTCCACCCCCAAAATAGATGGTACGCAAAACCGGCCTTTCCGTTCCAAGAAAAGCCGGCTCCGTGCGAAGTTCCTCCAACATAGCGTTCAGCCATTCCGTTTTCTGACCTGTCTGCTCAACCGAATAGAAATCGCAATAGAAGCATTTGCTCTTGCAGAAAGGGATATGTAGGTACAGTCCGTTGTTGGTCACGCTATTGTTTCAAAACATAGTTGTATCGGTTCAGGTAGACCCCGATGCGAAAACCGTTGGAGACGAAATAGCCCGAATAACCGGTGTCCCAGTAGTTTTGGCCAAGGTCAAAATTCCGTTCCGCACTATACGTATAATCGCTCATTTTAACACCCACCCCCAAAAAGGCTTCCATGTACATGATGTCGAACAGCCGCCATGTATAGCCGATGTTCACCGACAAGCCCAGGTTGGCAACCGTCTGATTGTATTTAAACTCGTCATTGATGGTATAACCCGTATTTCCATACGAATCAGTGTACGGAAGGTATTGCCTGCCCATGTAACTGTAGTCGGTCTGCAAAACATCCAATGCACCAGAAACGAACGGCCCCATGCCGTCGGTCACCTTGCGGGTGTGTGCGGTCACCGGATAATACCGATAGGTCAGGCCAAGGCCGAACCCTTTGTCGATGGCATCCGTCGGGTCGTAAATGTACGAGTTGTACCTGGGATTTCCAAACTGCAGCCGAGGAGCGATGGTGAGCCAGTTCCGAGGAGACAGGCGCAGGTCAAGGTCGATTTCAGCCGCCTTGTACGTGAATGACAGTGGTTGGAAGCCAAGGGCAAGCGTCGGAACTTGTTCCTTGATGACGTAATCCTGAGCAAAAAGAGGGGATGCGAGCAACAAGGCTGCAAAAACGATGAGAAGGTTTTTCATATCGGATGTGGTTAATAAATCGTACTGAGTTCCTGAATGCTGTCGTTGGAATAGGCGTATTGTTTGAGGCCTGAACTGTAGGAAAGGGAAAGAATACCGTTTTTGGCAATGACATCGTACGGAGTGCCGTCCAGAGTTATTCGGTGCAGAGCGGTCAGCGCCAACGGATCGGTAGCATCCATGACTACCAAATCCATACCGTCGCAAAGGAACAAAAGGTGCCCATCGATGCCCAATCCACGTGGATTGACCATGGGATAAATGCCCACATTCTTGGGTGTGGTGATTTTGGACAAGTCGATGACTTCCAACTGGTCGACGCCTCGACTGCAGGACCAAGTATCGTAATCGGTCCGCAGAGTGACATACGCGTATTTGCCCTTCACCACCACGGGGTCACAACTGGTCACATGCGTGTACAGGTAGACAAATTCGGGTTTGGCGGGGTCGTCCAGTTTGAAGATGTACATGCCGTTGGTGGAACCCAAAAACAACAAACTATCGGTCGGAAAAATCGTTTCAATTTGATTGCTCCAGCTGGATTGAATTCTGGAAGTCCGAGTGATCTTGGTGGAATCCGAAATGTCAAACGTCTGCAGGTACGTTTCGTCCACCACATACAGGTGGTTGCCCACACAGGCGAAGCGAGCCATGGAACCGCCCGTACCGCTGGAACTGCTGTCGGTACCGCTATTCAAAACCCCGTCGCACGAAAACAACACGCTGGTCAATGCCAGCAACATCAGTAGTTTTTTCATAGAGCGGCAGTTTTAGTGGTCCAACCTACAATTTCCGTATTGGCAGGCCGGTTGATGCGGGAAAAAGCCCAAGGAATGTAACCGTCCGGGCTGACGATTTCGGGCAATGCCTTCTTGTTTCTAGCCAATTCCTTGGCTTTTAAGGTGCTGAAATCGATCTTGACGCCCACCAGGTCCACGGCATTGTCCACATACAAGACATGGTTGCCAACCGCCAAGCTTTGGCAGCCGGGCACTCTCAAAAAACCTTTGCGGACGGGGTGCGAGGGGTCGGTATTGTCAATGAGGTGAATCCCTTTGTATTGTTCGACCACCAGCAACCAAGTACTATAAAGATAGATGCGACCTGGATTTTGAAGCGGCATGGCCGAAGCGACCAACTGAACCGAATTCTCCAATTCGGACCGGTCCATGAGCATGGGTATGTACGAGGCACCAGTATAGATGCTGGAACCCGACAACAGCAGGATGGAAAACAAGAGCAGCAGTTTTTTCATAGCACTTCGATTTACAAGGAACACGTTAAAAAGATGTTGCTTTCATTCGAAACGCTACAGCTATCTTAACGAAAAGTACATTTTTCTTTGACGGAAATCCGCCCGTTCGTTTTTTTCATTCGAACTGCCTGGGTCACAGCGTCGTGGTAAAAGAACAAAATTTGCCCCTCGGTGCCGACTTCGTCCAACAAACGAATTTTTTCATCGACCGAAACCACGGCCGAATTGTCCACGGCGGCGATGCAGAGCGGCAGCAAGTGGGGTTCCATGGGAATGACGTCGCCGCAGAATACGTAGGTTTCAATGCCGTCGGTCACGAAGGAAACCAACTGGTCGTCGGTATGCCCCTGAAAGAATTTGACGCGAACACCTTTGAAAAGTTCCCGATCACTATGAACCAGTTTTAATTGCCCGGCATCCTTCAACACCTGAATCACTTGTGGCACAAACGAATCGGATTCCCAAAGCGGCGGTTTCTGAGCCATCTCCCATTGGCGCGCGCTTGCCCAATAGGTGGCGTTCGGAAAGGCAGGTTTAAGAACTCCATCTACCGAGACGACCGACCCGCCACAATGGTCGAAATGGAGGTGGCTCAGCACCACATCCGTGATGGCTTCGGGATTAAAACCAAGCTTTTGAACTTCATGCACCAGGCTGTGAAGGCCATGGAAATGGTAGTACGACATACCATCCACCACCGCAGGGCCAACACCTGTATCAAACAATACTTGGTGGTCGCCCAAGTCGGCAAACATCACACGCATCGTCAACGGGCATCTATTATCCTCATTGACAGGATATTTTCGAGCCCAGACCTTGCGTGAGACAATGCCGAACATGGCACCGCCGTCGGTGGAAAAAAAACCAGTTTCGATGGCCTGAATTTTCATTTTTTGCCGTACTTTTGCACCACAAAACTAAGCGAAAATTTTCGATTAATACGCACGAATGAGAATACACTTTGTCGCCATTGGTGGCGCTGCCATGCACAACCTGGCGATTGCCTTGCATCTGAAGGGCCATGAGGTCACCGGATCGGATGATGAAATCTTCGATCCAGCCAGCGCAAACTTGGCCAAGCATGGTCTTCTACCCGAAAAATTCGGTTGGTTTCCGGAGAACATCGTCAAAAGTTTGGACTGCATCGTATTGGGCATGCACGCCCGAGAAGACAACCCCGAACTGATCCGAGCCAAAGAATTGGGCATCCGCATCTTTTCGTATCCCGAGTTCCTATACGAGGAAACTCAGAACAAGACCCGCGTGGTCATCGGCGGCAGCCACGGCAAGACCACGGTCACGTCGATGATTCTGTTCGTGCTTAAAAAGATGCAGATGGACTTCGACTACATGGTCGGCGCCCAAATCGAAGGTTTCGACACCATGGTGCGCCTATCAGAAACCAGCCGCATCGCCGTTTTCGAAGGCGACGAATACCTCACCTCACCCATCGACCTGCGCCCCAAGTTCCACGTCTACCGCCCGCACATCGCCGTAGTCACCGGCATTGCCTGGGACCATATCAACGTATTTCCCACCTTCGAAATCTATGTGGAGCAGTTCGCCATTTTCGCCAGAATGGTGGAACGCGACGGCAAATTCATCTATTTCGAAGAGGATCCCAATTTAAAAGTCATTGCTGAAAACCTCCGTGAAGACCTCACCGCAATTCCCTACAACGCACATCCCAACCACATTGCGGAAGGCAAGACCTGGTTGGAGACCAAATATGGCGACTACCCCCTACGCATCTTCGGCAAGCACAACCTGCAGAACATCCAGTGCGCGCACATGGTTTGCCGCCAACTTGGCGTTTCCGACAAAGACTTCTACACCAGCATCAGCGAGTTCAAGGGCGCGGCCAAGCGCTTGCAGATTTTGAACGAAACCGACGATGCCACCATTTTCCAGGATTTCGCCCACTCACCCTCCAAGCTTAAAGCCACGGTTTCAGCCGTTAAGGAACAATACCCGGGGCGCAAGCTCACCGCCTGCATGGAGTTGCACACCTTCAGCAGCCTCACAGCCGACTTCCTGCCCGAATACAAGGACAGCATGAAAGATGCCGACCAGGCTTTTGTGTACTACAACCCCAAGACCATCGAGCATAAAAAACTGCACGCCATCACACCCGAACAAGTGGCCGAAGCCTTTGGCGGAACGAATGTGGAAGTATTCACCGACTCGGCGCTGCTTGTTGAACGGTTAAAAAGCTTCACATACCGAAAACACAACCTGTTGATGATGTCTTCCGGTAACTTTGACGGGGTGAACCTCAAGGCGTTCGCCATGGATTTAATCGTATAAGATGCTCATAGCCAGAGGTAAAAAGACCGAGAATATTGCAGAATACCTGCTGTACATGTGGCAGATCGAAGACCTCATCCGGGCCTTCGCGTTCGACATTGAAAAAATCCAGACTTTCATCATCGATGGTTATGAACAGCCTGCGGAAGTAAAAAAGGAAATCCGCGACTGGTACGAAAGCCTCATCGAAATGATGCGGCTGGAGAATGTCACCGCCGGCGGGCATTTGCAACTCAATAAAAACGTCATCACGGAGTTGGACGAGTTGCACAAATTACTGTTGAGCTTGCCCAAGGAAAATTTTTACCTGATGACCTACCACAAGGTGCTGCCCCTCATCGTGGAGTTGAGGGCCAAACCGGGTGGTACTGCCTTCGGAGAAGTGGAAACCTGCCTCAACCTGCTGTATGGCCTATTGATGCTCCGCCTCCAAAAAAGAGAGATTTCCGACGAAACGGCACACGCGGCCACGCTCATCAGTGAGTTCCTGCGCATGCTTTCCGCCAAATACAAACAAGATAAGGAAGAGGGTCTCGACCTCGATTGAATCATGGGTATAGCATTTCCACACACCGGACTGATCGGTGAAGAAACAGACAAGAACGCTGCAGTTTTCGATTTCGGCTTGTATGTCAAACGAATCCTCATCACCGGTGCCAATGGGCAATTGGGCAACGAGATGCGTCTCTTAGCCGAAGAGTACGATAACTTCACGTTCGATTACACCGACATTGCCGAACTCGACCTCTGCAATGCGGAAGCCGTTCGAGACTACTGCGAACGCACCAGGCCCGCCTACATCATCAACTGCGCCGCCTACACGGCTGTGGACAGGGCCGAAGACGACCTCGAGCTGTGCCGGAAAGTGAATCGGGACGCCGTGGAAAATCTGGCCAAGGCGGCTACTGTAATTGGCGCCAAAGTTTTGCACGTGTCCACCGACTATGTATTCGACGGAACCAACACGACACCCTATTTGGAAACCGATCCCGTTTGTCCGGCTTCCGCTTATGGCCGCACCAAATTGGAGGGCGAGGAGGCTTTGCAAGCTTTTTGCAAGGATTTCGTGATTGTACGCACCGCCTGGTTGTATTCGGAATTTGGCGGCAACTTCGTAAAAACCATGATTCGCCTGGGCAATTCACAAGATTCCATTCCTGTCGTTTCCGATCAAGTGGGCTCCCCAACCTACGCCAGAGACCTGGCCGATGCCCTGATGGACATCGTTTCCGCTTCCGAAAAAGGCAAGTTTATTTCCGGTATTTACCATTACTCGAACGAAGGCGTCTGCTCTTGGTACGAATTCACCTTGAAAATCCACGAACTGGCCGGCATCACCACTTGCAAAGTCAGCCCCATCGCAGCCAAGGACTATCCGGCTAAAGCCCCCCGCCCAGCCTACAGCGTGCTGAGCAAAGAAAAAATTAAAGCCGACTACGGCATTCACATACCGACCTGGGAAGAAAGCCTGGCGGATTGCATCTCAAAACTCTAATGACTGAACTCGAAAAAGAAATCGCGCGGAGACGCACGTTTGCCATCATATCCCACCCCGATGCGGGTAAAACGACGTTGACCGAGAAACTCCTCCTTTTCGGGGGTGCCATCCACGTGGCCGGCGCCGTCAAATCCAACAAGATCAAGAAAACCGCCACCTCCGACTGGATGGACATCGAAAAACAGCGCGGTATCTCGGTAGCGACTTCCGTGATGGGTTTCGATTACCACGATTACAAGGTCAACATTTTGGATACGCCTGGTCATCAGGACTTTGCCGAAGACACTTTCCGCACATTGACTGCCGTGGACAGTGTCATCATTGTGATTGACACCGCCAAAGGGGTGGAAAGCCAGACCCGCAAACTCATGGAAGTCTGCCGCATGCGCAAGACACCGGTCATGGTCTTTGTCAACAAGATGGACCGTTCCGGCAAGGATGCCTTCGACCTCTTGGACGAGTTGGAGGCTGAACTCGAAATCGCCGTTCGCCCGCTCACTTGGCCCATCAACCAAGGTCCCGACTTCAAAGGCGTTTACAATATTCTGGACGAAAGCCTCAATTTATACACGCCTTCCAAACAGACCGTGACCGACAGCGTCGGCATCGAAGACATCAACAGCCCCGAACTCGAAGCATATGTGGGTGACCGCAACGCGCAAACACTCCGCAAGGACTTGGAACTCATCGAAGGCATCTACGATCCGTTCGATGTGGAAACCTACCTGAAGGGTGATCTGGCTCCCGTATTTTTCGGTTCCGCCCTCAACAACTTCGGTGTCAAGGAATTGCTGGACTGTTTTGTTCGCATCGCCCCGAAACCACGCCCCATCCGGACGGAAGAACGCCTCGTCAGCCCTGAGGAAGAAGCCTTTAGCGGCTTCATCTTCAAGATCCATGCCAACATGGACCCCAACCACCGCAGCTGCATCGCTTTTTTGAAAATCTGCTCGGGCAAGTTCGAACGCAACGTCAACTTCAAACATGTGCGTTACAACAAAATGCTCAAGTTCTCCGCCCCCACCGCCTTCATGGCTCAGAAAAAGTCCATCGTGGACGAAGCCTGGCCGGGCGACATCGTGGGTTTGCCCGACACCGGCAACTTCAAGATTGGCGACACCCTGACCAGCGGTGAAGACCTCCACTTCAAGGGCATCCCCAGCTTCTCGCCCGAAATGTTCAAGTACATCGAGAACGCCGACCCCATGAAGTCCAAGCAACTCCAAAAAGGCATCGACCAGCTCATGGACGAAGGCGTGGCCCAAAACTTTACGAACCAGTTCAACGGCCGCAAGATCATCGGCACCGTGGGCCAGCTTCAATTCGAGGTCATTCAATACCGCCTCGAGCACGAATACAACGCGCAATGCCGTTGGGAACCCATCAGCCTGTTCAAAGCTTGCTGGATCGAATCGGACAACGCGGCTGAACTGGATAATTTCAAGAAGCGGAAATACCAGTACATGGCCTACGACAAGGAAGGTCGGGATGTGTTCCTGGCCGACTCGGAGTATGTGCTACGAATGGCGCAGAACGACTTCAAGGATATTCGGTTCCATTTCAATTCGGAATTTTAAACACCTTATTTTTAAAGGAATATCCGTTTGTCAATCATGAACGGCTCAACATCGTTTACCGTTGCGGCTTGTCCCCCTTCAATCGGAAGTGCATGGCACTGTTCACGCTGTTCGGTTTGGGAGCGATGATTTCAAGTTTCGGGTTGTTGAGCAGGCGGATCATCTCGGCTCCGGCTAACATGACGGTACCATAAAAGGACGTCTTGCTGCTGGTGCCACGGTAGAAGTAGTAGGTGTTGTCGTGGGCTAAGGTCGTGCCTTCGACAATGCCGCTGACTTCGCCATTGGGCAACACTTTGGAAGCCACCGCATTCCAACCCGTCACTGCCACCGGGCCGTAGACGTGGCTGATCCAGCCTTCGTTGATGCCTTTGGCGATGCTGTACACGAACAAGGCGCTGGCTGATGTTTCAAGGAACGTTTCAGGGCGATCGAGCAGGTTGTGCCAGAGGCCGGTTCCATCCTGCAGTTCAGCCAGTTTCTTGATGTGGCTGCGGTACAGGTGCAGCACTTGCTCGCGGCCCGGATGGCTGGCAGGCAGCACACTCAAGAGTTCAGCCATGGCCGTGGTGCACCAAGCATTGGCGCGGGCCCAATGGAATTCAGGGTCGTAGTCGGAGGAATTCGCGTTCCATCCGTGGTCGTACAGGCCCTCCGAAGGGTTGAAAAGTCGGTCGGAAAGCTGAACGACTTGTTTCACCGCATCGTCGTAGTACTTGGTGTTGCCCGTCAACGAGCCCATTTGGGCCAAAAACGGAACGCACATGTAGAAATCGTCCGCCCACAACGATTCGGGTTGCGGTCGTTCCCTGGCAATGGTGCCGTCCTGGAGTCGGAATTGCTTGTGGGATATGTAGTTGTCCACCGTATCGATCCAACTCCGGAAGCGAGGGTCGTGCCGTACTTTTTCCGTCTTGATGAGTGCTGCCGAAATGGAACCGCAGTGGTCCAACGCCTTCATATGGATCATCTTGTCGTAGATGTGGCTCTTGATGAGTCCTTGCTCCTGCATCTGGCGGAAATAGGGCATCGCCTTGAACGTGAAGTCGAAATAGCGGAATGCGAAGTTGGCGTAGCTCGTGTCGCCAGTCGCCAAGGTCATGGCTTGGCAGGCCGAAAGGGAAACACCGTTCGGATAACTCCAACCGATAAAAGGTTCGAGCGAGTCGGGAATGACGGCGTTTTTGTTGGGTTTGGTGAAATTTGTCACGGGTTTGCCGGTAGTGGCGTCGAACACGTTGAAAACCGCATGTTGCACAAATCGCTGCTGAATTCGGTCCACGACATCCTTGACATCCGCAGCCGATGGAACGACGTACGAAACTGGATAGTTCGGCATACTTTCATCCTTTTTTGAGGCTGGGAAGTCTATTTGGGAGAAACTGCTGCTTGCCTGCAACAGCAAGGCCAAGCCCATAAAAAGTCGTTTCATCATGGCATCGTTATTGCTTGTACTTTTGTTTGAACCACCAATAAAGCAATACGCCGATACCGATCATGATCAACCAGGAATACAGATAGCCGTACCGCCAGCCCAATTCGGGCATGTTTTGGAAATTCATGCCCCAGACACCGACCAGGAACGTGAGTGGTATGAAAATGGTGGCCACTACCGTCAACTGCTTCATAATAAGGTTCATCCGCAAATCGTTGTTGGCAATGTACAAATCCATGAGGGCTGAAAGCGTTTCCCGATTGGCATCCAGCATGGACTTCACTTGGCGCAAATGGTCGTACGTGTCTCTAAAATAAATCATGGTGTCGCTTTTGATCAAGGCGGAATCGAGCATGAGAAAATGGCCGAACGCTTCGTGCAAGGGCGAAACCGCTTTCAACAGCCGTGCATGGTCCCGGCGGAAATGTTGGATCTGTTGACCCGTTTCCTTATGGTCGGCCTGAAATTCCATCAATTCGTCTTCCATGTCCAGCAGGTTGCTTTGTTGGTATTCCAAGACATCGTAGTAGGAATCCACCACCAGACTCACCAACAAATTGAACAGAAAATCGGCGCCGTGTTGACGAACCTGCCCCACTCCTTCCGTGATGGCCTTGCACACCAAATCGAAGCGATGGCCGGTACCCTCCTCGAACGAAAGGACGAAGTCGGGCCCTAGGATGATGCTCTGGTGGTCGCGAACCATTTCCTTTTCATCGTTGTACGTGTAGGCGTCCAGAACAGCAAACAGCCCTTTGCCCGTATCTTCCATCTTGGCAATGTGCAATGAGTTTAGAATATCCTGAACCATGGGCAGTTGAACCCCTAGTTTCGTACAAAGTTTTGCAATCTCCGATTCGTCCGAAAGGCCGAAAAGGTGCACCCAGTTGGTTTTGCCTGGCTTAAACTTCAAGTCTTTCAAATCGTGCACCACGATGGTTTCCGAGCTGTTGGCATCGAAACTGGTCAATTGAATGTTGGTGGCGTGGGTGAAGTTGCCGTTGTAGTTCAGCCCGCCATACAGCAGGTTGTTCCGGCGCTTGCGGAGTTCTTTCTTTTTAGGCGATGTTCTCATGAGGATTCCGAAATTTTCGCAAATATACTAAACCATTCTCCTGAGAAATCAGAGCGATGGAATTTTATTTGAAATAATGTTTGATAAACCGATTATTCATACAATATTTGCCTGACATAACCGAAATCAGATTCATGAGACACGTCATCACCCTTTGCCTCGGATTCCTAGCCTCTTTGGCAACCGTTTTTTCAGCCACCATCACCGGAACCGTCACCGACGCTTCAAACGGCAACCCACTGGAGTCTGTATCCGTATTCATAACGGGAACCACGTTCGGTACGACCACGCGTTCAGACGGTACGTTCAACTTGAATTATACGCCCAGCGGTTCGTCCCAGTTGGTGGTGGCCCACCTCGGGTATCAAACGTTTACGAAAAATGCGAACGAGATACCTGCCGGCCAGCCCCTCGTTGTGGCTTTGCAAGTCAAATCGATGCAGCTGTCCACCGTTCAAGTGCTCGGATTCGATTCCAACCGCAAAAGAAACATGGCTGAATTCCTCTTTGGATTCATGGGCAATTCGGAATTCGGGAAGAATTGCACCATCCTCAATCCCAACGTCTTGCGATTGGTTCGAAAGCCCATTCCCGGGAAAATAGGCCAGGATGAGCTTTATGCCTACGCCGACAGCGACCTGTTTATTGAAAACAAACTCTTGGGCTACACCATTCGGTACACGCTGGAAAGCTTCAGCCAATCCAAGTATCAGACCACCTTCAAAGGCTATCCGCTGTTCCTGGACAACCTCTCCCGTTCCAAAAATCAGGACAGGACGATGGCTTATCGCGAAAGGGCCTACCAAGGTTCCCAGATGCATTTTTTCAGAAGCTTGTTTACCAAATCGTTGCAGGAAGAAGGTTTTAAAATCTACAAAGTGAATAAAGACTTCAACTTCGATATGTTGAGTGCTCATTTCGGGCTCATGGCCGACACTATATTCGTACCCGAGGCGGGCAAGCACATGGTTCAGACGGAAACGCCGTTGAGTCTGTACGATTATTTGTACCTCTTGGAGAAATCGGCCGCGCTCAATTTTGCCGAGCCCTTCGAGGTGCGCTATACCTTGAGCGGAGAAGACAGGGCTTATGTCAACAACGTGCTCTATTACAACGGAATGTCCCGTACCATAGGACAACAGACATCCATCGCGCTGCTGCAGGACCAATTGCAGGTTTTCTACCCCAACGGTGCCATGAAGAATGCGGGTTCGCTCACCACCATCGGTTACTGGAGTTTCAAAAAGGTGGGCGAAATCATGCCTTGGGACTACCAACCGCCCAAAACTGCCAAACATGTCGTAACTTTGCACTAAACGGTTCGACCATGTACAAGATTTTGATTTTCTTTTTGTTGCTGACTTCAACGTTGAGCGCTCAGAACGCCGATATTCGGTTGCTACGACACATCTATTCCTCCGAAACCCTGCCGGCCGACCCGTTCTTCCAATTCATCTCGGACTCGCACGTGGTCGTCATCGTCGGTGCACCGCTTGCCATGGGAGTTACAGCCTTGCTCACCCACAACGATGACTTGCTGAACCAGACGCTGGAGCTCGGTGCCGCTTCCGCCCTGAACCTGGGCGTGACCTACCTGCTCAAATACAGCATCAATCGGGACCGACCCTATACGACTTACCCCGACATCATTCCAAAGTCCGTGGATGGCAGCCCTTCGTTTCCGTCGGGGCACACCTCGTCTTCCTTTGCCGCAGCAACTTCGCTGAGCCTGATCTACCCCAAGTGGTACGTCATCGCGCCCAGCTTCATTTGGGCCGGCACCGTGGGCTATTCCCGCGTGTACCTGGGCGCACACTACCCCAGCGACGTGGCAGCCGGAGCGCTGGTCGGCATCGGTTCAGCCTTGCTAGCCCATCAAGCCAACAAGTGGTATCAAACCAAGCAAAAAGCCAAACATGGAAAATTCGAATAGATTCAGCCTGAAAAAACTCTTCCGCAGTTTCGGCTTTGCCCTCACTGGCATAAAAGAGCTCATCCAATCCGAGCAGAATGCCCAAATTCACCTGTTCATCAGCATCTGCGTCATCATCGCAGGCTTTCTGTTCCGGATTTCAGCCAGTGAATGGTGCATCGTCGCCTTGTGCATCGGCTTGGTGTTGGCCGCCGAAGCGTTCAACACGGTTTTCGAGAAACTGGTGGATCATCTGTTCCCCCAAAAACACGAAACAGCACGGCTCGCCAAAGACATTGCTGCCGGCGCCGTACTGTTCTGTGCGTTGATGGCCGTGGTGTGCGGCGTCATCATCTTTCTCCCGAAACTTTTGAGCCTCTTTTAGAATTTGTACTGGATGGTCGCTCCGATCTGGCGAGGCCGGTTCTGTTGCGCAAATGCCTTGCCCATCGATTCGAAATAAAACGTCTTGAACGACTCGTCCAGCGCGTTCTTCACCCAAAACTGCAACTCACAACTACCTTTGACCAAAGCCAATTGCCCGTCGGCCACACCACTGAAGGCTTGCTGCACGTCGTTCTTCTCCGTCCAATAAATCGGCCCGTTGGCTGAATACTGCCCAGAAAGCACCACGTTGTCCAACAGGGGAGCGTGCACGTTCAAGGTATAATCCGCACCGAATGAAAGCGTATGCTTGGGAATCATCGGAACCGATTTGCCCTTGTAGTCCATTTCCTGATACACCCCGTTCACCCGCACCGAATCCGAATACTTTGTGAAACGGGCTTCCGTAAAGCCGTAAGAGGCGCGAAGGTCCAAATTGGCTACCGGCTTGGCCAACACACTCAGCTCGAAACCCTTACTGTAGCTTTGACCCGCATTCTTCATCATCCGGCCGAACCCGCTGGGCGAGAACTGCGCGATTTGACGGTTGTAGCAATCCACGTAAAAGAGCGCTCCGTCCACCTGCAAGCGGTCGGCTAAGGGCTCGGAGTGGAAGCCGACCTCGTAGTTCCAACTGAATTCGGGGTCGTACGAAAGGATGGACGGAACGTTCTCCACGTTTTTGG
>Ga0302215_10000507_pt1 | contig 28860 bp, 19 predicted proteins | sample II_Fen_N3_1_FD_194580 | JGI IMG/M metagenome (GOLD analysis project Ga0302215, IMG submission 194580) | Peat permafrost microbial communities from Stordalen Mire near Abisko, Sweden - II_Fen_N3_1 | ecosystem: Environmental > Terrestrial > Soil > Wetlands > Permafrost | place: Sweden: Abisko... | reverse complement strand
GACTTTCACCACCCGAAAGCGTACTGGATGACTGTCCGAGTTTGACATAGCCCACACCCACATCTTGCAAAGGTTTCATTCGCTTCACAATTTTCTTTTCGGTATGTCCTGTATTTTCTGTAAAAAATTCAATGGCCTGATTCACTGTCATTTCCAACACATCATAGATATTCACACCTTTATATGTCACATCCAACACATCTTGCTTGAACCGTTTCCCGTGACAATGTTCGCACTCCAAAACCAAATCAGCCATGAACTGCATTTCCACCGTTACCGTTCCTTCACCCTGACACTCTTCACATCGTCCACCTATGGTATTGAATGAAAAATGTGATGCAGTGTAATTCATTTGCTTGGACAATTGCTGATCGGCAAAAAGTTTGCGAATTTCATCGTAAGCTTTTATGTAGGTTACCGGATTTGATCGCGATGACCGTCCGATAGGATTTTGATCGACAAATTCAATGTCTTTGACTAACAACATACTACCTTTCAATGTTCCAAACTGTCCGGTTCTATCAGCTACACCACCATAATGTTTTTTCAATGCTGCATAAAAAACATTGCGTACCAACGACGATTTACCCGAACCACTCACGCCTGTTACCACTGTCATTACATTCAGCGGGAACTTTACATCAATGCCTTTCAAATTATTTTCACGGGCACCAATTACTTCAATGAAATTATTCCATTTGCGTCTACGCTCAGGAACCGGAATTTTTTCCAGACCCAACAAGTACTTTAAGGTATGAGATTTTTCAATTTCGTAAGGAACTGACTCATCGCCAGTTGATTTTACATGATCGGGCTTTCCCTGAAATACAAGTTCACCACCTAAACGACCCGCATTAGGACCAATATCGATAATATAATCGGCAGCACGCATAATTTCTTCATCGTGTTCCACCACCACCACTGTGTTACCTAAATCACGAAGTTGTTTCAATACTTTGATTAGCAGATTTGTATCTCGGGCATGAAGTCCAATACTTGGTTCGTCCAAAATATATAACGAGCCCACGAGACTACTCCCAAGAGACGTTGCCAGATTTATACGCTGACTTTCACCACCTGAAAGAGAATTAGATAATCGATTGATTGTAAGGTAACTTAATCCAACATCGAGCAAAAATTGAATTCTGTTGTAAATCTCTACTAATAGGCGTTTTGCAATAGCCGAATCTTGTTCATCTAAATCCAAATTATCGAAGAAGTATTTCAAATCGCTAATTGACATCAGCACCAATTCCGAAATTGCTTTATCGCCAATTTTAATATAAGAAGCTTCTTTTTTTAAACGACTACCTTTACATTCGGGACAAACAGTTTTACCCCGATAACGAGCCAACATAACACGGTATTGAATTTTATATTGACTTGCTTCCAAGAATTTAAAAAAGTCATTTAATCCTTCGAAAAACTTATTGCCCGTCCAGAGCAACTGCCTTTGCGCATCGGTAAGTTCGTAATAGGGTTTGTGAATTGGAAAATCAAATTTTGAAGCCGAATGGATCAATTTCTTTTTCCACTCACTCATCACTTCTCCCTTCCAACAAACTACAGCATCTTCGAAAATAGACAATGTTTTATTTGGCACCACTAAATCTTCGTCAATACCAATTACTCTACCAAAACCTTCACACAATGGACAAGCTCCAATCGGACTATTGAAACTGAAAGTATGTACTGTGGGTATCTCAAACGCCATCCCATCTGCTTCAAACTTCTTTGAAAAGTAAAGAAACTCACCACTTTCATTGGCAAAAACTTTTAGCACACAAACACCATTTCCTTCAAAGAAAGCTGTTTCAACAGAATCGGTCAATCGACTAATCGCAGTTGGTGTATGCTCCACCACCAAACGGTCAATTAGTAAATAAACATCTTCTTTTTTTGATTTGTTGCTAAAACTATTTATAAAGTCGTCTATTTTAATAGTTTCATCATTTACCAGAACACGGCTAAAACCTTGCAAAGACAAGCTGCGAAGTAGGTCTACTATGTTTTTTTCCTCGGAAGCAATCACTTTCGTAAGTATCAACAATCTTGTTCCATCTTCAAACCTCATGGCTGCTTCAACCACATCATCCGCCTCGTGTTTGCGAACTAATTCGCCAGAAATGGGTGAATATGTTTTTCCAATACGAGCATAAAGTAGCTTTATATATTCATAAATTTCAGTAGAAGTGCCCACTGTTGAACGTGGATTACGTGTATTTACCCTTTGTTCAATAGCAATTGCAGGAGGTATACCTTTTATGTAATCAACTTCCGGTTTACTCATTCGTCCCAAAAACTGTCTGGCATACGCTGATAAGCTTTCTACATAACGACGTTGACCCTCAGCATAAAGCGTATCAAAAGCAAGCGATGATTTCCCTGATCCTGAAAGTCCGGTAATCACAACCAATTGATTGCGTGGAATTTCTACATCTATATTTTTTAGGTTGTGAACCCTTGCACCTTTTATTAATATATTACCTTGTTTGGACATCTAATCTACTTAAATAATGAAAAATGAAGAATAATAAAAACCATGCATCACATTTGCCACAGGCACATAATAATTTGGTATTTAAGTAATTGCAAATAATAATCATCAATTATCAACTATTTTGTTTCAATTAATAATCGACCTGCAAAGATACATCATAAGTAATGAAAATTTAATAATGAACAATTAATAATTACTACAAGTCATTTTTTTTGCAAAATATTGCGTTTTTGCATATCCAGACAGATAAAATACAAAATACATCCTTTTTTTATTCCAAAACAAGCATTTAAATTGTATATTTAAGTATATTCGTGCATAAATTAGAATATTTATGAAATAAACATCGACAAGATTGATGATATATGCAATTTATGTAGTACTTTTGCCCCAAATCTAAATAATTATGCATTTATGAAAAACAAGCGAAATCGTTTACAAATTATTTCGGAAATACTCAGATCGACTGTAGTTGGAAGTCAGGAGGAATTACTAAACATATTGTGTGAAAAGCAATGTGAAGTAACTCAGGCAACTTTATCTCGTGATTTAAAATTGCTGAAAGTTGCAAAAACTCCTTTGTCGAATGGTGCTTACAAGTATATTTTGCCTTCTTACAACAAACCATTGCCAAATCAAGGAACTTTCAATACCTTAGTAGCGCACGGAGCTGTTTTAAGTTTGGAATTTTCGGGACAATTGGCGGTTGTAAAAACAAAACCTGGGTATGCAAGTGCCATCGCCTGGGACATTGATAACAAAGCTAACGATCAGGTGCTTGGCACAATAGCCGGTGATGATACGATTTTGGTCATTCCGCGCGAAGGAATTACACGCGATGAAATTTTAGAAATGCTGAATATCACTTTTTCTGAGAAAGATTAAAGAAGAATTGACAATAATATTGATTGAGGATTTGAAAAGTTGCTATTATTAGCAACAGTAAAATAGAGAGGATACATAACATAAAGATGAATACATTGAGAAGTCATAACTTTACAATGTAAAATTGAAACCATTCAAATTGAATATGGATACAGAAATAGCCGTTACTGAAATAACGGTACAAGTAGCTGATGAACGCTATTTAGAATATGTTGATACGATTTTGACTACAATAGCAGTTGCTGCAAAAGTTCGAGGAACCGGAATTGCCAGACGCTCACCCGAGTATATAGAGCAAAAAATGAAAGAAGGAAAAGCCATAATTGCTCTGGCAGGAACTGAATTTGCAGGATTTTGTTATATCGAATCCTGGGGAAATAAAAAGTTTGTTGCCAATTCGGGATTAATTGTAGTAGATAAATTTCGAGGACACGGACTAGCAAAACGCATTAAACGTAAAGCCTTTGAATTATCACGCCAAAAATACCCCGAGGCTAAAATTTTTGGACTGACAACTGGTTTGGCAGTTATGAAAATTAACTCCGAACTAGGCTATAAACCTGTAACATTCTCTGAACTGACAGATGATGAAGCTTTTTGGAAAGGTTGTCAAAGTTGTGTAAATTATGACATTCTACAACGCACAGGTCGCAAGCATTGCTTGTGTACTGGAATGTTGTATGACCCGGCTGAAGAAAACAAGAAAAATATAGATAAAGTTGATTAGTTAAATTGTTAAGCCTAGGTCATTTTTTCTTAAGACATTTGACCTTAGACTCTAGACTTTAGACAAAAAAACATGAAAGAAAAAGTAGTTTTAGCATTTAGCGGAGGTTTAGACACTTCGTTTTGTGCAAAATATTTAGCCGAAGAAAAAGGCTATGAGGTTTATACAGCAGTTGCAAATACCGGTGGATTTAGTGCCGAAGATTTGAAAGTGATTGAAGACAAAGCTTATCGACTCGGCTCGGTAAAGCACGTGGCTCTTGATGTTACACAAGAGTATTACGAGAAAAGCATTAAATATATGGTTTTTGGAAATGTGCTCCGCAACGGAACTTATCCTATTTCCGTAAGTTCCGAGCGAATTTTTCAAGCCATTGCCATTATCAATTACGCTAAAGAAATTGGTGCCGACTATGTAGCTCATGGCAGCACAGGAGCCGGAAACGATCAGGTTCGTTTCGACCTGACATTTGATATTATAGCTCCAGACATCAAAATTTTGACTCCAACTCGCGACATGGTTCTTACCCGCGAATATGAAATCAATTATTTGAAAGATCACGGTTTTGAAGCAGATTTCAAAAAAATGGAGTATTCAATCAACAAGGGTTTGTGGGGAACGAGCATTGGTGGAAAAGAAACCTTAAAATCTGAACAAACTTTGCCCGAAGAAGCCTATCCAAGTCAGATAGAGAAACAAGGCGAAGAAACCATAACCATTGAATTTATTAATGGCGAAATTTGTGCAGTAAACGGTCAAAAAAACGATGATAAAGTAATTTTAATCAACCAATTGGAAGACATTGCGAGCAAGTTTGGAATTGGTCGCGACATGCATATTGGCGATACAATCATTGGTATTAAAGGACGTGTGGGTTTTGAAGCCGCAGCACCACTTTTAATTATCAATGCTCATAAAATGCTCGAAAAGCACACACTTACCAAATGGCAACAATACTGGAAAGATCAACTGGGAAACTGGTACGGCATGTTCCTGCACGAAGCACAATATTTGGAGCCTGTAATGCGTGACATAGAACAATTTCTACAAAGTTCACAACAAAATGTAACAGGAACAGTGATTGTCAAACTTCGCCCTTACAGCTATACTCTTGTAGGTGTAGAAAGCACTTTTGACTTAATGAAAACCGATTTCGGCGAATATGGCGAAGTAAACCGCGCATGGAGTGCCGATGATGTAAAAGGATTCACAAAAATTTTAGGGAATCAAATGAAAATTTATTACAACGTTCAGAAACGGAACGATAAATAAGAAAACAATAAAACTAAGAGTTCACGGTAAAAGCCTCTGCAAAATTTGCAGAGGCTTTTTAATGCACTGATTGACAATTAATTTTGATATTTACAATTAAAATAGTACTTTTGCAAACTATAAAAATTATTTTTTAAAATTTTACTTTATGATGAATGCTCAAGATATCAAAAATGGAACATGCATCCGCATGGATGGAAAGTTGTATTTTGTTATAGAATTTCTACATGTAAAGCCCGGCAAAGGCAATACTTTTATGCGTACCACACTTAAAGATGTAGTTGATGGTCGTGTTATTGAACGACGATTTAACATAGGCGAAAAATTGGAAGATGTACGCGTAGAACGTCGCCCCTATCAGTTCGTTTATAAAGAAGGTGAAGAATTTATTTTTATGAATCAAGAAACATACGACCAACATCCTATTAGCAAATCTCTTATTAACGGCGTTGATTTTTTAGTTGAAGGAGCTATTCTGGAAGTGGTATCTGATGCTTCAAGCGATACTGTGCTTTATGCCGATATGCCTGTTAAAGTACTAATGAAAGTAACTTATACCGAACCAGGAATGAAAGGTGATACTGCTACCAATACACTCAAACCTGCTACTGTTGAATCGGGTGCTACAGTACGTGTACCATTGTTTATCACCGAAGGCGAAACTATTGAAATTGATACACGCGATGGCTCTTATCTTGGTCGTGTAAAATCTCAATTCTAAAAAAAAGGAATTCTTTCGTTACATATCATCCGACAAGCACTTGTGTTTGTCGGATTTTTTTTTGTAAGATGTTGGAAATTGATTTTTTTTCGCTTTATTTGCAACGGAAATAATAAAACACAAATATTATGAAAAAGAGAATTAAGAGTTTCGGTTATGCAGGAAAAGGAATTCTGTACGTTTTAAAATCTGAGCCTAATATGAAGATTCACTTTGGTGCCATGATTTTAGTTATCGCATGTGGATATACATTCGGGATAAGTCTTATGGAATGGACATTGTGTGTATTATGCTTTGGAATGGTTCTAGGAGCCGAAATGCTAAACACTGCCATTGAAAAAACAGTAGATGTAGCATCGCCAAATCACAACAATTTGGCCGGTAAAGCAAAAGATGCTGCTGCAGGTGGAGTTCTAATATGCGCAATTTTTTCTGCAATTGTAGGGTTACTGATTTTCGTTCCCAAAGGTTGGAGTATGCTATTCTCTTGAACAACAACTTTAGAAATTGACAGTGGTTTCCCTAAAGTGACTTCTAAAAAAAAGAACAGCTTTAATTTCTTGCGTTTGTAATAAAAATACAATTTGTATTTTACGAAACAATTAAAACTCTCTCATGGGAGCTTAAGGGGAATCATTATGACAAAATTCAATCCATTCGTAGATTTTTTCAATTTATTATATCCCGATTTGTGCATCGTTTGCAATGAAAATCTCATAAAAAACGAACATCATATTTGTATTTCATGTCTGCATGGCATCCCAAAAACCAATTATCATCTTATTGCGGACAATCTAATTGAAAAACGATTTTGGGGCAAAGTTCCGGTCTACCGATCTACTGCTTTCTTCTTTTTTCAAAAAGGCTCACCATTTCAAAAACTGTTGCATTGCCTAAAATACAAAGGTAATAAAGAAATTGGGCAGATATTGGGTAAATATGCTGCACTTGATTTGTTGGATTCTACGGATTTTGCATCTATAGATATGATTATCCCAGTACCACTTCACCCTAAAAAATACAAAAAAAGAGGTTACAACCAAAGTGAATGGATTGGGAAAGGATTGTCGGAAATACTTCAAAAACCACAAGACACAAGTACTTTAATTCGAGTGCGTGAAAATACCACGCAAACAAAAAAATCGGTTTTCGAACGTTATGAAAACACTGAAGGAATTTTTGAATTATCTGACAAAACTATTTTAGAAGACAAACATATACTTTTGGTGGACGATGTACTCACAACAGGTTCGACACTAGAAGCCTGTATTCAAGCTTTACTCCAAACGGAAGGAATTAAGGTGAGTGTTTTTACTCTTGCTTTAGCGTAAAAACGAATAAAACAATTCATATAGCAAATTAGTTATATGTTAAAGATTTCTTTAAACAAATCCGAGATGACACATTTTTAAATTTTATTGATTTATTTCAGAGCTGGCATCCCTTTAATTATTTTTTTAATGAATTTAAATCTGTATTTTTGCACTTACGAACATTTACATTATTAGAAATGGAAACTATCAGGTATTGCTAATTAAACACTTTACATTATGAAGCCATTTAGCATATTCCACATATTAATACTTTTCTTTTTTTTGTGTTTAGCAGGTTGTTCCCTTTTACCCAGTGAGATAAAAATTGCAGAACAACTTATGGAAACAAATCCGGATTCGGCTTTGCATCTGTTACAGCGCTTACATCCTGATAAAACCATGATTGATGCAGATCGGGCATTATATGGTTTGTTGTATTTTAGGGCTTTGGAGAAAAACAAATTATCTTCTCAGCCAGATTCCCTGATTAATTTTTCATTAAATTACTACCTCAAAGAAAATAATAAACCACGATTGGCATCTTGTTATTTTTACAAAGCACGCATTTACAAAAACTCTCAACAATATGAGCAAGCAACTGTAATGTATCTTAAAGCATTGGATTACAGCCTCGATCAAAAGAACTACTACCTATTAGGGAAGATCTACGCAGATATGGGAGATATTTGTTCCTTTCAACAAGATTACAAAGAATCTTTAAAAAAATATCAATTATCGGTAAACTATTACAATCGTGCCGGAAAAACGATAGATGCCAGTAATAGAATTCTTGACATTGGAAGGACTTATCGACTAATAAAAAATTATAAAGCTGCACATAAGTATTATCAACGAGCACTTGGTCAAACAAAAGACTCTATATTCAGTGGAGTTGCATTACAAGAAATTGGCATTAATTATTATTGGGCAGAACAATATGATTCAGCTCAATATTACATTCGAAAAAGTTTGCGTTTTCCATTTAAAGGTACTAACTACGCGATTAGATGTTTTACATTAGCAGATTTATTTTTTGATATTGCACAATATGATTCTGCCTACAAATATGCATCCACAGCTTTAAAATATCCGTCTAATTATATTACACAAAGAGAATGTTATAGACTTCTAGCGAATACTGAGTATGTAAAAGGAGACTTTAAGCAAATGGCAAATTATATGACGCGCTTTCAGTTATATTCGGATTCTGTGCGGAAAATTGAATCACAAACTAAAATTACAGTTCTGGAGGATCTACACCAAACATCCGAGACAGTAGGTAAAACCAAACAATATCTTATTATTTTAGGATGGCTAATACCATTAATAGTAATATTGAGTCTATTTATATTCTTCAGGTTACGTAAACGGAACAAAGGGAAAGAACATGAACTGGAGGAAGTAGAGCATCAGCTAAGCGAAAATATCACCTTGTTAAGCAAAAAACAAATCTTGCTAAAAACAAATTTGACACAGAAGATTGAAGAAGCAAAAGCATCTAATGCTTTACAATATAAAAAAGCATCTCCTTCCCAACGCGATGTTTTAGATAAAGATGTCTACAATAATAGCTTGTTTGTGAATGATTGGAATAAATTCTCATCGTTGATGAACCGCACTTTCAATAACTTGGTAAGCTATCTGGAAAACAATTACCCTGAAATGACTCGCAAAGAAATAACTTGGTGTTGTCTTTTTCTTCTTGATTTATCTATTCCCGATTTGGCTTTAGTACTCGAAAGCCAGCCGGTAAGTATCTATAAGTTAAAACAACGTGTGACACAAAAAATGAATTTAAAAAGTAGCATAGAACTAAATAAATTACTTAAAGATATTTCAGAAGGAAAGTAAACAACCTAAGCTAAGAGTTTTTACTACATTACACGTACTTATTCTTTTTCAACCCTCCAAAATTCCTTCTTTTTTGTTGATTTTTCACCCCATTTTTTTCTTGTCTTAAAGTTTGGCTCTAGTCAGACTTTATTTGTTTGATAATAAGCCACATACAAAACGGTTTGTCTCAATTGTTTTTGCCTCAAAATTTGGAGACTCGTATTCCAATATCTAACTTAGCACCTTGACGGAACGCCCTATATGCATTCCGAAACCAAATGTTTCACTTCAAAACTCAATTAAAATGAAAAAATTAAATTATTTGCTTTTTAGTATCAATGTTATTCTAATTAGCATGATTCCATTTCAAGCCGCTTTTGCAATTGATGTTCCTCTAAAAAAAGGAACTAACCCTGGTGGTACTATAGGTACGAATTCTTTAATAAGATCTTCATCTTTTAGTACTGTAACTGTTAATCCTGTAACAGCTACCTTAAATGAAAATGAATTGGTATTGGACTTCGCCAGCTCAGTAGGTACAGCTCAAATTACAATTTCAGATACCAACGGAACAGTTGTTTATCAAAATGCAATAAACACTAACAGCACAACGGAATTAGTTATTGCTACTGACATGCTTAATAGTGGAAACTACACATTAAAGGTCGTATATGGAACTACCTCACTTATAGGAGCATTTCAGCTGTACTAGTCTTTAGTAGAAACTCAGGTGAAAAGCGGTACAGTCAAAACTAACTAAAAAATGACTGTACTGCTTGAACACCAACTTTAAATTAAAACAATCATCTCTTTTTTATAGGTATTTATTGGTAGCATATAACTTTAGAATTAAAAGTAGTATTAGTAATTTACATAAATATTTTAAGGTATGAAAAAAGCATTAAACGTTTGGTTGAAAAAAAACCAACTTACAAAAGCACATAACGATTACAGCGCTGAAGTTCTGATAAAAGGGAATTTAGATGCAGGAAACATTATTGATGAATTAATTAGCGAGGGTTTAAATATGAACCGCGAAATAGCATTGAATCTTATTACACGATTCAATAAGAAAACAACCGAGTTGCTACTTTCCGGATTCAAACTTGACACAGGTCTTGTGAATGTCCGACCAATCATAAAAGGCTTTATATACGGGGGAAAATGGAACCCTTATATAAATTCAGTATCCTTAGCATTCACAGAAAGCTATGATTTAAGACATGCTTTAGCAGAAACTAAAGTAGAAATTGTGGGTGAGCATGGCGAACCATTAAAAACCGGTATTCTGTCCGATTTAAACACGCCTCATACTGATAAAAGATATTACAATGACCATTGTGCTGAACTTCGAGAATCAAATATGAAGTTTACCGAAGACAATGAAAGTAGTATTATTTTCAGAAAATGGTTATTCAAAGCTTAATAGAATTATATTGACAGTATTGTTCAAAAGACAGTATTTAAATATTTAATCTTAAAATAAAGCTTGTTTGTTTACAAAAAAGACCAACCAATAGGTTGGCAAATAGCGGTACAGTCAGTACGAGATAGGAAGTAGTGAAACAAAAAGGTATATTGTTCTCAAACCTAAACCACTTAATATAGGGAACAAATACCGCTCGTGATTTAACATTGGCTGTGCCGCTTTTATCTTCTTAAAGAAAATTGAAGTTAGTAACACATTATTTTCACAAATAAAAAACTATTAACATGGGATATAAAATATTTATCAAATTAAGTTTGCCTAACGCAACAGAGAATGAACGTGAAATTTTTTGCGAATCATTAGTCAATGAAAATTGGTCAAGAATTACAGCATTGCCAACCGAATGGAAAGCCTCTTTTGAGGAAGATGTAACAAGAGAAAGAGCTATAAAAATAATGCACAACGACCTGCTAAGGGCAAAGAATGAAAGCAAGGTCAAGAAAGTAGAATATGCGATGCAAATAACCCATCAGTGTGCACTGTATACAACTCATTGTGCAATATAAAACGTGGAGCTATTAATGTAAATTTATAAGAATAGTAGTGAGAAATGTACGAATTGCGGTTAATCAAATCCCCACTGCAATTTGTACTTTTTTTTGTGTAAAAATTAGATAAACACGTAGAAATATTTACCTTAAATAATACTATTCAACTCACACAACTCACGAAAAGAAATACGACTATTGAATTAAATTTAGATGGTGTACAACATCTAAAATATTAAATGGTTGACGTTAGTGGTAATAACGTAAAAAATGCCACCGCGATAACTGAAAAGCGTTATGAGTAAGTAAAATAAATTTTAATCAAAATGGGAACAAATTTATCAGTAGGTGGATGGACTCCGTACAGCACCACAATTTCGAGCGATGCTCAAAAAGTATTTGATGCGGTTATTAAACCTCTAATGGGTGTTCATTACACCCCGCTTGCTGTGGCAACTCAGGTTGTAGCAGGTCTTAATTATCGTTTTTTCTGTAATTACAAAGTAGTATATCCCAATTCCCCAAATGAAGCTGCAATCGTTGAAATTTATCAACCAGTGCAAGGTACAGCTCATGTTACGTCAATTAAAAAAGTTGACTAAAAACAGCATAAATATAGTGAAGCGGTTACTGACACTGATTCAGTGTTATTAGAGGTGACGGCTTCACTATTACATTACACCAGAAACTGAAGCAACCTTATTATCAACTTTGAAATTAAATTTAAAATGGAACAAAATTTATCGTTAGTAGAGAAAAAAAGTATTCCTATGTCGGGTGATATGAACAATCCTGTTTGTATCGACCCGACTAACACAGTAACAATTGATTTTAGTACTATAACGAGCGAGAATACAACAAAAGACATATCGTCTTTAAAATTGTATAAAATTGAAAACGAAGGCACATGGGTTTCGCATCACGAAATACTGACAGATCAGGATCCGATATCAGCCAACCCCTTGCATGTGACTCTCATTACAAAAGACAAAAAACAGCTCATTGAAGGTGAAGAATATCAAATAGAACTAAAATTCAAAGATGAATCTTTCGTCAAAAGTTATTTTGCGGTAAATTATACCTTCGACCTGGAGAGTAAAGGCATAGCAGCATTAACCGGAAGAAAAATGGTTATTGCCATCAGTGATATCCATCTGGGTCAAAATAATGATTACGCCGAATTCAACAAGAACCGTCCGGCATTGAAAACATTTCTTACTAAAATGAAGTCGGCACCCAATGTAAAGGAGCTTGTTATTGTAGGCGATTTATTCGATGAGTGGTTCATACCTGCTACTGTGGACACTTACGGCGGAGGTACTCAGAAAGAGTTTTTGGATAAGATAGTGAACAATAATAAAGACATAATTACCGCGGTTGACGATCTGAGTAAAACTCAGGACTTTGTAGTGACATACGTACCGGGGAATCACGATTTGACAATAACAAATGCAGAGATTGCAGGTATTTTACCCAAAGTAAAGCAGATAGTGGAAACACAGGGACTGGGTTCGTATTCACCCATCGGTTTTCCACAAGCCATTATGGAGCACGGACACCGGTACAATATGTTCTGTGCACCCGATCCATATTCTAATGCTCAGATTGCTAAAGGTTCGATTTTGCCTCCCGGATATTTCTTTACAAGAGTTGCTGTTACTTCATCGCGCGAAAAAACAGCACCATTATACCCCATTCCTCATATTAATCCTACGTATGGCTCCGAAAGTCAATACCTGTGTTACTTATACGCAGCCATGTGGGAAGGAATTCTGAAAACATTTCCGGTAACTCAAGCATTCGACGATAAATTCATTGTTACCAAAATAAATGGATTTAATGAAAACTATGCCCTGAGTGATATTATGCCATACAAAAAACCCGATGGCACGCTGGATATGGTTTTGTATCATGGCATTCAGGATAATTGGGAAAAGATACAAACGGCAAATAATGTAAAAGTTCATATCCGGACATCGGAGGCAATTGTACAAGCAAACGATGTAGAATATACCGACAAAATGTCGAACATTCAGTATTTCAGCGATACCAAAACCGATACACGAATAGTTCTCTTTGGGCATACTCACGTTCCAAAAATCAGAACCTATAGCACACACGACCAAAAGAAAGCTATTTATGTAAACTCAGGTACGTGGATTGACAACAATAAAACGGAGCCAACCATGACTTTTGTGGTACTTATTCCCCGAAAAGGACCGAAATCCATGCCGGCATTTGTCAATTTGTACAGGTATTTGCCAAACGGCAGAATAGTGAAACTGGATGCACAGGCAATCACCGGGCTGAAATTGTGATTTTGCACCATGCATACTTCACCCGCAAGAACACACAAATTCACTGTCAGTTCTCCTACCAATAGAAGGACTGACATACCTCCTACCCTCTTTGAGGCGTAGTGTAAAATGTTCAGTATAGTCTTTATTCAATAAAGACATAAATTTATTTATCCTTACAGGGTATTTATTGGCTGATGCGGATGATTTATAGGCTCTGACAATTGATTTATTGGTTCATACCATCAATTTATTGGTACGTACCAATGATTTATTGGCACATACCATAGATTTATCGGTTCTTGCAGTTGATTTATTGGAACATATCGGTGATTTATCGACACTGACGAATAATTGGAGGGAGATAACAGATATTAAATGAGCATTAACTGCAGGTTTATTGATAAAACTATCGGGATTGAAGAGTGATATTTTTGAAAATTACACAACATTATTTAGTTCTCATTATTTCTATTTTTCTATACTATAATATTAATCATTAAAAAAAAGATTATGACTTCAAAACAACAGAGTAGATTAAACATGTATTTAACGACAGATGAGTTTTTGACAACAAATGATGCCATAGCTTCTCTTCTACCGAAGTATTCGGGATTCCATGCTAGTTTTCAGGATGGAATTGTTCAGATTCGGACATCCAGTGAACAACAGATGTTTGATAAATCGGGACTTTCGACCGGTAAGTCTCAATTTAGAAGTACGTTAGTAACGTTAACCATAGATGCATCACGTAAAATGCAGGCTTATTCGAAGATGGAGAATAACCAACTATTGATGAGTGAAACAAAATTTACAGAAAGTGAGTTGAAAAATTCAACCGATAATGAACTGAAAACTTATGCTCAAGGCACTTACGATAGAGGTCAAACAAATCTGACAGGTTTAGCTCCATACGGTATAAATGCTGAAAGCCAAACAGCCCTATTGAAGGTTATTAATGATTTTACTGTGTCAATTCCACAGCCACGAATTGGCACAATTGAGACAAAACAGAGTACTGAACAGATTTCGAAAACTTTTGCAGCAACTGATGTTGCTCTAGCAAATATTGATACTCTGGTGGAGATAATTAGAATTTCTCAACCTGAATTTTACAGTGGATATAAATCGGCTCGGAAAATTATTGAAACAGGTACAGGGACTTTATCTGTTCAGGGTTTGATAATTGATGCCAGTACCGGACAAGGGCTTAAGGGTGTGAATGTATCGTTTGCATTGAGTGGAGCTAATAGCACAGCAGTTACCGATAAAATTACTGCTGAAAAGGGTGGTTTTAATATTAAAACATTGCCCGAAGGAACCTATAATGTAAGCATGAAAAAAAACGGTTACACGGATCAACTAAGTACCCTGGCGGTAACTAATGGAGAATTGGCGGTATTAAATGTAGAAATGCAGAAAAGCATCTGAACTCCGGTTAATGGTAAACTATAAATCTGACTTCCAATGAAACAAATGTGTAAGAAGTAGCATAGATAGTAGCATGGTTGTAGGATAAAAATACATACCGAGACTGTTTTAAATTTATCTGGACAACCGTCCTTGGCAGTGATGCCGGGGACGGTTTATTATTTTGCTGAATTTATCAACAATTGTCGATAACTTATTTGAGATTAAAGGGTTTAGATAAGTTTTTATTTAAATTAAAGGTTTATATTTGCGGGGATAAAAATAAAATAAAAAGTATGGAGTTTAAAACAATAGTAACAGGTACTAAACCTGCAATAAGTAAAGTATTAGACTTTCTAAAAGAGAATTCTTTAGTCTTTGGAGTTCTCACAACACTTATTTTGTTTCATTCCTTTTTTGAAAAGGCTGCTTCAACTCTTATTGTTGATACATTCTTGTGTCAACTTCAAAAATCACTTCTAAATGATATCATATTACAGGCTTTGTCTCTTGTTGTAGTTATGAGATGCATATTGATGGTCAGAAATAACTATTATCTGTCTTCAAGAAGTGTCCTCCTCTCACTTACATTTTTATTTGTAATTGGCTATTATCGTTTTTTAGGTATTACATGGGACTTTTGTTCTACGTATTTGTTTGAAAGCATCAAATATGTAGATGTCGTAATTCTATATCTATCATTAAATGTTGTAATCAAAATCCGCTATAGAAAAAAGGACTTTTCATGTATTCCCAATGATGGTTTCTGTTTTGACGATCCAATAGAAAATTTTGCTGATGATACTTTAAATAGAAAAGCTTTTGCAGAAACTCTTGCAAAAAAGATTATGAATACCGCAAATACAAAATCGTCTTTTGCCATTGGTATTACTTCAGAATGGGGTAATGGTAAAACGTCATTTTTGAATCTTATTAAATCATATTTGTCGAATCAAAACAGAGTTATTATTCAATTTAATCCATGGTTAAACAATGATGAAAAGTCTGTTATAATCTCTTTCTTTGATGAATTGAGTAATAAATTGAAAAAATATAACAAAGAACTATCTAATGATATTCTAGAATATGCCCAAATACTAAGTAGCATAGATAATAATGGGTTTTTGATTGCAAACAAAATCGCAGAAAGATTTTTCGACAAGAAGAATAATTTAATGAGTAGATTTGAAAGTATTAGTAAAGCGATTAAATCTGCCGGAATTCAAATAGTTGTTTTTGTTGATGATTTAGACCGACTGTATGAAAAGGAAGTTATTGAGGTTTTAAGGTTGATTCGAAATAGTGCGAACTTTTCAAATACCGTGTTTGTAGTTGCTTACGATAGAAGTTATGTGATTTCTGCCATTAAAAAGGCAAATGAACATAAGCCAAATAGATTTTTAGAGAAGATATTTCAATTGGAATTTAGCTTACCAGTATATGAAAATGAATTGATAGTTGACTGTTTGAGAAAACAAATCACGCCATACTTGACAGAAAATGATAAAGTTGAGTTTGAAAATCTGTTAGCATTAAAGCATAGTATAATTGAAAGAAATACATTTAGATTTGATTTAATTAAAAACCTAAGGGATGTAAATCGGTTAGCGAATTCATTCCTGATATCTTATGAAAGCCTAAAAAATGAAATAGTACTGCTGGATTTGTTGAATCTTGAGTTGCTTAGGATCAAATATTTAGGTGTTTACGATTTGATTTCGAATGATTATAATTCTTTCTTGTCAACGTTAGTTGCTAAAAACGAGGATTATAAAGATGTACATTATTTCACTTTACTGAAAATTAAAACAAAAGAAGAAAAGGATACTGACGTATCGTATTTAGAGAATTATCTTGAAACTCATTATTCTCAAGTTGGTATTCTAAGAGCTGATATTAAGGATGTTTTATCTTATGTATATGCAGTTTTTCCGTTTTTTGATGATTTTTCTAGGATAAAAACAAGTTATGTCTCAATTAAATCTCCAATAAGTATTGATAGATACTTTTTCAATAAGCTGTTGAATACAAATCTTTCTGAAGCAGAATTTTCAAATTATCGAAATAGTTCTGATGAAGAATTTCAGGATAAAATAACACAGTGGGTTGATGCTGGTTTGAAAAAAGAAGTAGTTATTAGACTAGAGAGGATAAAGTTTTATTCAAACAGAACAGATTATGAAAGAATTATTAGAGCTATTTTTTTCTATGCCTCACTACCAGATAAAGATAATAGTTATCGTTTTCTAGGATTTGATACACGTATATTAATCAGCAAGCTTGACTTTAATTATATCAAATCTCTTTACATTAATAAAGCTGAATTTGAAAAATTTGTTATTGACTTGTTTCAAAAACAGAATTCGCCTTTTCAATTCGTTTCAAATTTCATGAATAATATTATTGAAGACATATCTATTGGCAAATGGGATTTCATTTTAGAGAAAGAATTTTTGTTAAATCAGAAGCTAAGTTATTTCAAGGAGTATACAGAAAATGCACTAGAGTTTGATAGATATGTTATTCGTTTGTTTTATTTGAGCAGATATAAGGAATGGACTGAGATTCAAAGTAATAATACTTATAGGCCAAAAGAAATATTGCAAGATGATGCAAAAGATATTTATAAAGTTGCAGCTACAAGGTTAATAGAAAGTTTTATTAGGAATATTATTACAAAAACAGATGATTCTCATAGAGAGGATGAAGATTTTTACTCAATTCAGAATTCAGCACAATTAGTATGGGGTTCTTGGGATGAATTTTACCTGTTCTTGAACGAATTTGATACAAAACAAGTAAAAGGATTGGCTGAATTTAAATTGTTTTATGAGAAATGTAAAAAGAAAGAGTTCGGATATGTAAAATTTAATTTTAAAGAAATAGATTTGACTAATGCAGTATTATTTTCTAATTAAATTGAACTCATTTAACCCTTCCCCCCTTCGGGGTACTTCCCTTGAAAGGGAAGATCATCGTAGTTCGGGGATTTTGCTAATTTATGAATATCTGTTTATTAGAAGTTTTCGGAATATAAATAACTTGATTCAATGTATAAATTCTGGCACTGCTCGGATGTCCCCTTCTTAAGGGGACGAGCGTAGCGGAGGGGTTTAAAACAAGCTTAAATTATTTGCTCAGTTATGAATAACTGTCTTAGTCAGAAGTTTGGGAATATAAATAGCTTAATTAAATGTATAAAACTTGGGACTGCTCGGATGTCCCCTTTGTAAGGGGACGAGCGAAGCGGAGGGGTTATTTTTTTATCAAGAAACCCTTCCCCCCTTCGGGGTACTTCCCTTGAAAGGGAAGATCATCTGAGGTCGAGGATTTTGCTCAATTATGATTATCTGTCTTAGTTAGAAATTTGGGAATATAAATAGCTTAATTAAATGTATAAAATCTGGAACTGCTCAGATGTCCCCTTTTTAAGGGGACGAGCGTAGCGGAGGGGTTTCTTAAATATAAAAAATCACTACAAATATGATTAACAGCCTACCCGAAATGAAACCATTTCGCAGAAAGTTACGAAAGAATATGACAGCTGCTGAAGTGGCGTTGTGGTTAATGATTAAAAACAAGCAGTTAGACGGTGAGCGTTTTTTGCGACAGTTCAGCATTGGTCATTATGTAGTCGATTTTTATTGCTCAAAATTTAAGCTGGCAATTGAGTTGGATGGCGAAGGGCACTTTACTGATGATGGTGAGGCAAGTGATAGACGTCGTACTGAGTTTTTGAATTCAGTAGGTGTAAGAGTTTTAAGATTTGAAAACTTTGAGATTTTCCAGCATCCCGCACGAACATTGGATGAGATAAGAAAGTATTTAAAATGATTTGATTTATTTAACCCTTCCCCCCTTCGGGGTACTTCCCTTGAAAGGGATGATCATCCAAGTTCGAGTTTTTGCTCTTTTATGAATATCTATCTTAGTCAGAAGTTTTGGAAATATAAATTGCTTGATTAAATGTATAAATTCTGGGACTGCTCAGATGTCCCCTTTTTAAGGGGACGAGCGCAGCGGAGGGGTTTAAAACAAGCTTAAATATTATTTGCTCAGTTATGAATATTTTTCTTAGTTAGAAGTTTGGAAATATAAAGAGGGGTTAGAAACTGGTTAAAATATGAGAAAATCGGGAAGAAGATCCTCTGATTTCGAGTTACTATCTTATTTTAAACCCAGCTCTTCCTTTTTGGGTACAAATCCCCTTTTTCCGCGTCTTTTTATTACTTTTGGAAAGTAAAAAACACAGTTAAATGACATATCAAATCAAGAAGTCCCGCATATTTATTTTTGCGTTTATCTGCGGCCTATCTTCGTTATCAGCACAATCTAATGCCTACAAACTTTGGTACGACAAACCCGCTCAGGTTTGGACGGAAGCCCTGCCGTTGGGGAATGGTAGGTTGGGCGCTATGGTTTTCGGCAATCCGGCAGCAGAGCAGATTCAGTTGAACGAAGCTACTATCTGGGCAGGTAGCCCAAACAACAATGCCAATCCGGATGCATTGACTAATATCCCAAAGATTCGGGAACTTGTTTTTGCCGGAAAATACCTCGAAGCTCAAACGCTCGCCACACAAAAAGTGATGTCGGCTACCAATCAGGGCATGCCTTATCAACCTTTCGGCGATTTGCGCATCTCATTTCCCGGACATGCCCGCTACACTGATTATTACCGCGATTTGAACCTCGATTCGGCTTGTGCTTCGGTGCGCTACAAAGTAGATGGAGTAACCTTTAAGCGCGAAACATTTACTTCGTTTACCGATCAGGTGGTCATAGTAAGGTTGACAGCTTCAGAAAAGGGGAAAATTACATTTAATGCCGTTTTTACATCGCCTCATCAGGATGTGATGATAGCCTCGGATGGCGATTGTGTAACATTGGATGGAATTTCGGCTAACCATGAGGGGCAGAAAGGTAAGGTAAAATTTCAGGGACGGGTAACGGCAAAACTTCAGGGCGGAAAATTGACTTGTAAAGATGGTGTATTGTCGGTGGAAAACGCTGACGAGGCTGTTTTGTATGTTTCCATTGGAACTAATTTCAATAATTATAAAGACATTACAGGTGACCCTGTTGAACGTGCCAAGGCATATATGAATAAAGCATTGGTAAAGAATTTTTCGGAAATGGAAAAAACGCATTTGGTGTTTTTCAAAGCCCTGATGGATAAATCGTCATTGGATCTAGGTTCAAATCTTTCGAAAGAAACCACCGACAAGCGGGTTGAGAATTTTGCGCAAACCAACGATGCGCATTTGGTGGCAACTTATTATAAATATGGTCGTTATTTGCTTATCAGTTGTTCGCAACCGGGCGGTCAGGCTGCCAATTTACAGGGAATATGGAACGATAAAATGTTGCCTTCGTGGGATAGTAAATACACCACCAATATCAATTTGGAAATGAACTACTGGCCGGCCGAAGTGACAAATCTTACTGATCTGAACGAACCACTTTTCCGTCTGACAAAAGAAGTAAGCGAAACAGGCGCAGAAAGTGCTAAAATTATGTACGGAGTTGATGGTTGGGTACTGCATCACAATACAGATATCTGGCGGGTAACTGGTTCTATCGACAAAGCACCTTCGGGCATGTGGTTGGCTGGAGGCGCGTGGTTAAGCCGGCATTTGTGGGAACATTATCTATATACGGGTGATAAAGAATTTTTGAGATCGGCGTATCCGATTATGAAAAATGCAGCTTTGTTTTTCGATCAGGTTATGGTAAAAGAACCTACGCATAACTGGTTAGTACTTTGTCCGAGCAGCTCGCCGGAAAACACGCATGCAGGTAGTGAAGGCAAAGCAACTACTGCCGGTGGTGTAACCATGGATAATGAATTAATTGCAAGCCTCTGGAATATTATTATTGCAAGTTCAAAAACGCTGAATACTGATACCGATTTTGCCAATCATTTGAGTGAACGACTGACAGAAATGGCTCCGTTCCAAATTGGTCGCTGGGGACAATTGCAGGAATGGATGAGCGACTGGGACGATCCTGAGGATATTCACCGCCATGTTTCGCACTTGTGGGGTTTATTCCCGGGCAGTCAGATTTCTCCTTATCGCACTCCCGAATTATTCAATGCAGCACGCACTTCGCTCATTCACCGTGGCGATCCATCCACCGGTTGGAGCATGGCGTGGAAAGTGTGCTACTGGGCGCGGTTACTCGATGGCGACCATGCTTACAAACTGATTACCGACCAGCTTTCCATTGTCCGCAATGAACCGAAACATGGTGGAACTTATCCGAATTTGTTTGATGCACATCCACCCTTCCAAATTGATGGAAACTTTGGTTGCACAGCCGGTATTGCCGAAATGCTGATGCAAAGTTACGACGGTTTTATTTACCTGCTGCCAGCTTTGCCTTCAGTTTGGAAAAACGGTGAGATTAAAGGATTAGTGGCACGGGGTGGATTTGAAATGGACATTAAGTGGAGCAACGGAAAAGTAGAAAAAGTAGTTATCCGTTCGCGCAATGGAGGAAACTGTCGCTTGCGGTCGCTAACTCCGCTAACAGGAAAAGGACTGACCAAAGCCAAAGGAGAAAATCCAAATATGCTTTTTGAAGTTCCTGTAACAGGAAAACCATTCATAAACAAAGAAGCCAAACTGAATCCGCTAGTTTTGAAAAAGACTTATCTTTACGATTTGAAAACGGAAAAAGGAAAAGTCTATATAATCTGCCCCTAAATCCCCTAAGGGGACTTAAAGAGCGCAGTTTATGTATTTGATTGATTTCCAATAGACAAAACTAATCAACATCCCCTTTAGGGGCTTGGGGCGGTTTTAAAACAATATAAATTTCAAACTAAACATGAAAAAACTTATTTTAAGCACATTCTTACTCATTACATTTTTTGCGTCAGCTCAAACGAAGGTTACAAAACCATGGGAAAACGGCAAGTTAGTAGTAAGCGAAAACCATCGTTATCTTCAACACGAAAATGGAACTCCTTTCTTTTGGTTAGGAGATACAGGGTGGTTGTTGCCCGAACGTTTGAACCGCGATGAAGCCGAATTCTACTTGAATGAATGCAGCAAAAATGGCTACAATGTTATACAGGTACAAACCATCAACGATGTTCCGGCTTACAATATCTACGGACAATCGTCGATGCCTGATGGTTTCGATTTTAAAAACATTAATCAAAAAGGTGTTTACGGTTATTGGGATCACATGGATTATATCATCAAAATGGCCGAAAAGAAAGGCATTTATATTGGTATGGTTTGTATTTGGGGTGGTTTGGTTAATGCCGGACAAATGGATGTGAAACAAGCACAGGCTTACGGTAAATTTTTGGGCGAACGTTACAAAAACTCACCCAACATCATTTGGTTTATAGGTGGCGATATTCGTGGGGATGTAAAAACTGAAGTGTGGGAAACGTTGGCCAACTCAATAAAAGCTGTTGATAAGAATCATTTAATGACTTATCATCCACGCGGAAGAACCTGTTCGTCAACCTGGTTCAACAATGCTTCATGGCTTGATTTTAATATGTTCCAAAGTGGTCACCGCCGTTACGGACAACGCAAAGGCGACGGCGACTATACCATTGCCGAAAATACAGAAGAAGATAACTGGCGTTATGCCGAGAAAAGTTTGGCGATGACTCCACTCAAACCTGTTATTGATGGTGAGCCGGCATACGAGGATATTCCACAGGGATTGCATGATTTTAATGAGGTAAAATGGAATGCCAATGATGTGCGCCGTTATGCATACTGGTCGGTGTTTGCAGGCTCGTTTGGCCATACTTACGGACATAATTCCATTATGCAGTTTTACAAACCGGGTGTACTTGGTTCTTATGGAGCAAAACGTGCCTGGTACGATTGTATGGAAGATCCCGGCTTTGTGCAGATGAAGTATTTGAAAAAGTTGATACTTGCTTTTCCCTACGCTGAACGAGTTCCAGACCAAAGCATCATTGCCGGACAAAACGGTGAGCGTTACGACCGGGCCATTGCTACTCGCGGAAATGATTACCTGTTAGTGTACAATTATAGTGGTCGCCCAATGCAAATTGATTTATCAAAAATTAGCGGCGCAAAGAAAAACTGCTGGTGGTTTAATCCGAAAAACGGTGAAACGCAGTTTATTGGCGAATTTGAAGGCTCAAAAGTTGCAACCTTTACCTTGGACGTGGCCTACAATGCAGGCAATGACCGTGTGTTGATTGCGGTAGATAAAGAAAGAAGCCCCCTAAATCCCCTAAAGGGGGACTTAGATAGTCTGTATCATAAATAATTAAGTCTAAAAAACGAAAAAATGGAATTCAAAAAAACATATCATACGAAGCTAACCTCAAGTTCCTCCCTTCCGGGGAGGTTAGGTGGGGCTTTATTTCTTATTTTGTTGTTAACTTCCATTGGTTTATCGGCTCAAATGCCGGCTCGTACTCCCGAAAACATTGAGAGATACAAGCAAATTTGCCGGAAATACATTCATGCCGAAATGAAAGGCATGTACCGTGAGCCGGGCGGTTCGCTCAAATTCCCCTTTTTGGCTCCGGGCAGCAACCAATATCTGGATATGCTTTGGGACTGGGATTCGTGGTTGAGTGATGTGGCTCTTAGGCAAATTTTGCTCGAAAAAGGGACTGAAAAAGACAGAAAAGATGCACTTAAATATGAACAAGGTTGCGTGCTGAACTCACTGAGTTATGGTGGTATGGATGGTTGGATTCCTATCTGGATTGAACGAAATGCACCTACACGGGATAAAATGTTGAGCACAAAAAATCCGTGGAAAAGCAACATGCACAAACCAACTTTGGCTCAACATGCAGCTTTTATAATTAAGAATATGAACGGTGATGCTGAGTGGTTACGCGAAGATTTTTATACCTTGCAAGCTTTCGAAAGCAGATACCTGAATTTTCAACAACACAAAGCTACCGGTTTGATGTATTGGGAAACAGATGAAGCTATTGGTGTGGACAATGACCCAAGTACCTTTTTTAGACCAAATGAAAGTTCCGGTTCAATATTCCTCAATGCATTGATGTACAAAGAACTTAAAGCTACGGCTTATATTGCGGAATGCCTTCATCAACCCGACATAGCAAAACAATACGATAATAATGCTGAAAAATTACTCGGAAATATCAGGGAACATTGCTGGGATGCGCGGGATGGATTTTACTACAGCGTGGATTTAAACCTCCGTCCGATTGTAAAGCCCGATATCGACTCTTTAAAACCCGGCATGTTGTTTTTTCATGTTGGTCAGCCAAGAACTTACGACTGTTTGATACAACGTTTCAGTGTTTGGAGTGGTTTTATGGCTATGTGGGCAGGAATTGCAACGCCCGAGCAAGCCAAGATTATTGTAGAGAAACAGTTCAAAGACACAACGTCCTATAACGCTCCTGCCGGTATTCGCTCCCTTTCACCATTGGAAAAAATGTACGATACCCGTGCCAGCGGTAATCCGTCATCGTGGCAAGGTCCGATCTGGATTAATGTAAATTACCTTGTATTCAGGGGTCTCGTGAATTACGGATACACAAAAGAAGCAAAAGAATTAGCAGAGAAAACAATTCTCTTACTTGGTCATGACTTTGAACGTTTCGGAGCTTTACACGAATATTATTTGCCTGACAATGGGGAACCAGTCTTGAACAAAGGCTTTCAAAACTGGAATTTTCTTGTGTTGAACATGGCTGCATGGTTGGATAATAAACCTGTCGTATCTGAATTTTAAACGTATTGAAATGAAACAAAGACACATACTATCCTTCCTTCTGCTTGCTTTTTCATTGGTTGCCAATGCCACCATTTCCGTCACTGCATTGAAAACGGAAGGAATGAAAAATCCATTGGGAATTGATGCCGAAAAGCCCCGTTTTAGCTGGAAGACAGATGCCACAACAGAGCAAAATGTTGTGCAAAAAGCATATCAGATTCTGGTGGCTTCGAGTGCTGAGCAGTTGTCTAAAGACGAAGCCGATGTATGGAATAGTGGTAAGGTTAAGTCTGATGAGCAACTATGGATTCCGTATGCTGGTAAAGCATTGAAAAGCAACGAAGCATTTTTCTGGAAAGTAAAAGTATGGACCAACAAAGGCGAAAGCAACTGGAGTCAGACTGCCTTATGGAGCATGGGGTTATTGGAAGAAACGGATTGGAAATCGGCTCAATGGATTGGGTTGGATAAAGCCATGCCTTGGGACGATGAAACTTACAACAGTCGCCTTTCTGTACGTTACGTGCGTAAGGAGTTTTCGGCTAAAAAAGAAATTCATCGCGCTACGGTGCATATTTGCGGTCTTGGATTGTATGAATTATATTTCAATGGCAAAAAAGTAGGCGATAGGGTGTTGAATCCTGCTCCTACCGATTTCAATAAAACAGCTTTGTATAATACTTACGATGCCACTTCTTTGCTTAGAAAGGGGCAAAATGCAGTGGGCATTGCACTTGGAACTGGTCGATATTATACTATGCGTCAGACCTACAAACCATGGAAAGTTCCCACGTATGGCTATCCAAAAGCCAGAATGTTACTCGTTATTGAATATACTGATGGAACAAAAGAAACCGTTGGAACAAAAGATAATTGGAAGCTGACGGCCGATGGCCCTATTCGCAGCAACAATGAATATAACGGTGAAGAATATGATGCCCGTAAGGAATTTACCGGATGGAATAATATCGGTTTTGATGACTCCAAATGGGAAAATGCCCAGCGCGTCCGTTTTCCAGAAGGTCAGCTCCGTGCACAAATGATGCCGGGAATGAAGGTGCTTGATAAAATCACACCTATTTCTATTAAACCACTTGGCACTAAATTTATCCTCGATTTGGGACAAAACATAGCCGGTTGGTTGCGTATCAATGTTCATGGAAATGCCGGTGATTCTGTTGTTCTTCGCTTTGCCGAAACACTTCAAAAAAGCGGTGAACTTTATACAGAAAATCTTCGCTCAGCAAAATGTACAGACAAATTTATACTGAATGGAAATGCTCAGGGTGAAGAATGGGCTCCTTGTTTCGTTTACCACGGCTTCCGTTATGTGGAAATCAGTGGATTGAAATACACGCCTCAAGTTTCCGATTTTTCGGCAGAAGTGGTGAGTGACGAAATGGAAAATTTGGGAACATTGACAACTTCAAACGATGTATTGAACCAAATACTGAAAAATGCATGGTGGGGTATTCGAGATAATTACAAAGGCATGCCGGTGGATTGTCCACAGCGCGACGAGCGTCAACCCTGGTTGGGCGACCGTGCTATGGGGTGCTGGGGCGAAAGTTTTCTGTTCGATAATAACCTGATTTATTCCAAATGGAGCAATGACATTCGAGATGCACAACGTTACGACGGATGTATTCCCGATGTAGCTCCCAACTATCTTACTTATTATACCGATAACGTTACCTGGCCGGCAACCTTACCGTTCCTGTGCGATATGACTTACACCCAATTTGGCAATAAAAAGCCGATTGAAGACAATTACCAGGCTATTAAAAAGTGGATGGCACACATGGAAAAAAACTACCTGAGTGCTGATTATTTGATGACAAAAGATGAATATGGCGACTGGTGTATGCCGCCCGAAGACTTGAAAATGATTCATAGTCAGGATCCGAAACGAAAAACAGATGGTACGCTTATTTCAACTGCTTATTATTATAAATTACTCAATGTAATGGCTCGGTTTGCCAACATTCAAGGCTTGAAAGAAGAATCGAAAGGATTTTTATCGTTAGCCGAGAAAGTAAAAACCGGTTTTAATGCTAAATTCTTCCGTACCGATTCACTTTATTATGGCAATAACACAGCCACTTCTAATTTACTTCCCATAGCTTTTGGTATGGTACCGAAGCAATATACCGATACTGTTTGCAAGCAAATTCTCCATACGGTTGTTCCCGGAAACACCAAATCGCAAATTGGAACGGGCGATCTTAACATTACTTGCGGAGTGATTGGTATTCAATGGCTGATGCGCGAATTGAGTAAAATGGGACGTGCCGATGTCGCTTTTGCTCTGGCTTCCAACGATAAATATCCGTCGTGGGGCTATATGGCAGCCAACGGTGCTACTACTATTTGGGAGCTTTGGAACGGGAATACAGCAGATCCTGCCATGAACTCAGGGAATCATGTGATGCTATTAGGCGATTTACTAATCTGGAGTTACGAGAATCTGGCAGGTGTAAAATCTGATTATGCTAAAACTGCATTTAAACATATTGTACTGAAACCAAATTTTGAGATTCCCGATTTGGACAGTGTTAATGCTTCTTACATTACTCCTTATGGAAAAGTAATCAGCAAGTGGAATAAAACACCAATGCACCTCAATTGGAAAGTGACTGTGCCTGTAAATTCTACTGCAGAAGTGGTTTTTCCTAATGGAATTAAACAACAAATTGGTTCAGGAACATACAATTTCAGCATGGATATTCCTCAGAAAAAGGGCATAATAACCAATCAATTTTTATACAATAAAGCCGACTTTCCGCAATGTCATTCAGCTACCATTGTTGAAACAACTGCTGGAGACCTTGTTACAGCATTTTTCGGTGGAACACGCGAGGGAAATCCCGATGTTTGTATCTGGGTTTGCCGCAAGGAAAAAGGCAACACCGAATGGACAAAACCTGCATTGGCTGCCGATGGTGTTTTGAGTCCTACACTGCGTAAAGCTTGCTACAACCCTGTTTTATATCAAATGCCAAACGGACCGCTTTATTTGTTTTATAAAATTGGCAACAAAGTTTCCGACTGGGTGGGTTATTTAAAAACAAGTGTTGATGGTGGCAAAACTTGGAGCAAAGCCTATCAACTTCCCGAAGGTTATCTGGGACCGATCAAAAATAAGATTGTAGATGTGGATGGAAAAGCCATAGCTCCGTCGAGTACTGAAACCGGTGGTTGGAAAGTGCATTTCGAAATAGCTGAGGATGGAGGCAAGAAGATTCATATTGTCGGACCAATTGCTGCTTCTAAAGCTCTGCTGACTGAAGATATGGGTGCAATGAAAGCAGACACAAAGGCTGATAACGAAACCGGCGAAAGTATAAAAGCAACCACCGTTCAAGCTATTCAGCCAAGCATTCTGAAGTACAAAGATGGTCGTTTGCAAATTCTTTGTCGTACCCGCAACGGTCTCATTGCCACCTCATGGAGTTCAGATAAAGGCGAAACATGGACACCGCTGGAACTGACAAATTTACCTAACAATAATTCCGGAACTGACGCCGTCACGCTTCAAGATGGACGACAAGTGCTTATTTACAACGCTGTGGCAACTCCTCCTGGCGAGAAGAAAGGAGTACGTACACCATTAAACATAGCCGTATCAGACAATGGCGTCAATTGGAAAATGATTATGACACTCGAAGATTCTCCGGTTTCGCAGTACTCCTACCCTTCCATTATTCAGGGAAAAGATGGACGCATTCATGTGGTGTATACTTGGCGTAGACAACGAATTAAGTATATGGAGCTGAAATTATAAAAGAAGTTGGGTTCAAGAAACTAATATTCTAATTTGTGTGAGTTGGAACTCACTCCCGCAAAAAAAACTCCCGCAATCAGCTAATCGCCTTTTGCGGGAGTTTTCACACCAATTAATCACAATTGTTTTCTTATTTCTTTTGAGCCTCGTCTTTTGCTTTAATCCGTGCATACCAACCCTCGCGCTCTTTCACTAAATCATATCCGCGTTTAGCCAAATAATTATTGATCCTTCCTTTGAATTTACCAAAAGCTTCGTGTTTCTTGTCTGCCGTTTCAGCGTCAATGGCAAATTCGCGACCTTCTTTAAGCCACGCCAGTATCTGAACTTTCTCTTCCTCTTTTAATGTCGGAATCATTTCCAATGTGGCAATGTAGGTTACATTTACCACTCCGAATGTTATCCCGTCTTTTATGACTTCAATTTG